>FUFK010037578.1_pt1 | contig 151674 bp, 123 predicted proteins | sample 1021851 | NCBI WGS metagenome assembly FUFK01 (sample SAMEA51879418, study PRJEB19060) | metagenome | reverse complement strand
CAAGGTGGGACACCCAGTCAGAAATTGCACTAATCCTCACGCTGAATTTAGTAGACCTATGGAAGTTTAATGTCTAGTTAGGTATTCGAGTAGCACATGGCAGGGANGATTATTACTGCGTTTCATGCACTGCTAATCCTGTCTTTTTCCCTTTCGGGCTGCATTTCTGAGAATAACAAATCTAATTACTCCAGCGACAATAGTAGCAGTGAAGTTCCAGAGTATTTTGAAGATGGTATTTTCACCTGCGTTGATCATGATAATCTAACACGATGCTGGCAAACCCATATCCCAGAAAATTTAGACCCAACAACCTCTGTTCCGCTAATCGTTGACATGCATGGATTTGGCTCAGATTCAACTGAACAAAAGCACATGTCAGCTTTTGATTCGATTGCAGATGACGAAGGACTGATTGTTGTTTATCCGGATGGAGATTCTAGTGTTGACAAACTAACAGGTAACGTGAACCAGGCGTGGAATGCTGGGTGGTGTTGCTCACACTCAGTTAACGAAGATATTGATGATGTAGGCTTCATCGAAAAGATGATTGAAGTTGTAATCGAAAAATACAATGTTGACACGAACAGAATATATGCATCTGGGTGGTCTAACGGCTGCGCTATGTCACAAAGACTAGCTATGGAATCAAGCCACATCTTCGCAGCGGTGGGATGCATGTCGATGTACCTGCTAACAGAGCACACAACAAATTATTCTCCAATACCAGTTATGGAAGTGCATGGCTTCCTAGACCAAGTTGTTCTTTACGAATCAACTGTTATGAGTGTCCCCTGGAATGAAGAAATGTGGAAAAACCCTGAGGCTTACGATACAGGGGCAATCGAGAACATTTTCGAGTGGAGTGAACTAAACAATTGTACTGGAGGATTGGAAACTTATGTCACAAACGCCCTATACACAGTTCAAGGGTTTTCCAATTGTGAAAATGATGCTCAAATCCGACTTATGACAATCTATGCCGCCCAGCATAATCCATATGCTAACAACCCTCTCAAAGATGACTATGTTGTATTCCAAGGAACCCAAGGGTTGGTCCAATCAAGTGAGATTGTTTGGGACTTCATTAGCCAATTCTCAAAATAGGATTCGTAACATGTACGAGATGTGATAGAATGGTCGATGCAGTGGGGGAGCTAATTGCTGCTGCGGGACAAGCCATCGTTGAGGACAATAAATTCCTCGATGACAAGAAGAAGAGCCCCCTANTTCTACGAGTACTGTACTATCTAGTTCCAATGTCAATACTAACTGGAATCTATATCTGGATTGCTTACTATTAGTTCCAGAAGGCGTCATCTTCCCAGGGAAGACCTACTGCGATGCCGAGGATTTCAAGGACAACGTAGTTGAAGAACAAGTATCCAAGNATTGCTACAGTAAATGCAAGCAAAGAAGTGTTGATCACTTTCCTTCTTTCTCTCTTTACATCATCAAGGGTGCATACGCCCTGATTTCTGAAGTATGATACTAGGCCTGCAGAAACCAAAATCCCTGCAATAATCAGCATAGTTGGCCTGAACCACCAGTAGCCGTCCTTACCCCAATACAGAGTGTCAGAAAGCGCAGCAGCGGTAGATACTGAAGCTAGGCCGAACATTACCATGACAACAGATGGCAGGCAACACATGGACGCTACGATGGCTGAGGACGAAATCCACTTCCACAGTCCCTTGTCCATGCTATCACCTGAAGTTCATCATTAATCAAAGGGTGTATTTTGTGTTACAGATTATTTCTGACTGTTTTGCATCCAACACTGAAATCTGGATTCTGCTTCATCGCCTCTGCGGTCTCGTCGAGTAAATCATCTTCAGCGGTCTTAGGATTTTGTCCAGCTTTACGCCAGGATACTGAAACCATCAGGTCATCGTGTATGAATGATTCAACATTATATTTGACCAAATTAATGTCTCTTGGATTTAGGTGCATCCCGAGTTTTTCGGACTTTTGAACCGCTTCTTTGGCGGTCCAAGTTTCAATTGCCATTTTTGAATTTCCAATTAGAAAATCTAACTCGTCACCCTTGGCCATCATGTCGAAAGCGTTGGTCTGAATTTCCCTATCTTTTCTCTCTGCGTCAATGCCAATCCAATAGCCTGGCTCGATGAGTGCACACACTGCCCAATTCTCACAATGACCGATACTTATCCCCGGAAGTGGCTCATTTCTCCAGACTCCGTTTATCCATGACAAGTATGGTGCTCGATGCTCGGTGCGAAGGACTTCAACCAAGTTGAGAGGAATACCCCAGTGCTCCAAGCACTTCTCCAGAAGAAGACGGCCAGAATTATGGTCTGCAAGTCTTTTTTCTGTTGCTCTTGGAATATCTTCAGAGAATATGCTCTTGCAATCCTGAATAGGCATTCTAGCTAGCAGCATCCTAGGACCCTCAATTGGATCCATTACTTCCACCATCTCACCTCGACAGGCTGAATCTTTGGTCTTCAGGGACTTCACCCATCGCTTTGAGTCTCAATCCCTTGAGAGATAATACTGGTGCATCATCGTCTCCAACTACTACTACATCGTGGACTGTAACTCCTGCATCTTCGCTAGCGACCTTCACAGAACGGACACGTAATCTCTCATCTGCATCTGGAACACGCAGCATAGTCGACCATTCAATTCCGATTGGTAGGCTTGAGAAGCCATCGCTTTCCATAGCTGCTAATCCTGCATTTTGGAATCCTGCCTCAATCAACATAGGTAATGCATCGAGCAGAACTTCTTCACCTTCGCTTTCTAAAGCGAATTGATCGGTAGCAGGCAGTTGATGTCGCATCAATGCTATTCCATCAACTCCGCCCTCGATTCCACGCAGTACGCCTCCGTGTGACTGGAATCTAGGGCCGTGGAAGTACCTTAGGTAGATGAAACTGGAATGGTGTTGCAACTCACCATCAGGTGGAGTTCCAATCGCAGGTAAAGATTCTACTTCACTTTGCAGGAAGTCGCTCATGTCGTCGCTGACGGCAACCAATCTTACCTTCGCTTCATGATGCATTCTAGGCTCGCCAAATACCTCACCCTTGGAATTAACCAAGTCAGAGACTAAGCGGCAGTGTACCCACTTCAAATCGCCTTCACTCTTGACTAATTCAGCCTCAATGCGAACAGTCATTGCACCTTTCATTATCTTGACAGGTAGTCCGAAGGTTACGTCCTCGAATCCTGCAATACAATGTTCTGGGACCAATAGAAGAGAGTTTTCTGCAAACATTTCCATCGCCATCACTCCTGGGTGATATGGTACACCATCAATCGCGTGGTCGCTCAAGAATGGATGGTCTTGCACCGAAAGCGTACATTGTGAGACGAGTGATTTACCTTCATCTAAGGAGACCAGTTTGTCAATCAGAGGGAATCTGCGAGGGTCTGCGATAGATGCTGCCATCTGTGCAGGTAGCTTCAACGGAGCCTCTCTAAACGAATCATAGCGGTCCATTAGTCCGAGAGATCCACAACCTAGCACTCTTCGCTTTCCGCCTGCTAAGGCTTCACCAACGAATATCTCTACACCGACATCAACCGCTAGAGTTTCTATTCCTGCGGATTCGAATACTGCTTCGATAGAACCTCGAGTTGCCATCCCTACGTCACGCCATCCTGTCCAGCCAATAGCAACGGCTCTGCACTCAGAGTTAGCGGTCATTCGTGCCATTTCAGCGTCCAATATCGAGTTAGCCGCTGCGTAATCGGTTTGTCCGCCGTTGCCAAACCTACCAGCTACGCTGGTAAAGGCACATGCGAATCTCAGAGAATCGCCGGCTGCTGAAGTCAATGCTTTCCAACCGTCGACCTTGACTCTGACAATCAAGTCGAATGTGCTCCAGGATTTATCTGCAACTAGTTTGGATTCTTCTAGGCCCGCTCCGTGGACAATTCCTGTTACTGAGCGGTCACCTACTGCGGAACTAATCGCTTCTGCGTCGGTTACATTCGCTGAGTGATACTCAGCGTGGTTACCTGTTGCCTCGATTTCGCTAATTGTTCGATAGATGTCCATGCTCCTGGTCAGTTTGGTCCAAGCATTATTCCATTCTACCATGGTTATCTTACCGCTTTCAGATTCTGCCATCAGGGTTTCACGCAATTCCATCTTGCGAGCATTGAGTTGCTCTTCAGACCAATCTAACCACGAAGATGTCTCTTCTGCAAGACTACTGCGGCCTAGTAACAGGAATGTTGCACCAGCACCTTGGCTCGCATTTGCTACGCCTATGATTGATGCCGCAGTTACGCCTGAACCGCCGCCGCTGACCAACCAAACATCATCGGATTCGAGAGGTTTGGTCTCATCGACTAGATCCTCGGCAAAGCAAACCAGTGTCCATCTTCGGCCGTCTCTATCGATTCCAATTTCGACTTCTCCGCCTGCGCTGAATAGGTCGTTTTCGATGATTTCAGCAGCTGCGGCCGCATCGATGATTAGTTCTGGGTGCAAATCTAATGCTCTGCATCTCAGGTTTTCTCGCTCAAAGGCGTAAGACTTGGTGACACCGCTTGCACCGCATGCTAGAGAATTGAATCTCTCTCCACGGTTACCGTGTCTGCCGTCTAATGCTGTTACGCTGCCCACTATTCCTGAGGAAATTACTGCTAGCTGAGAGTCTAAGCCCTTCAGTAGTCCAAACCAAGATTGTGCAGCGAGGTTGACTTGATTAGATGCACCTTCAGATTCCCAAGAACTGCCGGTAAGAGATAGTGGCGCTAAGTGAATGATTCCTCCAACGCCAGATATTCTTGAACAGATTTCAGCAATCTGCTCTTCGCTTCCTGGGTCTGCTCTGTAGGTATGGCCCGACAATTCTTCTTGTTCTGTAACGGCCTTCGCTCCGAATTCAAATCCGACCTTTGCTACAGACAATCCCTTGTCAGCGAGTCTTTGTGCCAGAGCGTCTGCTACGCCCCATGAATCTTGGGTGATGACAATCGTTCCACCGATTGGTAGGCCTTCTGCCATTGCAGGGCAAGGCTCTACTTCCACTTGCCATCGACGAGTTGTCGAAGAAGTGGATGTTGCCTGTGGGACAGGTTCGAACGTTGCAGGTGCGGCAGGCGCCGGTGCTGCGACAGGCGCTGGAGCAGGCGCAGGTGCTACCTCTGTCCCTCCGCCTTTCATCTTGACAATGTATGAGACGAAGTGATTGAGAGTGGGGTGGTCTGACAATACGAAGTCTTCATCGACAGGTAGCGAGAATATTTCTCGCACATCACCCATAATTTCCGCTTGCTTAACCGTGTCAATTCCCAACTCGCCTTCGAGGTCTTGGTCCATCTCAATGAAATCCTCAGGATAGCCTGTGTGCTTGACTACAACGCCGATTAGCTTAGGTTGAATGTCACCGCTATCGGTTGCTGCAGGCGCTGGCTGTGGTTCTGGTGGTGCCACCTCTGGGGCCGGTGGTGGTGCCGCTGCTTCGACCGCTGCTGGGGCAGGAGTTGAAGTTACAACTCCGCCTGTCATTTTCTGAATATATGCCACGAAGTGGTTGAGAGTTGGGTGCTCTGATAGAACGAAGTCCTCATCGACTGGGAGAGCGAAAATTTCTCGCACATCACCCATGATTTCCGCTTGCTTTACGGTATCAATTCCCAATTCACCCTCAAGGTCTTGGTCCATTTCAATGAAATCTTCAGGATAGCCGGTGTGCTTTACTACGACGCCGATTAGCCTTGGCTGAATATCCTCTGCGCCACCGCTTGGTGCTTCTACTACAGTTGCAGGTGCTGCAACCGGTGCTGGCTGCGGTTCTGGTGTCGCTACTGGTTCTGGTGCTGCAACCTCGACTGGCGCTTCTACAACAGCAGGAGCGCCTCCTTGCATCTTGTGAATGTAAGCAATCATATGATTCAATGTTGGATAATCTGATAGAACGAAATCCTCGTCAACAGGTAATCCAAACTTAGAACGAATATCTGCCATGATTTCTGCTTGCTTTACTGTATCAATTCCCAATTCGCCTTCTAAGTCCTGGTCCAACTCAACGAAATCTGCAGGATATCCAGTGTGGTTCACTACGACTTCGATTACAATCTGGGTTGTATCTCCTGCCGGGGCAGGAGCAGGTGCGGGTTGGCTAACAGCGGCAGGTGCAGGGGCTGGCTCAGGTGCTGGTTCAGGCTCTGGAGCCTGCTCAACGATTACTGGAGCAGCGGTGGTTGTTTCAGCGCTAGGCACTGCGTATTCTTCACCTTGGATTCCACCATGTAGGTTGTTTTCTCCGTCAACATATGCTACAAGCTTGTTTTTGAGTACACGTAATTCCAGATTTGCTGTTCCTGCTAGTGACTGATTCCAAGCAAGGAGTTTTTGTTTGTCGATTCTATCTCCTGAGAATTCGAACTTTCTAACGAATGAAAGTCCGATTTGACTTCCAAATCCTGCTGCAAATCGCATTCCGTACTTCAACCCGGAATAATCTCCTCCCTTCGAAAGATTCAGATTACCAAGTTCTGGATCTACTTCTTTGTGATTTGCAATTGGAGGGATTCTACCGGTCAATAAACCATAGAACATCGATGCATCTTCAATTCCAACGCCCATTGGATGTCCGGTGAAACCTTTGGTATTGGCAATAACAAGAGAATCTGTACTTGCGCCAAATGTATCACGCAACGCTTTGACCTCTGCTTGAGCGGAACCTCCTCTTGCTGGAGTGTAGGTTTCGTGGGAGAAGAATACTGTGCTTGGGGCGATTTGATGTCTATCCAAGCCCCATCTTTGCTCGATATCAGTTACGAACTCGTTCACTGTTTCTGCAACGTGGTCTACATCCAGCCTTGTTCCATGATATGCTGAATTAGAAATTCTAGTGCCGAGTATTTCTGCCATTGGCTGAACACCTCTAGCATCGGATTCGGATTTTCTCTCAACTACGAATGCAGCAGCACCCATTCCTAGAATCAAACCGTTCCTTCTCTTATCGAATGGCAATGCTGTATCCTCGACAACATTACTGGTCGCTGCAGCGCCGCTAGCAGCGAATCCTGAGCCTATCCATTCCCACAAATCATCGCCAGTAACATCATCAGCAGAGATGATTACAACTCTGTCACAACGGTCGTTTGCAAGCCAATCTTCCGCTACTCCGAATGCAGCGGTTGCGGAAGCACATGCTAGATTGATTGTGGTGTTTGGTCCACGAATACCTACATGCTGTGCGAATTGAGAGTGGCCCATGTTCAAAATCTGGAATAGATATCTTCTGTCGAATCGACCATCTCCATCATCACCATTCACCTTGGCATGCTTTGCTGCCATTTGGTGTCCTGCGAAGCAAGATGCGAATACAATTCCAGTTCTGTCTCGATAAACAGAAGGCATTTGCCACGACCTAATCAGGCGTAGCCCTCCCTTGCCGACCTGCTCTACAGGAGTTAGAGGGATTCCTGCATCTTTCAATGCAATTAGGCCCGCTGCACATGCTAGTTGAGTAGTGATATCCCAAGCAGCAGCAATCTTTGCTTCAATTCCAAATTCTTCTTCTGGGTTGAATGCAGACCTTAATCCTGCAAGTTGAGGAATGTCGCCGAATTCCTTAGCAGCTTCCATTCCAACGCTACCGTCTCTTCCTTTGATTAGTCGAACGATATTCTTGTCAAGCAAGCGTTGCTTGTACTCATCGCTGACTTCGCCAATACAGGTCTCGCCTCGTACTAGCTTTTCGAAATTGCCTTCATCGAACACTCTCTCTCCACCCGGTAGACCGAGAGAGATACCGGTAATTACGAATGGATCATCATCTCTATCATCCACTTTCATTGCTCTTGATTTAGAACCAATAGCCGGTGCGGATGTAATCCATCGAGTGATATCTCCTGGAGTCTTTGCTACTGTAATATCCCAATCTGGGTCTGTACTGCATCGAGCATGAACTGTTGTGATGACATCTTGCACCTGTTGGTCGCTCATTCCCAAAACAGCACGCATGTCGACATTACCTTGACAGAATTTCGCAGGATATCCTGTTTGAGCAGCAATCAATTCACCGACTAAGGCTTTCTTTGCTGCATCTGGGTCGACATATGCGTCGCTAGATTTCACAACTGTCTGAGTAACAACTTCTCCACCCTTCGACGGCAGAGGTTTGCTTCTTTCTCTAAGTGGAGTTGCAGGCTTGGATGCTGAACTTGATGCTTCAATCGGTCCAGCACGGAAAGCCTCTGTCAAGTGAGGGCTGTCTCGTCCCGGCCACTGTGGTGGCCTCCCTGCAAGAGCAAGAGTTCCTAGAGCAGACAAGAAGGTCGCAATTCCTCCAGCCTTAGGATGGTTAGTCATCACGGGTAGGGCAGGCCTACCTTCGAGGATTTGCGATGCGAATACTGTCAGCGCTCTTTTCGGTCCAACTTCCAAGAATATTCTCGCACCTGCGTCATACATCGAATTGACCTGAGTTGTCCACTCGACACTGGATGCCATTTGCGGTGCCAATTTTGAGAGCGCTGCGGCCTTAGAATCGCCGCCATCATCCATCGGATACCAGCCGCCATCTACGTTACTTGTAATCGGAATCTTAGGCCATTTAACATCAAGATTCTCAAGGAATCTGCGCAGGGGTTCGTTTGCCGGTGCAACGATTCTGGAATGGAATGCATGGCTTGTTGCCAAGGCTACTGTCTGGAAGCCTTCCGCCTCGAATCGCGACATAGCAGCCTTGACGGGTTCTGTTTCTCCAGCGATAACCGTCATCTTTGGAGAGTTCTTGTTCGCAGCGATAACATAGCCATCAACTTCCTCAATAATCTCGGCTATTCGCTCGTAAGGAGCGGTGACGCTGGCCATTAATCCCTTGTCATCAATCTCTACGCTGCCCATTTCTGTGCCACGAGCTGCTGCGGCTCTCAAAGCGCCATCCATGTCTAGGATTCCAGCGCTCATCAATGCAGCATATTCGCCCAGGCTATGTCCGGCAACCATGTCTGGCTTGTGGCCGTGAGCATTCAGTGCGGCTTCTATTGCTAAATCTGCAGTAAGCATTGCTGGCTGTGTGTACTCGGTTTGCTTGAGCTTGTGCTCAGCTTCTTTCTTTTCTTCATCACTGAGATTTTCTCTCAGAACAAATGAGGAAAGTGTTTCTCCATCTAGGACATCAACCATTGTGATGTCAGCCTTGTCCCAAACTTCGCCAACTCCTGTATATCTGGAATTCAAATCATTGGTCATGCCGACATATTGGCTGCCTTGACCAGGGTACATGTGAGCGACTTTGGCTTCGCTTGGAAGAGCTGGGTCGTTGCTAATCAGAATCCCTTGACTCATCAAGAAGCCCCATTTCCCAGGGTCGTCCATCGCCTTCAGTGCCAAGTCCTTGCGCTTGTTTAATTCGGCCCAACTAGTCGCAGTAATTGCCATTCTTAGCGAGTCATTGGCATCGAATGACCAGTGCTCTGGCAGAGTGAATGAAAGACGCATTCCTTTGGGGTCATCATCGAAATTGCTTCCCGAAAATGTGATTCCGGCCAATTTGGTTTTGACGGTTTCAACAGAGTCGCCAGATAGCAATAGTAGGCCGCCTTCAATCGCTTTGAGTTCTTCATGCGTCATTGTCGGTTTAGAAGATGAAGTCGATGCTTTTCCAGCATATGCATCCCATCTTCCATCCCACTCTGATACCAATTCGGCGTGATATTCAGGAACATACTCTTCCAGGGTAACGTGGAAATTTGTTCCACCAAAACCGAATGCGGAAATACCAGCTCTGCGAGGATTGGATTCTGGTTTAGCCCAATCCAATGCTTTGGTTGGAACGAAGAAAGGAATCTCTCCCCACTCTACGGTAGGATTAGGCGTTTCGAAACCTGCACTCGGNGGNATTGTAGCNTGGTAAACCGCATTNCANGCCTTCATTATTCCAGCAATTCCTGCTGCAGCCTTCAAGTGACCAATCTGGCTTTTCACTGAACCAACAGCGATGTGATCTCCGCCGTCAAGGCCATTCCACAGCAGTGAAAGGGTCGACAATTCTGTTGCGTCACCCACCTTTGTTGATGTACCGTGAGCTTCAACCAATTCAACGGTTGATGGCTCGTATCCTGCTTGCGCATAGGCTCTGCTTACCGCTTGCACCTGTCCTCTCTGACTGGGCGCAGTGATTCCTTTACCTCTGCCATCGGAAGAACCCCCGATTCCACGAATAACCGCTTTGATGTCATCTCCATCATCGATTGCATCGGACAATCTCTTGAGAAGAAGCACGCCTCCTCCTTCGCCCATTACGAATCCGTTTGCCCTAGCATCGAATGGAGTTGAGTGAGTTGGAGATAGCGCACCAATTGCACTGAACTTGGCATAGGTTGGAGCCTCCATACAGCGGTCGGTCGCTCCAGCAAGCATTGTGTCAACCTGGCGTGTTTGTAGTAAGCGGCAGGCATCTAGCAATGCCGCCATCGAAGATGCACATGCTGCATCTGTGGAATAATTTGGACCTTGTAAATCAAGTAAATTAGCAACTCTACCGCTGACTACGTTTGCTAATTCTCCCGGCATTGTGTCTTCATCAATGCGTGGAGTCCCTTCACACATTTTCTCCACCATGGCGTCTGCTTGCTCAGGAGTTACGCCATTATCAATGGCGATTTTTCTCATTTCTGCACTGAATACACGGATGTTGGATTCAGAGCGGTTTTCACCGCCCAATGCGTTCGCAAAAATCACACCAGTACGCGCTCTGTCAAGCTTTTTCCCGCCTTCGCCATAACCTGCGTTATCGATGGCATCAGCGGAAACTGTGACGGCCCACAACTGGCACGGGTCGATTTGAGGCAGAGTCCCGGGTGGTTGCCTCCATCTACGCCAATCGAACTCATACCCTTCTACAAATCCTCCAATCTTGGAATAGGTCTTGCCTTCACTGACATTCCCCGGCGCACCGTTTTCCCAGTAAATATCTGGGTCCCAGCGGTCCTTTGAGACTTCTTTGATCGAGACATGAGCATCGATTATGTTCTGCCAAAATTCCTCTATCGAGGTTGCATCTGGCATCAAAGCTGCCATTCCAATAACCGCAATTGGCTCGAATGGAGCTTGATTCAACCCGTCTACTTGTTTTCCGTCTGCTGTAGTAATCGACATCAGATCACTCACCCATTATGCTTGATGGAACCATCGTTATCGAATAACCAGCATCGACATGGATACACTGTCCTGTAACTCCCGCTGAAAGTGGGCTGGCTAGCCAAGTAGTACAACCTGCAACGTCGGACTGAGTTACATTTCTGCGAAGTGGTGAGTTGGCAGCAACGTGGTCAAGGATATTGTCGAAGCCGGGGATTCCACTTGCAGCAATAGTCCTAATTGGTCCGCTAGAGATTGAATTGACACGGTGCCCTTCTGGGCCTAAGTGGCAGGCTAATTCTCTGGTCCAGCACTCTAGAGCAGCCTTTGCCATGCTCATGATTCCGTATGAAGGAACATGTCTTGTTGATGCAGCGTAAGTCAATGTGATTGTTGATGAACCTGGGTTTAGGTACGGTAGTGCAAACTTCAGGCATCTCTGCAATGAGTTGGCCGAGATTGTGTAAGCGGTATTGATGCTCTCATCATCAACGAAAAGGATTGGTCGGTCAAAGCACTCTCTTGGTGCGAATCCGATTGCATGAATCATAATGTCTGCTTTTAGCCCGGGGTTTTCTTTGCTGAATGCGTCGAAAAACTCCTTGGTATCTGCATCAGTTGCAACATCGAGTGGATAGAAGCCTGCTATTGCAGGAAGTTTGTCTTTGAGTTGGAAAACTCGCGACATGAAACGCTTCTGATAACCCAAGTACAGAGTTACCCCCGCTTCGGCCAAACTTTGGCAAATTGCCCAAGCGATTGAGTCTTCACTGGCCACTCCGAAAACAAATGCAACTTTACCTTGTAAACCAAGCATGATTAGCACCTACCCTTAGGGTAGGTGTTTCCCTTGCCATAACGCCTATGACTGTTGCCATGGGAAATAAGGGCTAAAAGTCGATTATTGCAGTGATTTTCCGAACTCGATTTGCTTCACAAATCCTCGAAATCGAAATCATCCATATCGTCTAAGTCACCGAAGTCCAAATCATCGTCGAAATCATCTCCGGAACCGCCATCCAATTCTTGTTCGATTTCTGCTTCGGAAAATCCTGATTTCTTCATCATCCTTCTTGCTGCTTTGTTTGCCTTCTTTTCGGCCTTAGCAGCCTTCTTGGCTTCCTTTGCAGCAATCTTCTGCTTGCCTGCTTTCTTGGTCAATCTCGAGATGATTACCAGTAGCAAAATTACTCCGACCAAACCGCCGCCACCCATTGCAATCATTGCAATGCTGTCTTGATCCATTGAATCAAGGCCAAGCGAGCCTCCGCCTCCACTAGAGGCAGCAACTACAACTCTAACCGAAACTTCACTTGCTTCAGCTTCTGCATCTAGCTTCGAGTATGCTCGCAACTCGACTTGGATTGAGATTTCATCAGACGAATCTGAAGGCGCTTCCAAGATAATCGTTCCTTGGTCGGAGGAAGATCCCGGGTTCACGGTTGCTCGGAAAAATGGGTCGGAAGTAAACTTGAATCCTGCATCTTCAATCTCCTGAAGATTTACAATTTCAACCTCTAAGTTGTCGACTCTGTTGCCATCGTTGAAAATGGTGAATTGAATTGTTGCTTCTTCGCCTGCGTCGATGTTTCTTGTTGAAGGATTTGAAACCTCCAGGTCCATTCGTGAGTAAGGCAAGGAACTTACAGAACCTGCGGTATCAGAAGTTGAGCCTGCTTGTCCCATTGGTATTGTCAGAGGGTCGCCTCCGATTGTCACACTGGTAACTGTTGCAGTGATGTTGTAATCTGCGCTCAATACTTCGATTCTAGGTGATGCGGAGAATGTCGCTGTAAATGATGCGTCTTCTCCTGCGCCGAGTTCAACCGATGATTCAGACAGGGATAATGAGAAGTCATTTCCGTCTAAGTTGCTATCTAAATCTACATTTTGAGCAAAAGAGCCTGTGTTTGTCACAGTACATGCTACTGAAACCGGCGCATTTTGTTCTGGATGAACATTGATTTTGATTGTAGATTCGTCACACTCAACCTCGACGCCAACTGGAGTTAGTTGAGCCTGAGTATTCATCGGAGTAAACAAACTGAGCACTAGAATGGATACTAAAAACACCCTAGTTGCGGTTTGCATCGTCCCTCCCGAAGGGAGGGGTAGTCATGAACTCTTTGGGCGATGATTCACTGACTACCGTAGATTCGGTCTGGCAAATCTTTGTGGCAATTGTATAGAATGTCCTCATCTAATCCGGCTGCTAACAACTGCCTTGTGCGCTTCGGTACTGTCTTTGGCCCGAGAACGGCACCTGGTCTTCTAGGATCATCCATGTAATCTGTCTCCAACATGAATCCGTGAGATGATGATTCGAAGGTGTTCATCAGTTCTTCAATCGAACCACTACCTGCTAAAACGCTAGGAGTCAGGCCATGAGTGTATGATTCATCCACCCTTGGCGGTGCGTAATGTCTGACCAATTTCTCCCTTGCTAGTCCAGCCTTGTCAGCCATTTTAGCCAACTCGCCATAGGTCTCATCCGATTCTCCTTCTACGTGTAATTGCAAAGGTATGTTTTCCTTGGCTGCCAACTGCATGGTCTCCAAAAGCAACGTGTTTGAGCGCTGCCAGATTTCATCTGACACCGGCCAATGGGGGCGCCCTACTTCTCCAATCCCATGAGCTAAGCCTTCGTGAACATAATGCAGAGCTGTCTCGATACTATCCCAGTAATTCTCTTCGGCTCTGTCGCCCAAAGATTCGAACTGGTGAGCAAATGCTGCAGGATGTGGGCCCAAAATAACACGGACTCCTAACCCCAATTCTCGAACTTGTTCTGCCATTGCAATTGTATTCGCATAAGCCTCAGAATGCCCTTCTCTAGTCACAGGAGGTGAAGCAAAATCAGGACAGTGGACCAAGACTAAATCGGTTCCTCCGACACGCAAAAAATCTCTTGCTGCATCCAAAAATCTACCATCTCGATTTAGGTGAAAATGGTCGTCAAGGATTGGCCCATTCCAATCCATTCAAATCACGCCTTGAACGATTTCTTATCTGCAAATTTAGACTTCCAATGCACGGCTGACATTGTAACCATGTTAGGGTGGCGCGCATTCAGTGCCACGCACCTACCAGTTGGCCAAATTAACAACTCCAAGTCGTGTCGAGTATCTTCTAGTCTTAGGCAGCCTAACCTTTCATCCATTGAAGAGGTACCACTTCCGAGATTCATTCGGATATTTTCGATTGGGATTGGTTCACCAAAATCGAACGATGCAACGATTGGGCCCAATTCGGTAACCATTCCAGAATCATCTCTCCCCATTCGCAACATCATCTCTTTTGCAGCCGCTCTGGCGGCTTCAATCCGGTGTGTTCCATGGACTACGATTCTCCCCTCGCTATCGATAATCAAGGTCGCCCTTGGCTTGTCGAGCATTTTGATAATTACATCACCATTTACGACTCCACCGAGTCTCTCAACAGCTTCTTCCAAATCTACTCGAGGATTTGGAGTGAATCGAACAAGTAGATTTTCTACTCGAACATCAATGTTGGCTGGACCGACCACAATCACTCCTCCTCTCCATCCGATGGGGCGCCATCTGAAGAACTCTCTGCATCAGGTAATGATTCCAAAGCGGTTAGCATAGAACTTCTCCATGCTTGTTGTATCGGTACGAGCAGAACTGCATCATCGCCGTGTGTTTCACGCAGACTTGCTAGACCTCCACGTAATCTTCCTGCGAACCTTAGGTCCTTGGCTCGATTAAGTTCTTCTTCAGAATTCTCACGGTTCAGTTTCCACCAGGTTGCTGCTAATGCGCTTGCTGCTTGCAATCCATCGGGCTCGCGGGAAGGCTGCTCAACGACATGTTTACGCATCTTTTTGATCCCTTTTCGCCATCTTCTAGATGTAAAAACAATCCTAGCCAGTTTCAATGGCCTGGTCATTGCTTTTGCTTCCTTGCCAAGGAAATCCGCCCATCCTTCATCATCCATATCCGGTTCTGCAAAGAATACTGCACGGTTGTGATTGACCGCTGCTTTGTGCAGCCTTCTAGGCTCAGGGTCAGGGAATTTCCCAACCTGTAATCCTTCGACTCCATATGCTAGCATCTCGAGATACAGACCATCTAATCCGCCGTTTAATATGGCGCTGTCGAGGTTAATTCCAGGGTCTTTGACTTCTGATTTCTCTTCCTCCGCCCAGACTTCGATTTCTTCACTAGAGCCCATTATTCCAAGGCCATGCCAAGTGATGCGCGGCCTCATTCCATTGGGCAGCACCACAGTAGGCAGAACTCCGTGGAGCACGATAGTGCCGCCATCGGGGTCTTCCCAATGTATGTCATCCCAGTCAAGATTCATTTTGAATCACTGATTATTGTTGACCCAATCGCGTAGACTGTCAATGTCCCAACCTTGGTCAAAGTAGCCTTGGATTGTCGCTTGGTCCCACTGCGGGAACTCTGCCATAGCTGCAGCCATTGCCGGATCGACATCTGCCGCAGGAGGTGGCCCTGCAGAAGGAGGCCCTGCTCTTGGTACTTCAGCGTAGGATTTCTCGACTTCTTCATCATACTCGTATTCATACTCATATGTTCCATCGCCGGAATCTCTTCTAGCAAGTACTACAACTACAACTAACAAAATTAGAATCAGTGTGCCCAATCCAATAACAATCAACATTCCAGAGCCAGATAAGAATCCTTCATCGTCAGATGCTTCTGCTACATTGAATGACTTGGAGTTCTCTGAACCATTCCATAGGACTTCATTGGATTCTGAATCCACGATTAGGAAGTACATACCGCTGGTTGGTGTTCCGAACACTTCTAGGTCGGTAACGAAAATATTCGCCATTGTACCTTGAGCGATTTCTTCAGTTGTCCATGTCAATTCGGTTGTTGGGAACCCACCATCCTTCACAGACTGGACCTCAAGTGTGATGTTTCCGTCCTTTGTACCGATGTTCTGAAGTGAAATTTCAAGTTCAGGAACTTGTCCTACTTCTGGGTTCTTTGGTGTCATTCGAACGTCGATAACATTGAACTTAGCTTGCTCGTGTACCAATCTGTACTGAGAGTTGTGTACAGGGTTGCTCGAGTAGATGGAACTTATTCCGCCTGCAATGTTCGGTCCGCCACCTTCAATGTCCCAACCTGCAGAATCTCTTCCTTCAATCCACATTACAAGGTCGACAGTGGTAATCTGTGCTTGTGTCGGGTCTTGAGGGTCTGGCCATAGGTCGACACATTCTGCGCTGACTAGGTAATCGCCACCTTGAATCTTCAGATCCAATGGGTGAGATTGTGCATCGACACCGAATCTCTGACCGTATACAGGCCAAGTTAGGTTTGAATCGACATCAGAGTAGAAGGACCACATTAGGTTGACTTCGCCAGCAAGTAGAGCAGCGTTCTCTTCGATTACCGCTTCAACATTTATGCAGTGCATTGTCGATGATGGCATTGTGTTCCCAAGAACTTCTCCATTGATTCCAGAGCTTGCAGACCATGAATCGTCATCGATTTCTGGCTTGCTTGCATCTACCTTAATCTTGAATGATGCACATCCGAAAGCGCTGTTTCCATCACAAATGTTTGCAGTGGAATCTGTAGCACCGTCAGGTAGGTTGACCAATCTGAATGTGTATGTGTACTCATTGTTCAGAGGAGGTGCTGTGATGTTGATATTGAATGCACCACCGTCGATTGTGTGCAGAGTTGGTCCGTCTGTCTTGGAACCATCTGCACCACCAGCAGGGTATGCGAAGTAACCCTTGCTACCATCCATCATNGCTTCTTGGCGAGTTACTTCTAGAGTGAAATCGCCTTCAGGTAGAACGTACACACCGAAGTTAATTCCGTCGATGTATGCGTACTGTCCTTCCATGGAAATGGTGTCACCAGGGAATACGAATGCAACTTCTACATCCTGAGAGTATGGGTAAGATAAGTCGGTGAATGCAGGAGTAATTCCGCTTCGGAAATCCAACTGAATACCATCGCTGTAGACCCAGCGCTGCTTGTGGCGCCCGCCGGATTCACTCATAATTGATGGATCTCTATCCATATCCTTGATTCTCAACTGAGGAATCATTGTTCCTCCACCAATACCGATAATGTCCCAATTCATTCTAATCGGGAGGTCAAGGTAGAACTCATCTTCGAACGGGTCGATTAGTCGGCCTCCATCCATACGTAGAACTTGAGGGCCATCGCTGTCATTACCTGCTTCAATGATTTCAATATCAGTTGAAGAAGTCCATGCGGTCTCATTTCTTGGTGAGTAATATACGACCATGTCTTGAGCGCCGAGGTCGATTTCGAAGTAGTTGATATCTCTCCAACCATTCTCATCGGTTGCTTCAACAATCAAGTGATACTGGTTTCCAGCATACATTGTCATGTTCCAAGGTCCTTGATAGAATGGTGCGCCTTCACTTGGGTTGTGCAAGCGCTCTCCGTTGGAATCTTCGATGAAGAAGTTCCTGATGTTAGGAGTCTTTGCATCCATTGATACATAGGTTACCAAATCGTTTTCGAATCCTGGAACACCAGCAGCGATTGAGTTGCCTCCAAGGTCTGTACCTTCAATGTAGATACTGACCTTGCCAGGTGGGTCTTGTCCCTTGTTTGCATCATCACTGAATGTTCCAGTGTAATTTGCAGTTGGCGCATTACCGTCGCTGTACAATGTCAGGACTGCGTATTCGTCAGGGTCTGCGATTCCGTCCATGTCAGTGTCGTGGTCATACTCAACCCAGTAGTACATGTCTAGACTGCTTGGAGGAGTAGGGATATCCTGTGCTAGGACTCTTACCTTCTGTTGAGCACTTGGCAATACCCATGTGTCGTCTACTAAGCTTCTCCAATTGGTCCAAATTGACTGGTCGAANTTAGCAGCCTTCAATACTGAAATATTGACCAAAGTAGGAGAATATGTATCGATTGACAGATTGAATGGAATAGCACAATCAGAATCTGAAACGATTGGTGCTGGAGGACATAGTGTGTCTCCTCCTTCGTATCCATCAATCATGAATCGATATGTCGCTTGACCAGCGGCTGTGGCTCCCAAGTTAATCGCCCAATCGAAGTCGCCACCGATGACACCAGTGGTGTTGGTTACTTCGACCCACTCTGAGACAACTGTTCCATTCACAGTCTGGACATCCCAGCGCTGTAGAGACATATTGTAAGAGGTTGGGTCAGGAGCAACATCCAGTCCTTCGAGTCTGATGCTACCAACCAAGTTGATGTTCTGGTTAGAACTTGCAGATGCTAGGTTTTGTACATCGCCTGCATTATTTCTCAACTCGAATGCTGAGATCATTGCATCGTTCTCAATTGCGTTTCCATTAGCAGGTGCTAGAACGATAGCACCAGGAAGTCCATTGACTCCATTATCGGCAACAAGGCTTGCATACAGACGCAATTCTGCTGTGTCTTCCCATGCGGTGTTAATTCTGAATCTCCAAGTTACAGTAATTTCATCTCCAGCCCAGGTGTATGAAGAGGACTCCATTGTGACCAAGTTGTCCGGGTCATGAGCTTCAGTGAACAGTGATAGTTCAGAGAATGCTAGTTCGACAACTCCGCTAGATGATTCCATCCTTAGTCTAGATTCAGCGAAAGCCGCACCGGTTGATTGAGCAACACTGTGCGTTGAAACTGCTTCAATGATGTCACCATTTGGATACAGACCTTCAGGGCTACCGGTTAGGCTTAGAGTGGAATCATAACCTGTTGCGGTGGTAATCGACAGGTCAGAGAGCATTACTCCGCCTCCCGAATGAGCAGATACTGCCAATGGTACGTCGACTTGAGCACCTGTTCCTAGAGCGATACCTTGGTTCAACTCTCTATCGAAGTTGCTAGAACCGCCAAGAGATGTTTCCCAATCATAGAGGACGTCCAGGTTATCTACCTTGACATGAGTTCCACTAGCTGCATTTTGATTTGAAACCGAGAAATGGAATGTTGCCCATTCGTTTCCATATGCATCGATGTGAGATGCTTGCAACAGCGGATTGTTCATCAAAGAGGTAATTGCATCCTTGAATGCAAACATTGGGAATACTGTTTCGTAGGCAATCACTGATTGGTTAGGCATTGTTCCCAAAGAGACTTCTTGACCGCTCGCAGTCAGTGACAAATCAAAGGCACCTGCAGTATTGTCGGACATCACGATGTCTGCCACTTTGATATCAGCGCCAATAGGTAACATGAAACTACCACCGGTTCCTTCACCGTTTGTGTTCAGAGTAATTGTTGCTTCATCCATACCGTAGTTGACTCCAAGTGAAGAGCCAGCCCAGAAGTTTGTTTGACGGCCGAATGCACCGAAGGCTGGTTCATCCATTGCCCATTCAACATCTCCATCATTTGCAATATCGATTGAAACGCCTGTAGCACTGTGGCCGAATTCGAGGTCAAACCATAGTTCGGATAAGCCACAAGTATTGGAGTATGAAACGATCGAAGAGAATCCAAAGATTGGGTCGGTAGGAGTCCATTTTTGACCGACTGTCAAGTTGTGATTTGTGTTGTCTCTGAGGCTTATCTCTACCTTCGGAATTTCCATACAATCATCGACTACAACCGGAGTCACTCCGACAATCGGTTGAGAGAATTTAGATGTGTACAAAGTAGGGTTGTATGAATTATCTGCAATCATCGGATTGTAGAACAGAGGAATTTCTCCACCTGGGGATTGCCATACGCCATTCAATATCATTGGACTTTGAACAACATTCGTGTCATTCATTCCTGTACCGACTCTAGTACCGATAGTTAATCCGTGCAGTACTGCAGTCGAAAGTCTGTATTGTCCTGTATCGAAATCGAAACGAAGGTCAATTACCGGATAATCCGAGGCATCAATCCCCCACAGTTCGATGATTGGACCTTCCAGGCCGGTCATTTGATTTCCATCTGTGTCGAGTGCAATTTCAGTGGTTCCAGCACGAAGAACTGAAACTGTCAATGAGTTGGTAGGAGTGGTTTCTTGTTCCAATGTCAAAACACCGTAACCATCTGGGAATCCAGGGCTAGGAGCCTGCTTTGGAGTGAAACCTTTCACGGTCATAGAACCGGATTGAGGCAATGGATCGCCAAGACGGAAGTCGTCGATAAACCAACCTGGCATAGTTGTGTTTTGCGGCATACCTGCGCCGTTGTTATGGCTCAAAACGAACTTGAGCTGTACATACTTGTGGATGTGCTGATTGAGGTTAACTGCAAGAGTCGACCATCCGTTAGGATTCTGTGTAGGATGAGTTGATTCTCCACCTAATGCGTAGTCTGTTCCAGTTAGGCTGTCACAATTCTGGATCTTTCCGTTTCCACTACCTATTGGGTACATGCCATTTGCGTAACTGACCCCTGAAGAGTTGGTCATATCGAATGGGATGTAGCTCCATCCAACTTCTGGAGGAGGGAAAGAAGGAGAGGAAGAATTCCTGACCATCACATATCCACAGTCATAGTAAGTGTTAGTCGGGTTTGCACCTGGGTTAGTCTGCATCCAGTGCATTCCGTGCCAACTAGAGAAGCGGGCAATGTAAGACCCTGGGTCAACTTCCATCTCAGGAGTAATCATGCTGTAGGAGAATCCTGAGCCTTGGTCGTCATTGGTGTAATCATTGTCGAAATCGTACATATTTGTACCCCAGCAATCATTTCCAGTGTTACAATTTTCATTCAGAACAGTTCCTTCAGCAAGGGTACCGTGCTGCCAGCCGCCACCATCAGCAACTGGTTGAGAAACATCCATGAATCCTGAACCTGTTCTCTCAAAGTCTGTTGAGAAACCGCCACTTACAAGCCTCACAGTATCTTCGTGATATGTGAAATCTGTCAAGGTCGAATACTCAGTTTGTTGGTTATTGTAAACTGGATCCCATACATATTGCGAGGTTTCCGAGTTGATTGTAGTGTAGGTTTCGTGGGTAGCCATGTCTGTTGAAACTTTCACTGATGCACTAGTAACCGTATCACCTGAAGGGATGGTTACAGTTCCATCAACGATATTTGTGTAATCTGGACTGTCTCTAACTTCAACGGTTACTTCGCTATCTCCGCCGCTAAACGTTGTCACATTTGCTGCTCCAGCAATTGGAGCAATCAGCATAATACATGTGAAAACTAAAGCGGTAGTTGCACTCTTTCTGTCTGTCATGGGGCCACCCTCTTACCTGCCCAATCAAATCGGGCATAAAAGACCGACGGGGAAGTGTCTATTCGGGTTCCCCCCTAAAGGGGGGGACCCGTTACCTCTCAAAGTTTGACTATCCTCAAATTAGAATAACAATCAGAAGCGAGGTGCTGCAAGCCACCAACTCTCTCTTCAGAGCGTTCTAACCACTCCTTGTTGGCAACAGTGGTCGGCTTATTTGGACCTAGTGCGTCACAAACCTCTGGACCTTCACTGATTTCCAAGGTCCCAATCTTCCTAGCCATAGTCATAATTGTAACCTTATCAAATGCCAAAAGAGGACGTAATGGAAGAAGGGGCGTTACAATTTCAACCCCTCCTAAATTGCCTAAGGTTTGGCTTGAGACTTGACCAAGATTTTCCCCGGTCAATAAGTGAGTTGCATCGACTTCTTCTCCTCTAAATGTTGCAATAGCGTTGTACAATCTTTTCATATGAATGAAATATTCAGTATGATTCCATTTCTCGGTAAACAAACCGAGCTTCTCGGCTACGGGAACCACTATCAAATCACGATCCAGATTTTCTCTAGCAAGTTCACCAAGTCTTCCTTCACTCTCTAACAAATGTCGCAACAGTGCTATGGTTTTCTTCTCTGCTTCAGGTCCTGTAACAGGTTCCTGAGAAGCATGAACTGGGAATATTTTCCACCCTTGCATAAGCATTCGTGCTACAGCAACAGGGGAGTCAATACCCCCGCTTACCAGAGCAACACAAACGCCGGCCATATTGGGGTGGCGAATCCTATACCTCATCAAATCTTAGCATAATTCGGGGAATTAGTACATGGATTCAAGGAGTTGATGTCATTAGCACTAGCCATGGAGCCGTACAGCACAGAACCTGTGACCCTGATTGAGGAAGTCTTTCCCCAGGATACCAATTCATACAATACACTGTTTGGAGGTAGGCTACTATCTCTAATGGATAAGGCCGCAGGTATCGTATGCGCAAAGTTCGCACACCGAGAATTCGTAACGATTTCTATCGATACTCTAGAATTCAAGGCACCTGCAAAGCAAGGAGATTTAATCGAAGTAACCGGAAAGATAGTTTTCACTTCAAACAGAACCGCCTGCGCTAAAGTAACTGCTTGGGCGATGAGCAAATCTGACTGGACAAAGACTGAAATCTGTCAAGGTTATTTCTTCATGATTGCAATCGACTCAATGATGCGCCCGATTCCAATTCCTCAATTCAGCCCTGAAACGGATGAAGAAAATGCTGACTGGGAAACAGCAAAGGGAATTAGAGAGCACATGCTTTCTAGAAGAAATAAGTGATCAATCATCAATCCTTGGAATTGATGTGACATCCTCTGGACTCTTGGTATCTGAACTAACTAAGTCTTTGAAACTAGAAGGAATAACTGGTTTCGGACTGATGTGTTCCATCATTCTGTCAACTTCCTCATCACTTACGTCGCCACCATTGCTCTTCGCCAAGTTTTGAATGGACTCCGCAACTTGTGATTGACGGCTATTTTCAGCCTGAAGACGGATAGCATCTGCTGTACGGCTCTTTGTTCGCTTTCGCAAAAATCTCTTCGAAATCTTGCTGGCTCTACCTATAGTCGGACTGATTAATTCAGCGATTACTGACCTACCGCGTAGCGCTCCTGTTCTGTTTTTACGAACTTTGATTCGACGATTCTTAGGCTTAGCAACCAGCTCGGTCATGTTTGGATAAAGGTCTCTTGGAGATTTGACCTCTTCAGGAATGATTTCCGCTTCAAGAGGGACCTCTCTACGTGCAGATGCCACGAGAGAGGGCTGCTCTTCTTCGACGACCGGTTGTAATGGAGTGTCAGGAGAGGAGAATGATTCTGGTCCTGCATTTGGCACATGAACGCCGCTTGCTCCAACAAATGATGGCAAAAATTCGGTTGGTGGCGGCGTGGGTTGCTGAGGCAACGGTTGCGAGTAAGCAGGCTGTGTGTTATGCTGATGAATCATTTCGTAAGATGGTACGCCGGTTGGGGCTGTCCTGTGAACTTGATTGTAAGCAGGGTGATTCGCTGGTTGTTGCCAACCATTTTGCATAACTTGGTTTCTTTGAGTGAAGAGGTTGGTCTTTGAGCGAGCCAGAAGCCCTTCCGAAATCTGTTGCTCTACTTGAGGCTCGATTTCAGGCTCATCTTCCCAAATTGGTATATCTAAATCATCAATAGCAATCGCTGGACTGATCACTTCAGCATCGAATACTTGTTCATCATCCATCGAATCAATGAAGTGAGAAATTACTGCTGAAGGAATTACTTCTACCGGCTCTGGAATCGCTTCTAGTTCGTCCATATTGACCGAACGAGGATAGTCAGAATCGCTTACCATGTTATCCACGCTTGCTTTGGCTTGCTCCAAAGTCATGCCACTTTGAATGGCCTTAATCAATGCACACAACCGCATAATTGTCAGATCTGACCCATATACTACGTGACAATCTTCTGCATTTGTGTCGATAATCAATGTCGGTTGCTTTGTGATGTAATGGGCCGCAGAAATCACCAAACCGGCTGCTCCAAGAAGCGCCTGGATTTTGCCAGTAACTCCTCTCCATGCAACCCATACCAAAATTAAACCGACGACAGCAAGCCATCCGGGTACCAAAGTAGTGTCATGGTGATGGACTCTTTTGACAGCATCCAAACGGATGTCGAGAGCGTGTCCATTTCGAGACTCAAATGAGACCTGGTTCTCGTTTAAGGTCGCCCTGACCTTACCGCGAACTCCTCCCAGTGACAACGAGCGGAATTTTATCCCCACTCCATTGACACCGAGCCCCTCTGGCCTCGTGCCCATAAGCATCCCGAAACGCCGAAGTTAATCCCGAGGTTATGAACCCACCGTTTTCCCCTCCTATGGAGGGGCGGTTATTCGAGGTGGTTTAGGAAAGCCGAGTCAGCTTTGCGCTACCCATGATTCGAGGCTTCGAATCTAGTTGAGCAAGAATAACAACCGGCGGGTTTTCTTTACGGATAAATAGAGGAGATTCCCACGCTACTTCAAGTCCTGAGTCAACCGATTCGACCCTTCCTACAACGAATTGTAAATCGACGCTGGCATGAACAACATCGCCCACTGCGAGAACTCTCTTTTGGAATGGAGAGATACTGAGTTCGACTGAACTCTTCTCATGTTTGTCAAGGCATAGTGGAATCGAGACTCCTTTGTTCTTATCTTCAACAGGGGGATGAATAACTAGAGAGCCACCTGTGAGATGGTCTTCCTTGGTATTGCGCAGAGCAATTCCAACTCTATCTCCAGCGACCGCTTGCTCTACATCATCATCCATAACCTGCAAGCTCTTGACAGTCCCTGGCCCTTCTGCTGGAAGAAGATGCAATTCATCATGCACTGAAACCGAACCTGATTGAACATATCCGATTGCGACTAGTCCAATTCCCTTTACATTGAAATGCTGGTCGATTGGAACAACTAGAGGTTCTTGTTTCGCTGATTCTAAATCACTGGAAATATCGTCCATTAAACCATACAGTGCGCCCCTTAATTCAATTCCATCATCGCTACACTGCTCCCATGATGAAAGGCCTGCCTGAGCGATAAATGCCTTAACTTGGTCTTCATCGATCCACTCGCCTTGTGGAGGGTTGATTACGTAAATCCCCTTACTAATTCCAGCGGCTGCAAAACCGACTAAAACCTCGCCAAAGGTGGCATCGATTCCAGTAACCTCGAGCAAACCAACACGTGCTGCACACAAGGAATTGAAGAATGGACGGATTCTTTCTGGCATTTTTGCCGGCCTAATAATCGAAAGAATACGTGGACCATCTGCCCCAGATTCTTTGTGAACATAAGTATGGACATCCCGCTGGTCTGTTGCTTTGGCCACTGCCTTAGCCAGGTCATCGCTGCCAATCATTGCGATATTCAGCACTGTCATGGCACTGCGAGTTAGGGGGTGTTCTTGAGCATACTGCAATCAAGAGGTGTTTGTAATGCTTCTATATTCAGAAAGTCGCTTTTCATATTCTTCACTCGATAGATTACGAATCCTTTCGGTTCCAAAATTTTCGATTGTAAATGAAGCTGTCACGGTTGCATGAACAAGTGATTCAGCAAGTTCATTCCGGCTCACTTCACCTGTGTTTTGGGACAGGTACTGAGCCATTGCACCTGCGAAAGAATCGCCACAACCGGTCGGATCTGTTAGTTGTCTAGTCGGATATGATGGCATCGAAATAATCCCTTCTGGATGCAAGGCTAAGACACCGTGCTCGCCACGCTTTACGACCAATATCCCTCCTTGCTTCATCTCTAAAACGCTCTCTGCTGCTCGAATCAGGTTATCATCACCAGCTAGCATCTTCACCTCTGCATCATTCAGAATAAGGATGTCAACCTTAGTCATCACTTCTCGCAATTCTTGGTTTGCAATGTCTATCCAGAGATTCATTGAATCCAAAATCGAAACTCTTTCGACATTAGTTTGGGAGATTACCGATGATTGTAAACTTGGATGCAAGTTGGCACACATCAGCACTTTGGGAGAGGTTTGACCTTTGGGAACTTTAGGTTGGAAACTCTCGAACACATTGAGATGCGTCTCATGTGTTACGGCTTCAGCCATATCGCCACGATAGGAGCCTTTCCAGCGGAATGTTTCTCCTTCATTTTCTTCAATTCCGCTAATCTCTAATCCAGAATCACGGTACCATTCAAGATGTTCTGCTTTGAAATCTTGGCCGACAACTCCGACCAGCGCGACACCATTGCCGCTATTTTTGCGATTGTGAAAAGCTGCCGAGAATCCTCCATATGACGCTGAACCGCCCAACTCATCTTCTCGAGAACCCAACGGAGTCTCAAGAGAATCGTAGGCTAGGCTGCCAACGATTAGTACATCCATAGAATCATCCCAACAGTTCTTGATGCTCATCGATGTAGGCGATTGTAATATCCCCTGCTAGGAAATCCTTCTCATCCATAATTCTGCGATGTAGTGGAATTAGATGGTCGACTCCCGTGATGATGGTTTCATCCAATGCTGTCCTCATTCTACGAATCGCTGAATCCCTATCTGGGCCCCAAGCGAGTAGCTTTGCAAGTAGACTGTCGAAACAGCCTGGCATTTCATAGCCCGGGTGAGCGTGTGTATCGCACCTGATTCCGAATCCTGATGGGAAGTGGCATTCCCACAATCGGCCAGGAGATGGAACGAAATTGGTGGTATCTTCTGCATTGAGTCGACATTGAATCGCATGGCCTCTAATTGTAATATCGTCTTGAGTTAGCGGCAGGCTTTCTCCTTGAGCAACTCTAATTCCCAATTCAACGAGATTGTATCCTGTAATCAATTCGGTTACAGTGTGCTCGACCTGCACTCTAGGATTCACTTCTAAGAAGTAGAAATCGCCATTCTTGTCACGCAAGAACTCGAATGTTGCTAGACCCTTGTAGCCCACCGATTCAGCACCTGCACAAACCAGTGCACCGACTTCTGCTCGCTTTTCATCGGTTAACCATGGGCCTTCTTCGATCAGTTTTTGATGGCGGCGCTGAATTGAACAGAATCTTTCTCCAAAGTGAATCGCCTTTTCCCCATCTGCTAGAACTTGGAACTCGACGTGTTGCGCACCTTCGATATACTTCTCAACGAATACTCTATCATCGCCAAATGCTGATTTTGCACGGCCTTGACATAGTTTGAGTGCACCTTCAAACTCGTTCGCAGCGTGAACGATTTGCATACCTATTCCTCCGCCACCTGCGGCTGCCTTGATGATTACAGGATATCCGATTTCATCGGCTAACTCAGTGGCTACTTCTGCTGAAGAAATCGGTTCGCTACTGCCCTTTGCAGTCGGTAGACCTGCGGCTTCCATCGCTGCACGGGCTTCTATTTTGTCACCTAGTAAGGTAATGACATGGGAAGCAGGTCCAATGAAAGTTATTCCTTCTTCTTCCAAACGCTTAACGAAATGTGCATTCTCTGCTAGGAACCCGTATCCAGGGTGAACCGCATCACATTCGAGATCCTTAGCAGCCTGAACTACGGCCTCGATATCAAGGTAGGAATCCAATGGATTTGACCTCATTATCGGATAAGCGATATCTGCCATTCTAACTGGGAGAGATAATCGGTCTTCTCTACCATGAATAATAGCAGCTTCAATACCCATGTCTCTTAGTGTTCTGAGAATCCTCAAAGCGATTTCTCCACGGTTCGCGATTAGCACACGCTTGAATGCCATGTTAGACCCCAAACCTAACTATTCTAAGATGAAAGCGGTTGATTCGGGTTCGATAAATGCGGTTTTTTGCGCCGAAATGTGGAAACAAAATGCCTTTTTCCGCCGAACTTAGGAATAATTTGCCGTCCATCTTATAGGATACCCAAATAATTGGTCAATATGGCCGACGATGTTGTCACGGGAGCATCCACTGTCGAGAGATTGGCAGGTAGGGACTTGAATCAGGATGGCAAAGTAATCAATTTGGTAATTTGTGGGAATTCGAGATTCTACAATTATGAATGGATTGAAGAGCAGCTAGAACAGTGGATAAAATGGAATGATTATCCTGACTTGATAATCATTGGAGGCGCTAGCGGAATCGATTACCTCGTCGAAAGATGGGCCAACAACCAAGCGATTCCAATGGCGATCTTCACCGAAGCTTGGAATGAGCCTCGTAGCGGACTGGAAGATTCTGGACGCCCAGAAGCCGCACCAACGCTTGGCGATAAAATGCTAGAGCATGCCACTCACCTAATCGCATTCCCTGGACCAAAATCAAAGTGGACTACGATTATGATAAATCGTGCACGAGAGAAAGGAATCCCCGCAGTATCTGTTCCAACGCCTTCCGAAGGAGATGCAGATCAGTAGACGTCTCTCAAGTAACGCTTCTGTTCCTTCATCATTGTCTTCTCGATGAAGTGAGTAGCATCTGCTTCAGACATACCACCGTGCTCAATCGCAATATCGATTAGTGCACGGTGTACATCTTTTGCCATGTATTGCTTGTCGCCGCAAATGTAGAAGTAAGCTCCACGCTCGAACCACTCCCACACTTCAGCGCCGTGCTCTTTGAGTCTGTGTTGAACGTAGATTTTCTCTTCTTGGTCTCTGGACCAAGCGGTTGTGAATCTGTACATGTGGCCTTCATCTAGCCAGTTCTCGATTTCATCTTTGTAATAGAATTCAGTCTTGGAAGATTGGTCGCCAAAGAATAGCCAGTTCTTGCCTATACCGCCATCGTGAACTCGCTGTTCCATGAATGCACGGAAAGGAGCGATTCCAGTTCCCGGACCTACCATGATAATATCAGTAGATTTGTCTTCAGGTAGAACGAATGACTTGGTTGGTGACATGAATACACCAACATCTGTCTTGTTAACTTCGACTTCATCTGCCATGTAGACTGTACACAATCCACCTCTGTCCCTACCGTGATGAGAATATCTTACAATTCCAACTGTCAACTCGACAAATCCAGGGTGAGCATCGTGGCTGCTTGCAATTGAATACAGTCTTGGCTTCAACTTATCAATTAGTTCGATGAACTCTTCAGGAGTGTAGCTAACATCGAAGTCATTCAATACATCGATGTAGTCTCGAGACCAGATGTAATCTTCCAATGCATCTGCATCATTAGCAAGGTTCTCCGCTCGACCAGCAGGGTCATCACCAGGGATAGAGGGCAAAAGTTCGGTTTCCATGGCTGAATCTCCGCCCATCCAACCAGGACCCTGCCCAGCGACGGATTCTCGGTATCTTTCTATCATCTTAACAGTGATTCTCATTCCGTTAGAACTAACCTTTTCTGTTAGTGACTTTACGAATTTCTTGTTAACTCTGTGAATTTCAAAATCTTTCTTCAATGCTTCCCAGATGGTTCTCTCGCCTTTGTGAGTGGTAACCATGTGATCTTGGTCCCACCCTGCTGCTTCGATTAACAAGTCTACAGTGTTTGGAGGATTCTCGGCAAGGACTCCAAGAGCATCACCTACCTTGTAGTCAAGACCTGAATCACCCAAATCAAATACCACGTGGCGTGTTTCTTTCCTGGAACCTTCGCCGTTTAGGACATAGCATTCAGTTATCTTGGTCATGTATGGGTTTTTCGCGCTCCAATTTGACATAGTAACCACCAGATGTTTCCCGCCACCGGTAAGGGATAGATGAATGTTAGGTGCGATGATGTCTTAGACTTGAAGCGCTTGCAGTCAACAATGGTCGATGTACAGTTGCTCGGAAGTGGCAATGCTTTCTTGCCTTCAGGCAGGATGCATTCATTTCTTCTAATCGACAAACACATCATCGTAGACTGCCCTCCAACAGCACTAGCTAGTTTAAGGAATGCAGGAGTTAGTCCAGCGGACATAGATACAATTCTGGTTACTCACGTGCACGGAGACCACGTATTCGGATTCCCATTCTTCCTTCTTGAAAGAAAATACATCTCTGACAGGGGCGGAGAAAGACCGCTCACAGTTGCTGGTTCCGGTATTGTAAGAGAGAGACTAATTGAACTGTGCAAATTGGCATATCCTGGCTCCCTAGATGATATGCTAAACAGTATCGAATGGGTAGATATCCCAAATATTGATGGTTGGGAAATAGAGAGATTTGAAGTCTATCACGAGCCAATGGTTGAGCCGCATGGGTGGATGCTAACCAGTGACCAAGGTTGGTCCATGTTACATTCTGGCGATTCAGGACCGTGTGAAGAATTGTGGAATCGAATTGCGAAGTGTAGTTTTGCCGTAGTAGAGATGGGAGTGCCAGAATGGGTTGAAACTGATGAACATCACAAACCAAGTGATATTGTCAGATTGGCAGAAATGTGTCCGAATACACAATTGATTCTGACCCACACATACATCGATTCGGATTACAAAATCTTGACTAAAGAAGTACCGGAGTTCCCTCAAAATGTAATCCATGGCGAAGATGGTATGCACTTTACACTTGACAGTAAAGGCTCAATATGTTAGAATAAAATACTATTAAAATAACATTATTTTATAGTCGTTTTCTCCAGTGTGCTGATTTTTAGGAATAAAAATGAAAAAATGATCTTGAATTTTAAAAAAAATCCAAATCTTATTTTCTCGATTCAACTATTCTGAAGAAATTATTTTTTGAAAATTGAGTTTTTTTCTTCTCGGCGACAAATATTTTTATTTCGGCGAGCTTGCAAAAATTATGCATCACAGTATGTTCTTTTTATAACATAAAGCGTAAAATTACGCTACCCTTTTTATACCTCCAATTGAAATCGATTTAGTAAGTAAATCTAGGTCTTGAAACCCTTGTTTGGGATTAGCCTTATATGGTGGACTCGGACTCCCCGTAGGCATCACGCTTGGTGTGGCGCGGGCTAACAACAACAAAGCAAAAACGGAAAGGTGTTATTTTTTGACGAGAAATATTTTCGATGGTATTCTCAATCAGAAAACTCTGTTCGTGCAAAAAGAAGTACTGCGCCACACATACCAGCCTGAAACCTTGCCGCACCGCGACCTAGAAAGAGACCAACTCTCATTCAATTTGGTTGAAGCTCTGAAAGGACATATCCCCTCGAACATGATTCTGTACGGGGTCACTGGTGCTGGGAAAACTGCAGTAACCCGCTACGTATGTGACCAACTTCAGAGCAAGGGCAAATCCATCGGAAGGATGGTTCACCCTGTAATGGTTAATTGCAGACAGATTGACACTCAATACCGTGTACTATCTCACCTAGGAAATGCACTCCTAGAAGACTATGAGAGAGAAGAGATTCCTTTCACAGGTTGGCCAACAGACAGAGTATTCTCTGAAGTAGTAAGGAGAATGAATGCTCGCGGTGGAGTATATGTTTTGGTTCTGGATGAAATCGACCACTTGGTAAAGAAAGCCGGTGATGACCTTCTGTACAACCTCACAAACTTGAATGCCGAATTGAAAGATGCTCGTGCTTGTGTAATTGGAATCTCTAACGATTTGAAGTTCACCGATTTCCTCGACCCTAGAGTTAGAAGTCGCCTNGGCCAGCAGGACATAGTNTTCAATCCCTACAATGCTGAACAGTTGCAAGACATATTGCGATCTAGGGCAAAAGTAGGAATCAATTCTGATGCGATCGGTGCTGGAGTTATCGAGTTGTGTGCTGCACTTGCAGCGCAGGAACACGGCGATGCAAGATGCGCTCTTGATTTACTCAGAGTTTCAACCGAAAAAGCAGAACAAGAAGGCCTAGATGTGGTAGAGCAAAATCATGTTCGAATCGCACAAGCTCAAATTGAGTCCGACCAGGTTACTCCTGTAATCCGAACATTGCCTACTCAGCAAAAATTAGTTCTTGCATCGGTTCTGATCAATGAGAAAAATGGACTAAGGAATATGCAAACGGGTGAAGTGTATCAGATCTACAAGCAGGCCTGTTCAAATGTAGGACAACAATTCCTAACTTCTAGAAGAGTTTCAGGCATCATTTCGAATCTCGATATGCTCGGATTGATTACTGCAAAAACAATCTCTCGGGGAAGATATGGTAGAAGCAAAGAAATCAATTCATGCATTCCTACCAACATAGACCCGTGCGATGTTATGTCTAAAGCAGAGCCTGCCTTGAACGAGGTGTTCTCTGCCAAATATCGTCATCAAACACCACTTTGAAGGTAAATTAGTCATTTACTGACTTTGGCAAGACTCTTAACCGCGTCTAAGTTCGCCCAGCCCATGAGCGATGACGGAGATAATGCACAGGGCAATCTGGGCACAATTCTGTTTAATCCATCCAGTACTCTTGCATCATGGTATTTCTGGCTAGGATTGCTAGGTCTAATGCTTGCAGTTCTAAACCTAATGGGAGTGATTCACCCTACATATCGAGTCTCCTGGGGAGGTTTGTTGACATTCGAGTACACCAATGCTGCATTCGGTGACAAAGATGGTGCTGCTGCATTCGTAGCAAGTGACGCTGTATTCATTGCATTAGTTGGAGGAATGACTTTCTTGGGTGCACGAGGACTAATCGGAAACGGCGACCCTGCAGAATGGGTAAAAGGCATTGTTACCAATGAATGGTACAACGATTTGCTGAATGTTGAAGCTGGTTGGGCACTAGTTTTGGGAACATGGTCCATGCTTGCTAGCATCGTATTCTACTTCTATTGGGGCATCATGCATATGGCATGGATAGATCCTGGAGTTTACTCAATTGCAATCGCACTAATGGCATCTGGTCTTGTTTTGCGAATGCTTTCATCTGTTGAAGATGAAGAATGATTAGTGTCCGTTTCGGCCTAACAACGCATCTAGGTATCCTAGTAGAATTCCTTGCCATAGTGCAAATGACCAAGAAATCAGTACGAAAATCGCGTACGGTTTCCTCTTAGGTAAATGGCTTCTAAAGAATGAAATCAGCCAGAACAATGGAACTATTGAAATCAATAGTACCTCTCTTGAAAGGGCATAGTACAATGATTCAGCATTGACCTCATCATATGAAATCAGGTTGTTGATATATTCAAACAATGCAAATCCCCCTAGCACCATCAAAGGAATCATCCAAAGTACTATCCAAGATGACCCAATAAAATCATGGCCTTTTCGAAGGATTTTGTACCTGCGATGAATCCTTACGTGAGCTCTAGCATCGCGCTTGCGTTTGTTCAGGAATCTCTTGAGTCCTGTTTCTGGGACGTGATTTACAACCGCATTCGGAGTATACACAATCATTCCACCATCCTGAATCAATTTCAATGAAACTTCCATGTCTTCGGCATGGTACCATGATGGGTCGAAACCGCCAATTGAAAGNAGACTGTCGCGCTTGAACATCGAACAAGGCCCGTTCGCTAAGTTAGTTCTGCGNGGTCTAGAACGATATTTGGATTCAATCTCAATCGAGCGTATTTTGGAAATTACGTCATCTGAGCGACCGAAAATTGTTCTTCCAGTAACTGCGACAACGTTTTCACCTTCCTGTGATTTTGAAGACTCCAGCATTCTCTGAATCCAATCTGCTTCAGGCCTTACATCGATATCGGTAATTGCAAACCATTCTCCTTTCGATGCTTCTAATGCGGCCATCCTACCTGCCGATAAGCCAAGAGCATCTTGGGTGATGGCCGTTACCAAATCATGATTTGACCAATCCTCTACTTTCTGCTTTCCGCCATCACTGGAACCATCATCTACCAGAATAATTTCCAATGGCGAATGTGTTTGATTGACTAGGGATTCCATACAACCGTCGATCCAATCTACACCATCTCTGACGCAAACTGCTATCGAAACTAGAGTCAGTCTCTCACCTCAAATCTCGAAAGTAATCCTCTGCATTCCTCTTTAGCATCCAATGTTGTGATTCGCAATACTACACCAGTATTTGGTTGACCATATACGATATTGGTTCCCAAAGGCGCCAACAAGTGGACGATTATTGGAGCTAAGTCCTCTTCTCCTTCGACTTGAATACAAGTTGTTTGGTCATTTTGTAATGCAGACCTAATTGCATCAATTAAGGAAGGAGTGATTTGTCCAGCAGGATTAACAGCGTTAAGCAATATATCAAAATCGTTCAAATCGACTTTTTCATCTAACTCGACACGCTTGGTCATCCCGTCGATTATTGCAATATCTGCCACCACTCCCATCTCGAGCAATGTTGCTACACAAACATCTCCAACGGCAACTATTCCTCCTGGTGCAATGCTTTCCATCGCTGCAGACATTGCTACTTCCGGTGAATCTTCAGGTCCTGTAAACAAATTCCCACTAGGTTCCTTCAACTCTGCATCCAATCCTCGGTGAAAGTGATGTGTTTGAGTTGACTGTTCTTCGCTCAGCCATTGCTTTCCATCACAATCGATCAATCCTGCTCTGATTCTAGAACTGGAGATTATGCCACCTGCTTCATCTAGGCTGTGCTGTACTTCAATAATTTCCAGAGGTAGCAATCCATTTGCAAGTCGAACTTCGTTAATTCTCTGACAATTCCCCAAGGTTTCAGGAGTACAGATGATGCTATCACAATCTTTGCGAGTAGGTGCGGGGCCGTAATTATCCTCTAGCTCATGGGTTGTGATTCTTTCACCAGCCCATGCGATAATGGCTTCTCTTCTATCTTCAAAGGATTGTAAAATAGGAGATTTTGCTGCCGACATGGCGTCATTTGTTATCCAAACTTCAACCAATTCTGCATAATCTAGCGCCGCGTTGAGTAAAGATTTGTGCCCTTGGTGAAATCTGTCGAAAGTGCCGCCAACTAAGCAGCGCTCCAACTTCGCCATGTGCCTAACTGAGTTTGGATGGCTATTCAATGAATCGCAAGAAAGGTGTGCCCCGACCCGTAACAGCCCCTGTCATTGTCTCCTCGGAGGCTTGACCCAGGGTCAGGGCGTCTGTGCAGCCGGTTGGTTGTCTCACTCTCACTCTCTCGTCCAGCGAGGACCCATTACCGACCACATAGTCCATCGGTTTGCATCAGAGGTCATTCCCGAAAGTCACCCTGGTCTTCGTCGATGGCACATGACCGCAATCATTGGTATCACAGTTCATCGGGCAGCACGCCCTCCGTGCGATGTTGCATGTGCGGTCAGAAACCTCTCATGTCTCATCATTGTTGAAGCCGTCGGTGTAACTCGATATGGACATCTAGATTGTGTTCGGTCTCTAAAGGAAAGATTGGTACTGCTTTCTGAAATAACCAGCCTGCATACGGGTGACACCTACCAATTGGAGGATTCACTCCTTGTTCAAATGCAGTGATTCCATCTAAAACATCCAGCAGCGAATCTTTGCCAACCCCTTCTGGCATGTGATGAATCAATACAAGTTCATCAGATTTCAAGTCTTGATCCCAAAGTATAGCCGGCCATGGTAGGTCAAGCATCGAAAGGCCATCCCTTCCCATCGATGACGACAGGCATACAGACAGCCATGTGGCTGCTTTNGATTTCCACAGTGAGTGATGGACGTCTTCCATTATCGCTAACATTTCTTCTCGGTCAAGATTCTGATTGTGATATAGCATCTTGTGAAGCGTGCAAGNTTCAACTAATCGAGATATTTCAGGNTCATTCCAATTATATCTCAATACATCACCAGTTCTCAATGGCTGGCTCAACCACAAATCGATTACATCAGGCATTTCCTCAATCCATTCTTTACTGAGCAAAACCGCAGTTGCTACAGAAGGTTCGGTGATTTCATTTGAGAGAGTTGCAAAAGGATTGCTCCGAATTCGCTCAGTTAGAATGGATAATGCAGTATCATCAACTGTTGCTAAATCCGCTAAATCTGAATCGTCGAATTCCCTCAAGTTAGCTAAATCCGCCCACTTAGGGTCGATTAGGTCTCCAATTCTTCTCCATCTTGCAGAGTGGTTACTTTCTGTAGTCGCAATCCACGAAGCCAATGGGTACTGAGTTTCGTGCTTGTCCGCCCAAACATCATCTCCGCTTTCTAATTGAATTGCAAGCCAAAGTGCTTCTAATTCATTTTCAGCATTCCGAACCGTGGATGATTTACCTCTTACAATCTCATCAGGCGATTGAGGTGGCTTCCAATCTACAGGCATTTTTGCCTCTTGTGCCACCGAAATTGGCAACTTCAATCTACCTTGCATTTCAAGATTGAACTTACCTCGCCCTATACCTGAGGTGAGTTTGAATGGCAAATCTAAGTCAATCGATTCTCCGATTACAATTCTACACCTACTATCACTGACTAACCTATCAAGAGATTTCACATGACTCCATCTCCAATCGGCAACGATTGGCATCTCGCCTTCTTCTAGACAGAATAGTAATGCTGCTTCTGCACCACGTTCTGAAATAGAACGTGTATCAATTAAATTGTTGAATTGTTGAGACCATTTTCTCCCTGGAAAATCATTCAATACTTTCCTTGTGAGAGAATTTGATGAATTTGATTTTATGTCAGATACTAGCTTAGTAAATCTATCTTCAATCGCCATTGGGGGCAATCTAGGGTGATTCAACTTCAACCAATACCTGAGAATATCGTAAGGTAGAGAAGACGGAGGCAGACCAACTAAATCCCCATCGACAATTAATGCAGCATTATTTCCAATACTATTTGCAATAACTGAACGGTCCATTCTCCTCCCTAATTTAGCATGTATTCCTCCTCTAGGAGAAACTAATGGTCCTGAATTACCTGCGCGACCAATTGATACTTCTCCATCTCGTAGTGCTTGAGGCAATTCCGGCCAGAATCCTGACGGTAGTGGAGAAAACCAGCTTCCAACGCCTAGTGGCCACGGACTGTCCTCGTCCAGTAATCTAGCTCGGACGATTCCAATTACTTTCGGCCTCTCCATCCAAGCATTCAGAGTCATAGGACTTGGCTCATTCGGGGCTGAACTTTTGCGCATAGTTTCGATATCCCACCAAACTGGGCCATCGCCTCTCTGCACAGCCCAACGCCATTTGTTAGACTCCCCCTCATTTCCATTGGAATCTATGAGCACTCCGCTCTCCTCATCCATCGGCCTTTCTGGCAACCCAAGTAGTGGTCCAGCAGGCTTTGAGGCGTAACCAAGTAACAGCATCGAGCCTTCTCGCCCAAGTACAATTCCGGCTGCGCCAGGGGGTGGGGGCCATCTGACTAACTCATTCAATCTGGCTAATCCATCGGCTTCTAATCGATTCAACCCCTTAGAAGAAAGACGGTATCTCGAACCGCGCAATCTAGCGTCATCTCGCACTACGTCGCCCGATTCCCTAAGTTGCTTGAGTGCTGCAGATGCGTGAGGAACCCTGATCGATAGAGCTTGAGATACCTCAGTGACTGTCCCCCCGCCGTCTGCTAACCAATCTAAAACTCGCCTTTGGTATGTAGATCGAATACGATTGCTACTCACCATTGTCACCAATACTGTCGAAATGACAAGGCTAAATGAATATTTTCACTTACATTGTACTAATTTGTTACATTTTGTTACATATTTCCACTGGAGATTGGAAAATATACACTCGGTTTAACAATGAAACCGCTATTTTGTGCAAAATCAGCGTTAGTTAATGTAACTTCAAGCCCTTTGTGGGGAGAACGGTTATATGGGCTGCTTCGCTCCTCCTGTTTAACGGCCCAACCATGACAGGAAAACGGCCGGATGACGAAGAGGAGATTACATATGAAAACAGTAAGAATACGAGAGAAGATCAAGAAGTTCCTGGGCGACCGCCCACGAAACACAGCTGAAATTTTGGAGCACATTAACAGCACCATGAGACATGGCACAACTAGCCAGCAGCTTGGAAACGTCCTTTCCAAAGACAAGGACATTGTCAAAGTAGGATACATCAAGCGCTCCGGCATTCTATCTGGCGGATACGACATCTGCGAATGGGCAACACGAACATGGGTTTCCGACAACTGTCCTGATTGGAAAGAAGGACAACCAATTATCATCGATTCAGAAGGCAATGTTCAAACCAACGATTTGATCAGGCGAAACTGAATAACATGTACTGGATAAGAAGCATGACTGATGCAACCGTCTGCATGTTCTGTGGCGGACTTGTAGTAGGAAGCCTTTGTACAGAATGTGGAATGGTTCAGTGAAACAGTTAGAGATAACCGATTCACTTGTTTGATCGATGCTTAATGCATCTGCAATCCCTGTTGAAAATAATTTGACTACCATTTGTAGTAGCNGATTTCAATCTCAGANTTACTGTCCGTTGTAAATAGCCAGGGCGTCTTCTAAGCCGGCACCATCACAAATTACAGCCTTACACGCAGCGGTCATTCTGACCGCTTCTTCAGTTGTCTTCTGGTGAATATTCCTTCCAGTAGCAGCTCCTCTGCATCCTGAAATCTGCATTTGGTCGACTAGACGTCCTAGGAATTCCTCTGGAGGAAGTGAGCCGCCGCCTGAACAAATGATTCCACATCTTCCTGCTGCTTCAGCAGCAATGCCAAGACTTTCTGGTTGAGTCATTCCCTCGAATGCTCTTGGATAGTTGACCTTGGCGAAGTCCGCCCCGATACATGCAGCAACACCAGCTGCACCTGAGATCAGTTGCGGGTCTTTCTCATCAGCAACCGCTTGCCCTCTTGGATACATCCAAACAACTGCAATCATTCCAAGTTCGTGTGCTTGGCGAATGAAAGTTGCAGCCTCTGTAAGCATTTCATGTTCATACTCTGAACCGATGTAGACAGTGTAGCCTATACCAACTACATTGATACCATTGTGAAGCAAAGCAGAAACGTCATCCAAATCCCATAGCGCCTGGGAAACTGGGTCTCTTTGAGCAGTCTTGACCATGTGAGACTTTGAATTCAATTTTACCAAATAAGGGATGTCTGGATAATCACGAGCGTATTGTGCGACTAGTCCTAGTTGACCTGCAAGAACTCCAATAGTTCCTTCTTCATGTGCTCGTGCTCCGATTTCGAAAAGATGAGCCGGGTCGTTTGAAGACAGAGGTATGTCTTTTCCACCGTCGTAGAAGTCATCGTTTAGATGCTCGATTTTTTGGTCGCACGCAAACAGGTTCATCTTGCCAGTTCCACAAGTTGCCGCATCCATATTGTCGATGAATGTCTCAATCAATTCGTCAGGAACATCTGCTGGCACAGGGTATTTGGTCGCCATCAAATCGCCCACTTTCCTTTAGGACTTCAAAACATCGTTCGATTTTAAACTCGTTGAAGCCCGAAATCAATGCAAATGCACATTATTTCCGACAAACTCACTGGCCTTCGAAGGACGGTACTCTCTTCTCGACATATGCTGCGATACCTTCCTTAGCATCGCTGCTACCGAATAGAGCAGCCTGAAGTTCACGCTCAAGTGCCAAGTGGTACTCGAATGGAATTTCTGGTCCAGTCTGGCAAGAACGCTTGATGTTTCCAACAGCCTTTGTTGCCTTATTTGGTAGAGTGAATTGGCTAGCCCAATCTAGAACGTCGCGGCGGAATTCGTCTGCGTCTCCTTCCCATATGTGGTTGATTAGGTTGCAATCTAGTGCATCTTCGAAAGACATCAATTCACCGGTGACCATCATCTCTAGAGCCTTTGCCTTTCCAATCAGGCGAGTTAGACGAGCTGTTCCGCCTGTACCTGCTAGGACACCTAGGTTGATTTCAGGAAGACCGACCTTGCCAGCATTCTTGCGTGCGATTCTGATATCTGCTGCCATTGCGATCTCTAGACCGCCACCGACTGCGTGTCCGTTCATTGCACAAATTACCAACTTGGTAGTTTGCTCGAAACGGGATAGTGTTTCGTTTGCGTGAAGACAGAAATTGTACTTGAAGCCAGGTGAAACACTGTTCAGCATCTGGATAGATGCTCCAGCGGAGAAGAACTTGGAACCATTTCCGGTGATTACAATCACAGTGACGTCATCATCGAAACGTGCCTTGATAATCGCTGTGTCGATATCTCTCATCATTTCGTGAGTGTAGGTGTTTGGACCCATTGCATCTCCTTCAAGAGGAGCTCCTGCAGAGTCTGATGCTAGTTCGATAACTGCGATACCATTGTCTGTGGTTCCGTAGTTAACTAGACGGTTTGGCATTGGTTCTAATTTGAGTCCGTATAGGTCGCTCATGTGTCACTCCAAAAGGGTCCGCTTAATGAGTCAATCGCTGGTCTCAGTGAAGGAGGTTTTTCCACCAGAACGGCGAACCTTGTCCCAGCGCTCAGCAATTTTCTTTGCTTCGGGCGACTGCTCCCAGAGGTCTCTCTTCTTGGCTTTCCTGAACGGCAATCGCCTTACTCCACGACCCATTGCTTTGGGGTCAGACTTCAACATGAACCGGTTGACTACCGTGTAGAGAAGAGACTTGTACCATTTCGGGCGGAACAATTTGCCTATCCAAATTAAGCCATCTCCTCTCTTTTTTTGGTCTCGCATCCAAGCCTTACACATGTACTTGAATGTGCGATCTCCGACTCGGTTCATTAGGAAGCGATTAGCAACTGAAGTCTTGACGTAAGGCATTAGTTGCTTCCTAACCTCTTTCTCATAATTGCAATTACCCAGAATATCCTGTGCTGCTAGATGACCTGACCAGACTGCCATTCGCATTCCGAATCCCCACATGAAATCTTGCAGACCTCCGGATTCTCCAACGTAGTATCTACCATCTTGGAAGTAATTCTTGTTGATTGTAAAATCTCCTTTACCGCCGACTCTCTTAATCGGTTCCATATCGATATCTGGATAGTGCTTTTGATACCAAGCAATGGTCTCGTTTAGGAATCTATCAGTTCCTCTCTGCTTTCTCCACAAACAGGTACAAATCAATCCAACTCCATCGATGATAATCAGATAGGAGTATGAGCCCGGTGCTAACTTGTCGTTCATTTGGAATGCGATATGATTAGGATGTTTGGTGCGGAAAATTTCTCCATATGCCACAGCGCTAGTTCCCTTTGGCCCGCAAGCAATGATTTGACAGTCTTCTTCCTTGACTCTGCTCTTGTAATGTAGATTAGCTCCCGCAGCAATTGCCATTCTCTTGAATCCCTGGTCAATTGTATGTTCAGAAGTTCCCCTCTCTACAATCCTGTAAGCAATACTTGGAGTATGCGTTTCGGTAATTTCATCATCAGGGTGAATCAAGTCTACTACGCTAAACTCGGTTGCCTTAAACTCGCTTGGATCATAGCCCCAAGAGCGTAATTGGTCGAAGAAATCCTCATCCATTGACCAATTTTCTAAGGCTTGAAAATCTCCATCAAACCGTTGTCCCGAGTCTCCTCTGACATCATGAACGTGAACTTCAATCCCCGCTTTAGCCAAAGTGGTTGCTGCCGCTAGACCAGACAAGCCAGCGCCCATGATGTGTATGGGGCCTGCCTGTGCCATGCAATCCCATGGGCAAGGATGGTTTCAAGGATGCGGCTGTGGTGGGAGGGCTATGCAGGGGCATATTTTCATTCAAGAGGCCCCTGATGAACTCGATGTGGATGATTTGCGAACACATCTTCAAACATCGGGCTGTGGAGCGATTGTTTCATTCATTGGAATTACTAGAGGAGAAGATGATGGAGAAGAAGTCCTTCGCTTGGAATTCGATGCTTGGCAGGAAAAGCTCTCTGAAACACTTCACGGTCTTGCAGAACAGGCGATTGATAGGTTCGGTTTGAAATCTGTAGCCATGGCGCACAGGACTGGCTCGGTTGGACCTGGCGAGAATATTGTTGCCATCCATGTTGCAAGCCCGCATAGAAAAGAAGCATTCGAAGGTTGCTCGTGGCTAATCGATGAACTCAAAGGACAAGCCCCCCTGTGGAAAAAAGAAGTCAAGCCAAGCGGGGCGGCATGGAAAGCAGGATTGGGGTGAAAAAATGGAAAAGAGTATCCAAGGAGTTGTCGATATTGGCGGTAAACCAATCGTTCACAGAAGAGCAAGTGCCACCGGCTTAGTACACCTTTCTGCACAATCTAAGCAAGCGATTACAAATGGTGAAGTCAAGAAAGGTGATGTCTTGGAAGCTTCAACTATTGCAGCCATACAGGCGGTAAAAGATACTCCCCGCATTATTCCTCATTGCCATCCTATCCCACTTGAGGGATGCAAAGTCGATTGGGCATGGGAAGACAATGCTTTGCGATGTACTGTCGAGGTGAGCGCACACTATCGCACAGGAATCGAAATGGAAGCACTGACCGGCGTTTGTGCGGGTCTATTGTGTGCACTTGACATGGTCAAATCCATGGAGAAAGATGGCGATGGACAATACCCTGAAACACGAATTACAGATGTTGTTGTGCTCGAAAAACACAAGGCGGATTAAGCGCTTTATTGATGGAGGGGTTGCTTATCGCAAAGAACATGGCGAGAACTGCAGACTTGGCGCATCACTTCTTAGAAGCAGTAGACCAAGCGGCAATTGCTAGTGCTGCATGGCGTGGATTAGGCGATAAAAACGCTGCAGATGCTGCTGCGGTCGAAGCAATGCGAAAAACCTTCGACAAAGTTCCATTCGATGGCAGAGTTGCAATCGGTGAAGGTGAAAGAGATGATGCTCCAATGTTATTCATTGGTGAAGAACTTGGAAACCAAGTCGGAGTCGAAGGCGCACTACAAATCGACATAGCCGTCGATCCTCTAGAATGCACAAACAATTGTGCTGATAATTCACCAAACTCAATCGCAGTATTAGCCGCAGCCCCAAGAGGAACTCTGCTTCATGCTCCTGATTGTTACATGGATAAGATTGCAGCAGGACCCGAACTTGCAGGACACATCAGCCTCGATGGCGGAGTAACATACAACCTCGAACAGGCTGCAGATGTCTTAGACAAACCGATTTCAGAAGTCAAGGTAGTTGCATTGGATAGAGAAAGACATTCCGAGTTATTCAAAGAAATCAGAGAGGCTGGAGCACAACTACACTTGATGGGCGATGGTGATGTCTCAGCAGCAATATGGGCTGCTCGCCCAGATGGACCCTATGACATGCTTTTGGGCATTGGTGCCGCTCCGGAAGGAGTAATCACAGCAGCTGCAATTCGTGGNATTGGAGGCGTATTCGAAGGTCGACTAGTCTTCCGTTCTGATGAAGAAGAAAAGCGTGCTGAGAAGATGGTTGATGATGACCTTACAAGATTGTGGGATGCAACTGACCTGTGTCGTTCTGATGATGCTATCTTTGCGGCATCCGGAGTTTGTGACGGATACTTGCCAGGAGTAGTCGTTGGCCAAGATAGCGTTCAGACATTTGCAGAGTTGATCGATGTAAAGACTGGCGAAGTTACTCGCCACGACCGCACTCATTCTTTGTGATAACATGGTGAACCAGTTACGTATCGAGGTTCGATTGCCTGAAGGGCATTGGTCTGGAGATGTTTCGCGACAACGCCCTGAAGCGGTTTTACGAATTGAGGAGACTATGCCTCTGGCAAGAGGAAGAGGAACTGCAAAACTCTCATCCTCTAATGAATTGACAAATGAATTAGAGTCTCATTCTGGTATCGAAGAGGTCAGAGACCTTGGCGGCAATAGATACGAAGTAGACATCGCCCCGAAAGGTGGAGGNTACATCAAAGAGATAACAGAGGTTGGAGTTATTCCTCAGTCACCGTTTGAAGTAAGAGATGGATGGGTTGACTGGACTATTGAATGCTCGGCAGAAAAAAGCCGTGAGTTAGTACAATTACTTCGTGATGGTAGAGTACCCTATCGCGTTGTCTCAACCCGTTCTACCGGGTCGAGAATGTTAACACCAAAGCAGAGGATAATTTTCGATTCCGCATTGAATGAAGGGTACTGGGATACTCCGCGCAGAATAACACTGAGCGCTCTAGCTGAATTACTTGGGTTGAGTAAATCGACGCTTTCTGTACACTTACACAAGATAGAGGGAGTTGTGCTCAATTCCTTCGCCGACGAGGTACGTCGCAACTCACCCTGAACATGTTCGCACGAACATGTTCGCAAATTAATGAATAGTAGGAACCCTATCCCCGTAATATGGCAGAACTACCTAAGACATGGGAAGACTGGGTCGCCAACTTTGGCGAATGGCAAGACAGAGTAGGTTTCGATAGAGAATGGTTGGGCGATTTTGACCTTTCAATTCTATTTGATTGGGACCGCGCTGGCGATGTAATTGAATTCGGAGACTACGCTGGAAGAGCGAAGTGGGAAAGAGCACTACAAGTGCCCCACCAAAACATTCGTGACTCATTAGTAGCAATGATCACCGTACAAGGTGACACTGAATTCGCATCTGTAGAACAGCAGCGCCACCTTTTGGCTAGCGCTCCGACCGACTATGACCGCTATGCAGCAGCACGCATCATGGCTGAAGAACAGCGTCACGGATGGCAGATGGCTTACCTATTGATGACTTACTTTGGACAGCAAGGACGAAGAGAGGCTCAGAAATTGCTAGAGCGTAATGCCCAGGACGGAGACCGTCTACTTGGTGCGTTCAACCGACCAATGCCACATTGGTTGGATTTCTTCTGCTACACAATGTTCGTGGACAGAGATGGTAAGTTCCAACTTGGAATGCTATCCACCTCTGCATTCAAGCCACTAGCTGCATCCATGGGACCTATGCTCAAAGAAGAGTCGTTCCATCTGGGAACTGGTTCAAATGGACTGCGAAGAATCATCAAGGCTGGAGTCATTCCATTGGACATGCTACAGCGCTACATGAACAAGTGGGTTGCAACTGCACACGACCTGTTCGGTACCGATTCATCCACCTCTGCTCACTGGGCATATGTCTGGGGAGTAAAGGGACGCTGGGACGAGCGTAAGAAACTCGAAGGCGAAATCGACGTCGACAAAGAAGTTCTCAACGAAGAAAGCCGTGGACACTACCACGATGAGATTGTTAGGGAAGTCGAGAAACTCAACGGATACCTTCCAGAAGACTGTGGGGTAACTCTATTCGTACCTCACGAAAACTTCCACAGAGACATCGGAGCCTTTGGCGGAAAGAACTGCTACACCAACGGTGAACTGTTCGAAGGAACTGACGAAGAGTATGCAGAATACCTGAAGACTGTACTTCCAACTCCAGAAGATGAAGAAGCACTGAAAGAGATTTTCAAGCAACAGTGGATTGAGGACAAACCATTGACTCCTCGTCAACTCGCTAGTGGAATCGGCGCTACTGCTTGAGGTGAGAAATTGATCCCCGTCTCGCTCTACGGAGCCGACGAAGCGGAATTAGAACGCTTCTACTCGGTTTTACCAGGTCTTGTTAGCGATGCCTATGAAGATAGGCCGTATCAGGAAACATTGTTCGCAGTAACAGGTGACGATGTAATTGAACACATCGAATTAGCTGATTCATGGGCCAACAATACCCCATTCGCTTGGCCTGAAGATGTTGTAATGGAAGTCAACATGGCGATTCAAACAATCAAATACCCCGATGTTGGATTACTTGAGCACCTTCTAACTCTTGAGAATGTAGACTGCTGCAGAGTTTCGACATGGATGCATTTTGAAACAAATGTCTATCCGATATACAGCGAAAAAGCATGTGCAGGTCTAGAAAAACTGGGCCTTCCTACACCTTTCTTACCTGGAGATATTGCATCGTATGGACTGTATGTTCAGCGACTGGAAGGACTAAAACTCCACGCACCAGCCGAAGGAATGCCGGAAATCGGGCTACCTAGAGCCCGTATTCTGCAACTCGGCTTGGAGCGATTCTGATGAAAAATGCATCAACCCATGCTAAATTATTGGCGGTTGCATTCATTTGGGGCCTAGGCTGGGTAGCTGGCAGAGTAGCAGCAAGAGACATTCCACCTTTCACGGCAGGTTGGGCAAGATATATCCTTGCAGTAGGATGTTTTTTCCTGTTCTTATTTGCAACAAAACAATGGGTTACACCATCTAGAGACCAATGGAAAATAATCACTGCAATAGGATTCCTTTCCACCTTTTTGTATCAAGCCTTCTTCATGTACGGCATGAAATGGACTGCCGCGGGTGACGCGTCTCTAATGATCACATTCAACCCATTATTCACTGCAATTCTTGCCGTGCCGTTCCTAGGCGAGAAATTCGACAAGCGGCTGGGCCTAGGATTACTCTCTGCCGTTTGCGGTGTTGTAGTGATTGCATGGTATTCTCCTAATGTCGATTTACCCGTAAATGAGAGACTACTGGGTGATGCCCTAATCGCTATGTCTGCACTTTCATGGGCTTGTACAACCATACTGATGAAGAAAGCGATGAGTGGTGAGAATGCGCTATCTCCACTCCACCTAACCGTATGGTCTAGTGCAGTCGGATTACTGATTCAAACCCCTGCAGTAATTTGGGAATACTCACAGGTTGGATTCCCGTTAGATGCTGGCATAGATGCGTGGGCATGGTTGGCGTTCTTGGCGATTTTCTCCACTGTATTGAGCTATGTTTGGTTTGCAGATGGAATCAAAATCATTGGCGCAGGTAGGTCTGCAATGTATGTCTACTTGGTTCCAATATTCGGAATCTTTAGTGGTTGGCTATTGCTTGATGAGAAACTAGGATTCTCACTATTAGCTTCATTTATTCTGATTGTAGGCGGGGTTTATCTTGCTCAGTCTAAGGAACCGTCATCAACCTAATTCCCATCGGGGGATACATGGGAATCAATTCTGTGGCAGTTATTGGCGCTGGTACCATGGGCGCAGGTATCGCTCAAGTATGTGCACAGGCAGGTTGGCACACAAACCTGTATGATGCATTTCCCGAAGGACTAGAACGTGGAATGAATACCATTGATGCGTTTTGGGACAAGGGTATAGCTAGAGGAAAAACTACTGCTGAACAAAAGACAGCATGGGCAGCAAATTTGCATGCTGTATCAGACATGCATGAAGCGGTAAAAGATGCTGACTTAGTAATCGAGGCTGTTCCTGAAATCCCAGATTTGAAGCACAAAATATTCGCAGATCTTGGTTCTATGACAAAGGATGATTGCATCCTAGGTACAAACACTTCTTCCCTATCAATCGCAGATATTGCTGCTGCATCAGGTAGGCCAGAGAAAGTCATTGGAATGCATTTCTTCAATCCGGTACCAATCATGAAATTGCTTGAACTAATCAAGCATGACTCATGCTCTGAAGAGACAATTCAAGCGGCTACAGCTGCAGGCGAAGCGATGGGCAAGACCACGATTCTAGTCAAGGATGTTCCAGGGTTTGCAACATCTAGGCTCGGCGTAGTTCTCGGCAATGAAGCGATTCGCATGCTTGCAGATGGAGTTGCCAGCGCCAAAGACATCGATACTGCGATGGTCTTGGGATACAAGCATCCGATGGGGCCACTCGCCCTTACTGACCTCGTCGGCCTAGATGTCCGCAGAGACATTCTATTGAATCTGAAGAAATCATTCAACGATGATTCATACACACCTCATCCACTCCTTGAGAAGTTGATCGCAGAAGGACGCTTAGGCAAGAAGTCCGGTAAAGGAATCTATGACTGGTCATCTGGTTCTGCTGAAGAAACCGAACTTCCCTAATCTCTGTAATCCTCTGCATCCTTGTGGAAAATAATCAGATGTTCAACATCTCCAGAATAATTCCTCAACTGTTTTCTTAATTCCTTCAGTGTCGCATTTCCGTGAACAACTGTGGCGACTGTTGGAGAGTTTGACAATTTCAACAACTCCAAAGTTAGATTTGGAGTTGAATCGTGACCAGACCACTTCAATTTCGAAATCGGATTTTTGTCCCATTTAGGTTGCAAATCTACCGCTTTGGTTTGGAGCCAAGCCCATTTTGACAGGCAATCACTCAGTAATTCTCCTCTTAGAATTAAACTTGCATCCTCGACATATAGCCAATCTAGATGGTCGGTAATATCGCCATGAACCAATGTTACCTTGATTCCGAAATTGTATTTCCTTTCTTCTCTAGGAATTGGTCTAAGTGCTCTCGGGTTAGCAATCAAAGAATCTACCCACTGATAGTATTCTCTATATGACCACGAATTAGCATGCGGACAAGGTAAATACGGTGGCCCATTTTCAGGCCATTCTAGAAAATCCATGTATCTTTGATACCATGAATCCTTATCCGGATGGCCAGGCCATCTTTCGGGTAGCTTCTTCGTTTTCTTCTTCAAATCCTTAGGAGTTAATCTTCTTTCATGGATTAGAGATGCTAGGAAGTCATTGACATCCACCTTCTCATTTCCAAGGTTCTTAACTCTGAATACCTCAGCCTGTACTTCCCTAACACCATCGATATCCAGGTACGGTATTGGCCATTCACCCCTACCGATGTGTTCCACACAAACATCCTTCTTCGTGCTCAAAATAATCTGGGAATATGCAAACCATTCCGGCACTACTTCTGCATGCTTCCTATCTAGGATAATCAAGCCTCCATCTCTAACATGTGATGCTAATTTTGGAATGATATCTGAATAAGAATTCCTACTTCTATTCTCAACAAATGGCTCCAACCAATCAAGATACAGAATATCGACTAGCGGTAAATCCTCAATCCCTTCACTCGCATCTTTTTGCCTCATCGCCAACATATTTTGATACCCTAATTCCGGGCTTCTGTACGCTCTTCCTCCAATCAAGGGGTTTGCAATCCTAGCAAAATATTCCATCCTCAAACTGGTTTCAAGGAACGGCATGTCATCGGGATATCTCGGCCCCAGTTCATCACAAAATAGGATGAATGGTTTATCGTTTTCAACCATTATTGACCATGAGTTCAGATAATTCATGTCAGCTGCTGGATGATACACGATTAGTGGCCTATCCCTCACTTTAGGAAAAGGTACTGAGGAGAATAATTCACCATTTTTCCACATCATGAAAATCACCTAAACCCTCCTCGGGTGCCCAGTGGGAACTACCCTGAAAATCCTCTTCGTTTGCCTTGACAATCTTGGATATTGGTTGGCAATACTTACTCCAAAGGGAACGCTTTTCGCAGTGTCAATGATTTTGTCTCTATGCAATGTTACAATGTGTGCTGTGCATAATTTTCCTCTCTCATCCGGGTCGGATGGAGGGTCAACCGAGTAGAAGCAAAGCAAGAACAAATCATCGTGTTCAACCAATTCGTCGATACAATAACTCAATCTTCTCAAATCATGGTTACAGTATGCTAGTTGCAAACCGTATGGCTGCAGAGCATTCGACCAGGTATGCGGTGATTGAGAGTTGATAATTCTCTTGAAATCATCAGGGCCCACNNCTGCGCCTGTACTTCTTGCCAGCATAGCTAGCGTAGTAGGGACACAAGATGGGCCAACCTGCTTGATGTGCTTGAGATTTAGGTCTGTGAAAAACGGACCCTTGGGCTCGTTTTCAGATTCTTCATCCCACAAAGGGGCGCTAGCGTTCGGCTTCCAATCTTTTACTTCGTCGTTGTTTCTTTCTTTCATTACCATCATATCACCTCACAAATACATCCAATCATCTGGCCTACCATTTGGCCATTTCTTGTTCCATTCTTCGTTTGCTTTTCTTCTCTTGAGCTCTTGTTCGTGCAGGATTTCCCAAATGTGGTAATCTGCAATCAACATCTCGATGAGATCTCTCAGGTTTTCTGGAAATGTAGACTTGCTAGGATAGATGAATGTCGACCATCCTTCGTACTGCTTGAGTTCTAATCCTTTGACGTAAGAAGGGAAATCACAGAATCCCAATCCGTCATCTGTGATTCCAGTATCTATCTTCCAGGTTGCCTGTGATGCTTCTAGATACTCCATATGTACGCCGAGATTACTCTTTCTTCTCGCACCATTTCTGATTGCTCTCAGAGAAGAGCCATACCTTTCCAAAGTGTTTGGAGGCAACCAAATCGAAAATTCCATACTCGCATCAAATGAGAACTTGGAGCCGTATTTCCCCTCAATGGTGAAGGTGTTCTCCTTCAGAGAAATCGAATCGTTATCATCGACGAACTGAGCAAATTCAATCCATTTCTGTTTCAAATCTGCTTCTTCATTTTCTGTCAATTGAGATTCTTTATCCCACTTTGAGGGTTGGTATCCCAATGGTAAAAGCATGATTCCCGACATATCTTTAGGCCATTCAGTCCACATTTTACCAACATTGGGATTAGATTTGTTATGGGATTTTATCGCCATCAAATCAAACTCTAAAGTATCAATCTCAATGCCCCAATCTATGTTTTCCCAACCATCGAATTTCTCACTCATGGGAAAGCCCTCCTTCTAGACTCGCCTCTATTTGGATGACAGGTCATACATGTTGTGTTGATACAAGGCCAAGAGTAGTCATTGGCTATTGAGTCAATGAATCCCTCCTGTTGCATTTTCTGCCAGAATGGCCTGGTGCAATTCCAAGTATCTACCCAAATATGGGACTCTGGAAATGCTTTCCTGATGTCGGAAACCATAGCTGTGCCATGTCCCGAAAATCTGGCATCTGGATTGTAGACAATCACATTGTGAATCTCAACATTTTTGCCGTTGACAAAAATCCAACAATTTGATGTTGGCATTCTGCCGTTGTATATCCAACAATTTTCTTTTCTAGGGTGTTCACAAAATGGACCTATTCCGTTTATTGAAACGGTATTTTCGTCTATTTTGCACGCTTGTTTTTTGTTTTGTTTTTTTGTTTCTATTTTCATTTTATCACCTGTTGAATGGCCAGGGTACCGGGACTCGAACCCGGGTCGACAGTTCCGCAAACTGTCATGATATCCACTACACCATACCCTGATTGAAAATCAAACCAGCGAGGGTACCCGGATTCGAACCGAGGTCAAGAGGTTCGTAACCACTTATGCTATCCACTACACCATACCCCCATTGGTTTGATTGCTCAACGACTTAGAGCCGCTGAAGCTTATGCATCTCGAATCGAAATGCAATTTTGCAATAATTGCAACACTACTGAGAAATTGTTCAGAGCACATACGATCGAGCTCGACTGCGATGTCGACCCAACCTAGTGAAATATTCTGTTTGCATGGTATCACCATTTCTCCGTTGCAACATAGCCGAGGCAGTCATTGCGTAAAAAGATTTCGGTGTTTTCTATCATTTTAAGCGCCTGAAATGCATAGTTGCCACATTTTATCGCTTATTCTCAATCGCCATAATGTTATATTTTTNTTAAAATAACTAACAAAAATGATGTTTTTTGTTACTTTTTCGTTGATTTACAGTTAATTTTATACTAAAAAACAACAAAATCGGTTTTTTGAAACTATTTTCTTTTCAACAAAAGACTTGAATTCAAAATGGGCGATGTTGGCAATTGAGATTATTCTTCTTCGTCTGAAGAAAGCATTTCATCATACCAAGCCTCTAGATGAGCGATTCGATTTGCATCAAGGCCAAGTGTCTTAGCTTGTAATTGTAGGAACTTTCTCTCTTCTTCGGTTACGATCAAGTCTTCCATGGCCAATTCATATGCCTCAAGATATGTTCTTTCGGCTACTGTAAATGATTCTGGCATTAATCTGCTAGAGAAACCATTGATTACCGTAAATATCGGTTTGCGCAACACGATAAGTGGAGCTCCAATTAAAACACCACCAATCCATCCCGAGCCTCCAACTAAGTTCTCAACTAGTTCTGATGCGACAAGGAATGCGATTGCCCCGATTGTCGCAAACATAGCAGTACTGAATGTCTTGCGAAGTTTTTCATCAATACCTAGTACATCATTCTTCAATATTGCATAAGTGAACATAATTCCTTCGAATAAGCCTGCAAATAATGCACTAAACAAGAAACCGTACAGTCCAAAGAAGTAGTACTTGAAGGAATCATTCAACTCGACATTAATTAGATCTGAAGAGTCGAACTCTCCATATTTAGCTGAAATGTAAATCATAGAGAAAAGCATTGTACCTTGGAAGAATGTCTTTCCTGTGAACCCTACTGCAATTGCTCTTGCTTCTGTTGAACGCTGAACTGCATCTTCGTCGTCCTCATCAACTGTGAGGTTCTTCTGCGCACTACGCATGAACCATAATGCGACGAACGCTGTCAAGACTGGACTCATGAGTAACAATCTACCAAAATCTGACTGCTCGACGGTTACAAAGTGATAGGGAGCATATTCCTCAATACAATTTCCAGTAAGTCCTTCAGCACCATATGATGTTTCAACTAATGCTGAACCCTCTCCTCCGCCTTCTGGACATTCTACGTATACTGAACCGCTGAATGTTTCGTGAACACCACCATTTGCTGTGATTATCAAAGTCATTAATGCAATCGAAATTGCTGGAAGTGCCCAATACAAACTGTTCTTGATTGAATCCTTAGTCATGAACTTTAGGAACCTAACTGGATAGAATGATGAAAGTGAAAGATACATGAAAATTGAGAGCAAACACATCGTGTAGTATACAACTCTCCAATGCTGCATAAGCGGCATTATCTCTGGTCCGAAAGGATAGATTGCATACCATGCGACTATTGTTTTCAATCCTTCAACGTAAAGCATCAATGACATAAATCGATTTTCAGGAGAATCCGGTCTAGCTCGGAAAATCATCGTTGCCAAAGTGAATAGGAAAATTAGTGTTAGAATAGATAGGAAAGCATGAATAATTCCTACACCTGTCCATGCATATTCAAAATCGATGTTCGCCATAGTCTCGGCATACCATGCGAAGGAGCCGCTCTCTGCCATCAAGCGCATGTAAGAATGCAGAGGGCAAAAACTTACCTCCGTACCCCGATGATAGTTGTTGATTTCAACTGAGCAATCTATGGCTAGCGTTCGGCGAAGAGAGTACCTTACCAAAAGTGAGATTTGTTGGTTGGATAATTACAACCCATTAAGAGGTGTTTCCTCTAGAGCACATCATGGAAGTAAGCCGTGAGATGATTAGAACATTCACATTTATTGCCGGACCTTTGGTTCTGGTAAGTTATGGCCTGGCTCTATCAAAGATGGATGACAAAGCAGAACTGTGGGGTGGAATTCCGAGTTCATGGATCACCTACATCGTTCCATTTATGTTCTTAGCAGCAATTGGGTTCTTGATGTACTGGTGGGTTGCTTTATTCCAGATTGAAGTATCAGTTCTTGATTCATTGAGATGGCCATGGGGCGAATCTGATGGCAAGGGAGCACAAAGGCTTCTTCTCGCATATGCATTATTCCTAATTCCATCCATGTTCTGGATTGATAGCACTAGAATGCACATCAATAACGACTATGCTTGGACCCCATTCTTGGTGATTGGAATCCTTGCACTAGCATCGATTGGCAACATCATGTTTGGACTGCTTGCATATGGCGCATACCAGGATGGAGTTGAGGGTTCAGGAATGATGCTACTCGGTTCGATTTTCTTGGGCATTCAGGTTATTGTCAACGACCTAATTGTTTGGTCTGCGAAATTCCCTTGGTAGAGTCAAGTAATCAGGAATTCTCGATGATTACCTGTGTCACGGCCAATGCGAAGAATAAAGCAAAGGCAGCGGCAATTAAAATCGCGATTCTATTTTTGCGGTACCACTCGTGCTCACTCATATTTTCATCAAATTCTTTCACTTTCTCTTTGATATCTTCACGGGTCTCATCAACGAAATCTTCCACTGGCTGTGTTAAATCATTCAATGCTTCAACAATTACTGAACCCTTTGGATCGGTCTCTTCCCAATTCGGCCTGAAGTAGCCATAGATTCTGATTAGAGCAATTCTGTACAAAAATAACAGGAATAATAGAACAACAAAAGAGGGTGGAAAGACAATCATTACTGGAATCAAAGGAAGNATGGATAGAAACCAAAACACCTCTACGAAAAGCGGACCATCATTCCACCGTGGATTATTGAACCAATCATTGCTCTTATTGGTAGGTTGAGGGCAGGTCCTTCTGTCATGTCCTTCCTTTCTACAAATTCCACATTTCCTTGCGATGTATATCACCTGTCGTTCGAAAAATCAGGCTTGCGTTTTGATAGGAATGCATCAATTCCCTCTGCAAAGGATGCGGTTGTTCCAGCAGCTTCAATCAAAGTTTGTTCATGCTTGAGATGAGTCTCAAAATCATTCATGTTCTGGGTCAGCAATAGATGCTTGGTCGCTTCTTTTGTNTGGCTNCCCCACTGTGACCAGGTGTTTGCAATCTCGATTGCTCTCTCNATTAAATCGTCTTCAGAAACCACTTCGTCGATTGCTCCAAGTTTGCATGCTTGCTCTGCACTCCAAACTTGATTTTCAAGGAAGAAACGGCGGGCGACCTGTTCGCCAACCAAGCGTGGAAGTAACCAGGTTGTTCCACCATCTGGAGAGAGACCTATTCCAGAATATGAGGCTGCCATCTTGCCATTTGGGCTGGCGATTCTAGCATCACATGCTAGAGCAAGGCCAAGTCCACCACCAGCAGATGCACCGTTTAGGGCTGCTACGAATATGGTCTTCGAGGTGCGCATCTTAACCAGCATTGGATGAAGGATATCTGTTAGTTCACGAATTAGTTCAACGCTATCTCCGTCATCGATTGACTTCTGAAATGCCTTGATATCTGCGCCTGCGGAGAAGAACTTGCCTTCTCCGGTAATGACGATAGCTTTGCAACCAATGTTATCCATTACTGCATCTCTAATCTTTGGAAGAAACTCTCTGCTGAAGGACTGAGTTGCAGAACCACCCGTAAGTTGGATGAGAGTTACTCCGTCTCTCTGGCTTACTTCCATGATATCACAACTTTACGTTGACATTCTTCACTTTCGTGTAGAAGTTGAGAGCATCCTTGGATTGCTCTATACCAATTCCAGAGTGCTTCCAGCCCGTGAATGCTGTTTGTGGGAATGTAATCGGGTACTCGTTGATACTNACCATTCCAGATTCGACATCTCTTGCGAACTTGTGAGCACGAGATAGATCGTTCGTCCATATTCCGTTAAGAAGCCCAAATGGAGTGTCGTTTGCCAAAGCAAGCGCTTCTGAATCCTCACTAAACTTGGTTACTGCAAGAACCGGTCCGAACAATTCCTCTTGGAACAATAGGTTGTCAGAGGATACACCTGTAACTACGGTTGCTTCCATGAATGCGCCGTCTCTGTCTAGGGCATTNCCACCGCATGCGACTTCTCCACCTTGTTCCAATCCCTTGGAAAGCATGTCAAGAACATCGTCTCTGTGAGAGGTGTGGACCATACTTCCCATTCTTACTCCCTCTTCCATTCCTGGCCCAACTGGCCACTTGGAAATCTCAGTTACAATAGCATCCACTAATTCATCGTGAACATCTTCGTGAACAATTAGACGGGAACCTGCCCAACACATTTGTCCGGCATTCATGAATATACCAAAGCATACTGCCTTAGCACAATACTTGAGGTTTGCATCAGGGAAGACGATGTTCGCACCTTTACCTCCCAACTCAAGAGTTACAGGAGTAAGATTCTCGCTCGCTTTTGCCATTACCGCTTGACCAGTTGGTACTCCACCGGTTAGAACGATTCCATCAACACCGGAATGGCCGGCCAAAGCATCTCCGATTAGGCTACCAGAACCTGTGATGATTTGCAATACATCAGCAGGAAGTCCGACCTCCGCCTCTTGCATTGCCTTCATCCAAGCGATTAGAGAAAGAGGAGTCCAAGATGCAGGCTTGGCAATTACTGTGCAACCTGCGGCGAGTGCAGGAGCGATTGAACGGATTGCTAGTTGTAGAGGGAAGTTCCATGGTACGATGTGAGCTGTTACACCTAGAGGTTGTCTCAAAGTGTAGTTCAAACGATTTCCAGGAACAGGAATTGTACTACCTTCTATCTTGTCAGATAGCCCAGCGAAATACTCCAAAGTCCATGCGCCATAGCGGATTTCACTCAATGCTTCACGGAATGTCTTTCCATTGTTTGAGGATTCTATTGCTGCTAGACTCTTTGCATTAGCATAGGTTGCTGCAGCCATCTTTTGCAATATTCTTCCTCTTTGTGCAGGGTCCATTGCAGCCCAATCTTTGGAATTAAGAGCCGCTCTAGAAGCAGCCACACATCGCTCAACATCTCCAATTGTAGCCTTAGGAGTAGTCGCAATTACTTCACCCGTAGCAGGGTTCAGTACATCAGAAGTTGAACCATCTTCAGCATCAATCCATTCACCAGCAATCAACATTTGTTCGCTCGCCATAACCAATGCGAAGAGGAACCGCCTCAAAGCCTCTCCCGTCGAGGAATGTCTTGATTAGCAAGCAGGCACAGCATTAGTTGATGGCGAGAAGGATAGGTATCGCTGAGGCGACGACAACCAAAGTTACTGGACGCCCACCTATCCTAGTATTGATTGCAGGAGCAACCGGAGTTGGAAAATCGACTACTGCGGTGAAAATTGCAAACGAACATTCCTTTGCTAGACTTCTTTCAACCGATGCGATTAGAGAAATCATGCGAGTTCAAGACACGACTGAAAATCTCGCATTGCATCGTTCTTCCTTTTCCAAAGGCGATTCAGGCGATGCTGTACTCGACTGGCAAGACACCTGCAAAGCGGTTGAAGCAGGAGTCTTAGCAACTATTGAAAGAGCGCGCAGAGAAGGCATTGACCTAATTTTGGAAGGTGTGCACATCGAACCGAGTTCGAGGCTGCTTCGGTCTTGGAGAGACTCCGGAGGAATTGCAATTGGAATTGTCATGCATGTTGATGATGATTCACAACATACTAGTTTCTTGAAGCAAAGAGAAAGTCACTCATTTAGAAATGCAGACAGATACATCTCTGCGTTGCCGCGAATTAGAGCGATTCAAGACTCGCTAAAGGAAAAGGCAAGAGTCGCTGATTGGAATACACTTGACCCGACGGTGGTAAAGGATAGTCTGGAGCGAGTCAATCACTGGCTAGATCTTGCTTGGAACGAATGGCGCAAATCAAACTAAGCGTCTAAATCGATGTCGAAGGTAATTATTCGAGTTAGCATTGAGTTCCTATCCGCGGCTCCCAATTCGCTGTACACTGTAACCACGCCATCAGATTCACTGACTGTGATATTCAACAATTTCAACTCAACACCTCTAATCTCTCCATGGTGCAAGACATCATCGTGTAGAGAATCAATCGATTTCTGTACGCTCTCTAATTCAGATAGGCCGGAATCATACCAGATTTGAGCACGAGCTTCCGTTAGGCTAGGAAGGTTTTCTGCAATATCTGCAGATGCTTGAATCGTATCGTCACCTGCTGTATCATACGGCATTGAGATGCCGGCCATCTTGACACCGAAAATCGCCATAGAAAGCAGAGACATCATCAGAACGACGCCCGTTGCTAACAGCATTTGTCCTCGCTCATCTTTTGTTGCTGGGCGCATCATGAACCACGCTCCCACAAATCTAGACTCACGGTCCACAAGTGGTCATCCACTGCAACTAATCCATGCGAGTTAACAGTGCTAGCACCAGGAGTTGCAACTTCACCATGAGGCTGAGAAGTTCCTGAGTCCTTTGCTAACCAACAATTGGCTTCCACGCCACTTGCTAGGTAATTCTGTACCAACTCACATGCTTCATCGCTTTGACCTGTTGCAAGAAGTTCCGCAAGGCGTGAATCATAATCGCTATCCAGTGCAGGTGTTGCGAGTGCCAAATTAATCGCATCTTCGCCTGCAAACTGCATTTCTGCATCGATTGAGATACTAGCTTCATCCGGAACATGAATGGTGATTAGGAATGCTGCTGTCATGAAGAACAGCCAAAACAAAGTCAACATTTCCAAAATGTGAATTTGTGCTGTCTCATCATTCTGCACAACATCACCTCATGGCGAGAATGTTCCCGCTGACGGACTTAGTGCAGGCAATGTTGTGACACCGATTAAGTCTGGAGAGAATACGATTACGTTGAAACAGAGGAGTGCGAGTAGGATCATCAATCCTGAATGCTTCATTCCACTGGTGAATCTTCCAGTCGCCATCAATCCTGCCATCGAACCATTGCCGAGTGCTTGCATCGTTACACCATAATAGAAAATTGTCAAGAAAAACAGTGGTTCGATGTTTCGAATAACCATGTTTCCTAATTGCTGGCCTCCGCCACCATCTTCAGAATCGGAGTTTGACCCCGCAATCGCTGGAATGAAAACCTTAGCTAGAACGACAATAACACCCAAGAAAACACCGTAAGAGGTCCAAATAACCGAGATGTATGAAGCGATTGACCGTTTTCTTTCACCTTCAAGGAACTTCAATTCACGACTGTCATTAGCTGCCGTAACTAGAATATCAGAAATCTTACCACCGGCTCTATTCGCTTCAGAAATCAGCGATATAGCACGCAATACAAGCGGCGTACCCACTCTAACAGCAAACATTTCGATGACATCACCGAATGCGACACCCCAAGATAACTGATCACTCATTTTCTTAACTTCGTGATTCAGGGCACCGTATTCACTCGTCGCTAACGTTTGAACCGCCACCGTCATCGAAAGACCACCCTTCCAATATTCTGCGAGGTCTCTTAGGAAATCTGGGAATTTCTCTTCCATTTGGTTTGTCTTTTCCTTGACTCTATCCCAGTAAAAGGATGCAGGCCAAAACATGACGAAGAATCCTAATCCAAAGAAATTGAGGAAGATTGTGGGCCTTAGCGAGAGACCTCCTAATTCAACTTCAGGACCAATCCATTGGGACTTGTTGTTCATATTCTCAGGTAGACCATCATAGTAATCCATCTCAAGGCGGTAAGTCGCTTCTTGAACTTCATTTTCTGAAATAATTACCACTGAATAGAGGTTTCCTTTCTCCATATTCTGAATGAAGATTTCACAATTGTCACCATTTGCGTGAGTATTACCTCTGTACCGCGTTATCTCTACTCCCTCGGGGTCGTAGATGATGAATGAGTAATCCGAAGGAATCGCAGCCTCGACATCGCACGTCCCTTCCATGGTTTGTTGAGGCCGCACACTTGCTGTGATATTCTCGTCCATTCCAGGAACATCAAACAATTGGCCCAAGCCGATGAACTCTTTCCAGGGCTCTTCAGGAGCCATAACTAGGACGTCAGGTTCGTCTTTTAGCAATCCGAACTGACAGGATTCATTGTCATCGAATGTAGGAATGTAATTTGGGTCATAACCACAAGCCATGTTGACGAACAGCGGTTGCCCGTTAGGAGCGGTAGTAAAGTGAGAGTTAGTTACCCAGAATGTGAACGATGCCAATCCTAGGAAGATGCTGACACCGAGAATGGCATAGAGTTTGGTTAGAGTAGTATCGTCTTTTGGAAGATCCAATTTTACGATAATTTTCTCCTTTTTCTTTCGTGCCATCCTCTCACCTCCTCAATCACATCTTTTGCTCTTCACTTGATGACCATACGATAAATGCGAACATTGCGTGAATCATTGGCAGCACCAATAGTACAACAGCATACAGAGTGCTCTCTTCCATTTGTGCACCTGCACCGCTAACCCAGAACATAATGACCAGCATAACGATTAGGAACAGCGGCATTGCCACTGCAACAACAACATATGATTCCGCTAGCATTGCTAGTGATTCAAGGAACTCTTGTAGCCGAGTTCTGTTCTCACGCATGTAGTGCTCAGCACGGTTCAGGAAATACAATTTGAGCGAACCTCCAGCGGTTAGAGTTCCGACCATACCTTGGAAGAATTCTGTCATCCACGGCGAAGCCGCTCTATCTACAGCCATCTTCATCGCTGTTAGCAAATCGTATCCAAGCAAGGAGACGTCACGATAAATCATCGAAGAATCATATGCAATTTCACCATAGATTTCGCCATTTAATGCAAGTGACTTGAAAATCTTGTGAGGCGTTGCATTCGCAGCTGCCATTGCTGCTGTGTAGGATGCTGCGTAAGGAAGGTACTTCTCAAGAGCGACACCACGAGCGTGCGCTGCTCTTGCAGCAGAGCCCTTGAGGTATTTGTATGTGCCAAATGGTACAACTAATCCAAGTATAACCGGAATCAAAATCTTTGCAAAGAATGGAAATTCCATGTACTGGAAGTATGGGCAGCCTCTACTCTCAAGAGTTTCATCCACCAAGTCTGCATTCCAATATTCCCACTCATAGCAAGCTAGAGCATAATCTAAGTCTGGGCGAGATTCATACCATGCAATTAGCCCAATATCTGGTAGGAACACTGCCGTCAACAATATTCCACAAATGATTGTGACAGCCACGGTTGTAACGAATAGTTGCGCCATGTAGACTTCGGGCATGATTGGCATGTTACCCTTGACCAAGTCTTCAGAAAGTTTGACATCATTACGTGCCCTTTTCTTGAACGCCCTACCGAGGATGCGATGACAAATCTTCTGCCATGCAGTTAACTCCATTCATCTCACCTCCAATTCAATCTAATCTATCAACGTAGACCGTCAACACGTGCCATGATTTCTTGAGGTCTGACGTAATATTCTGTGATAATTTGGCTTACTTGGTCTGCCTTACGGATATCATTCAGAACCATCCACTCGAGAATACGCTTACGAGTTCGCAACTCTCTTCGCATCTCATCTTGACTGAAATTGATCTTAACCATGATTTTCTCTAGAACATACGACTTTCCAGAGAAGATGAAATCGTCATTTGCAACATTCCATCGGAAAACTTCGTTGGTAATAACTTCCAAAGAGTTAGGGTCGATACCAACAATCTCGACAATTTGCTTACTTCTACGGACACGCCTTCCGTTAATACGTGTCTGAATCTGAATAACACAAGCTTCCAAAGCAGGTAGTAGAACACGAGGTATGTCAATTGGCTTATTCTCAAGTCTGTGAACAAGTGAAGGTACTGAATCCGCGTGCACCGTTGAATAAGCACAGTGACCTGTTGCCATTGCCTGGAACAGAACATATGCTTCAGCACCACGAATCTCACCCACGATGATGTATTCAGGTCGCTCACGAAGAGCAGCCTTTAGCAACTCGAATTCTCCAATTTCACCCTCATTCGATTCACCACCGAATCCCTGTCTTGTCAGACCAGGAACCCAGTTTGGTTGAGGGATGTTAACTTCACGAGTTGATTCGATACTTACAATCTTCATCTGCCAAGGGATGAAGATACACATTGCGTTCAGCGTAGTCGTCTTTCCGGAAGCGGTACCACCTACGAATAGCATTGGAACTTCATTCTGGAACGCAACCCAGAGGTATGCGCCCATCAGGGAGGAAAGTGTACGGAAAGCGATGATGTCACAAGGCGAGAACGGGTCGTCCTTGAATCTTCGAATACAGAAAGCTGAACCACGAGTCGATACTTCACGACCTAGTTTCATAACGATTCTTGAACCATCCATCAGTGTTGCATCCAGCAATGGGTCCGCAACAGAAATGTGCTTACCACAACGCTGTGCCAACTTGATAACATAGGATTCTAATTCCTCATCTGTTTCCCAGACACAGGTGGTTTCCACAGATTCGAATTTTCTGTGATATGCGAAGATAGGAACATTGGTTCCGTCGAGTGAAACGTCTTCCACATTCGCATCGTTCATCAGGACATCCATCTTTCCATACCCTACCAAATCTCTTCGCAGATAGTAGAATAACTTGGATTTGGATTTCTTGTTAATCTTCATCCCGTATGCCTTGATGACCTTATCCATTGCAGTGCGAAGGTATGCTGTTGGGTCCGCATCGATTTCTTCGATGTTAGCAGTCAGTGAGCGGATGAAGATATCGAGTAACTCATCTCGCCATTCTTGCTCTTTCTTGTTCAGGGGAGGCTCAATGATTTGGTAGATGATATTCAGAGTTCTCTTGTCACGCACAATTCTAGCGAAAGCATGTGGTGGCATGACAGGGTACTTGTCAAGTTCGTCATACATTGCTCGCTGTTGGTTGCGACCTCTTTTTTGTCTACCACCACTTTTCCTAGCCATACCTAGACCCCTGACACTTCGGTCACGGTCTGACTCGGTTAAGACCTTTCTCCATTGTGAGAGGCCCTACGGGCCCTCTCACAGAGTATTCAGCCAAGCCGAAACTTCGGATTGTAATTGCTCAAGATTGGATTCATTCGAGAACGTGATTTCTGCTTCTTCGATAATTGTATCAAGACCCCAACCGGTTTCCCTTTGGTCCCTCTTTTCAAGGTCTGATAAATCTCCGTCCTCAGAGCGAGCACGGGATTGGACTCTTTCGAACCTCAATTGCTTAGATGCAGTTATTGCAACCACCATGAAAGAATCACCCCAATGATTCTGGAAAACTTCTCTCTCGGCAGTACCTCTCAGCCCTTCGATTAATACGATAGGGTTNCTNTCGAGCAGATCATCAACTGCTGCTACTAATCGATGCGCTAAAACATCGTCTCCATGTTCGGCACGCATTTCTGTAGCTACCTCTCCGAAAACATGTGGCGCTTCTGGGATTCCTCTAGCCTTCACTTCAGCCCTCACCATATCGCCCATGGAACGAACTGGAATGCCGGTTGCAGCGAGAATTGCGGCAAACTCACCTTTACCCGCAGCTGGCAATCCACTNACTGCGATTACTAGCCCCATGGATTGGTCGCGTACGGTTTCAATTGTTGAACTCTGCCCTTCCCCATTTGCGGTCAAGCAGTTTCATCAGCAGTATTGCTGCGGCCACCAAGCCTGCACTAACAGCTAGGATTCCTTTGAAACCTGTAGCCATTCTCTCGTTATCAAATTCGACAGCTTCAGCCTGCAAACCTTTGTCCTGGACCTGGTCTGCCCAATTCTCATAGAACGAAACGTCTCCTTGGGTGAAAGAAAGAAGGAATAATGATAGCAGTGGAATGACTGTTCCAATCCAAAACCATGTCATGATTTTAGCATCGAAAATCGCCTTATTGGGTGCAAGTCCCATCAAGAACGCTGTCAAACAAACGATGTAGATACTATTCGCAATCATTACAATTAATCCGACTGGAAGAACAGCCCACTCATCTAATCTCCAAGCCATTAGGCACAGGAAAATAACTGAAATCCAAGTGGTTGCTAAGAAATAGACTGTTACCTTGGCCCGAATCAATTGTGGGACACTGAGTGGCAATCCGTTCATGTGCTCTGGTGAGTCAAGGGCGGTTAACCACGAGTAAAAATTGAAACCAAAGAAACCCAAAAATGGCGCATAAGATAACAAATTAATTGGAATCGGAGCTTCAGCAAAATCGACTAACCACGCCATCATTAGTAGAACGATAAGTGGAACAGAATAGGAAACTATCATTTTCTTTAGCGAGCCTGAGCGGATTAGGTCTACTGTCTCCTTTGCAACAAGTAACCTCAGTGGACCGTTTCCTAGGAATCGCAAACGATTCCATGCCGGCAAAAATATCTCTTTCTTAGAGACGACTTTTACTTCGAAATCGTCCAATACCAATTGTGANGCAACCCATGCCAAAAATATCGATGCCCCCAAAGCTGGAATCGCAAGCAATAGTCCATCTGGTTGCTGTGTTGCTAGGCCCCATAGGAAGTATTGACGGGGCATTAAACCAAGACCGATAACAGTACCGAGGCCGATAACAAATACAGGCGTTAGCCGACTGAACCAACCGCCTAACAGCCACAGTGAAGAAGCAATAAACGAGAACGCTAATCCTTGGGCTAGAGTTACTGACATTGCAATCCAGGTTCTAGGAAGACTGCTGTATTCCAGAGGGGTGCTTACATTGGTGAAGCTTTCCAGCAAAATACCAATCGCCATGCCTGAAATTACCGGAGTTAGAATGAGCATCACATAGTATGATAGATCTTTGACATAATATGCAAAATGCGCGGTCGGATTAGTCAATGGTTGAAGAGCAGGTGAAGCCAAAAGGTAGTTCTTAGTGCCCGTTCTAGCGAGTACTTTTTCTCGCCCCAGGAATGCGAATGAACCCATTCCAAGACTGAAAAATAACAACGGCAGGTGCAGCGCAAAACGCATCTCTTCCCAAGTGAATGCATTAGCATCAGGGTCAGAGCCTTGAGCCGCCCCCTCACCGACTAAAAACTGCAAACCAATTGTGGCCACCATGGTCACTAAAGCAACCAGCAATGGGAACAAAAGAATACGCCTTTTTTTAGCAAAATCCAAGTTTTCTCTAAACTCTTCAACAAACATCACTCTGAATGTTGCAGAGAATGCACTCCAGCCGACCAGTGGCGTGTTTAGACGCATTCCGCCATTGGATGAATCCAATGACTCTGGTAGAGACTTTTCTGAAAATTCAGACCAGTCTCGGCTGGAGATAGATACTGACAGTTTCATTCCTCCTCGCTGATTCCTTCATCGCTCATTCTTTCAGCTTCTTCAATCGAATGACCTACTAGTCGAATGAATACGTCTTCAAGAGTTTCAGACTCTGATTCCTTCAAACCCTTGACAGTGCCTGCGGCCAAAACCTTGCCATTGTTGATAATCGCCATCCTATTACACATTCTCTCTGCCATTTCCAAGACGTGAGAACAAAGGAAAATGGTGCCCCCATTCTCCACCATATCTAACAGCCATTGGCGGCATTTGCGTTGGTAAATAGGGTCTAAATTCGCGAATGGTTCATCCAAGAAAAGCAATTTTGGTTCGTGGATGAATGCTGATGCTAGCATTACTTTCTGGCGCTGACCTTTAGAGAGATCTTTGCACATAGTGTCCCTTTTTTCGTCTAGGCCGAACCAATCCATCCAGTGTTCTACCTTCGAATCTAAGTCTTCTACTCCTCTGAGTTTACCGACGAACTGTAGGAACTCACTCGGAGTAAGGTAAGATGGCGGTGATTCCGATTCAGGAACAATTCCAATGTTTGCTTTCAGTTTCTGAGGTTCTCTTGCCGCATTGATTCCAAGAACTTCTACAGCTCCAATACTAGGGCGTAGTTGCCCAGTTAGTAATTTGATGAATGTCGACTTACCAGCGCCATTTGGACCGAATACTCCGAAGAATTCACCTGAACTAACTTTGACATTTAATGGATGAAGTGCGATAAAATCTCCATACCTTTTGCCCAAGTCTTTTGCGACTACTAAGGATTCTTCGCTTTCGGACACATATTCGGGGCGGCACTCAACATTTTCAATGTGTGCTTACAGATTGATTTGCTATGACTGTCTCGGAGTGCCATGAGCGAAGTATTGGTGATCGAGGAAATACCTTGTGAAAACGGCGACGGAATGATTGCAAAAGTCACAATCAATCGCCCTGACAAGTTGAATGCATTGAATCAAGATGTTACATCTAGCATCAAGGAAATGTGCAAATGGGCTGACGAAAATGATTCCATTAGATGTGTGGTAATTACCGGCGCCAAGCCTAATCCTCCACCCGAAGGAAAGAGAGCGAAACCACACGCTTTCGTTGCTGGAGCAGACATAACCGAATTCGTTGGAAAGGGTTCAGAAGAGATTAGAGAATTGTTCAGAGATAATGCAATCGAGGCGATTTGGAATCTGAGCAAGCCAACAATCGCAATGGTTGATGGTTTTGCACTCGGAGGAGGATGTGAAGTTGCCTGTTCATGCGATATTCGAATCGCAAGTGAACGCTCGATTTTCGGAACTCCTGAAATCAAATTAGGTTTGATTCCTGGCTACGGTGGTTCGCAAAGATTGGTGCATCTTGTAGGATACGGAAGAGCGATGGAGATGATGATGACTGGGAACAATGTAAGCGCTGAAGACGCTTACAGAATGGGTATCGTGAATCACCTATGTACTCCTGAGGACCTAGAGAGTAAAACCATGGAAATCGCACAAACGATTGCTTCGAAGTCTATGCACACATTACGTGTTGCAAAACAGACTATTCGTGCTTCACTCGACAATGGAATAAGTGATGGAGTAGAAATCGAAGCGATTGCATTCGCTAACCTATTCGACACTGAGGACAAAGAAATCGGCGTTCAAGCATTCCTAAACCGAAGCGAGCCAGAGTGGAAGCATCGCTAATCGTCATTAGCCATTTCATCCTTCAAGGCAGCCAATGCTCCAGAAGCACCTGGAGTTGGAGGAAGAGGAAGCCCCAATTCTTCAGGCGAAGGTAGGCCTGCTGGTAGTGGAAGAGTTGCGGTTGTAGTTCTGTCCTCTTCGACGGCTACGAAACCGTCATCCAATGGAACTCTCAGCTTCAGTATAGTAGATTCATCAATTCTCACCAATGATGCTCCATAGACGTGGCCTGCTTCAGCATTTGCCGGCTCAACTAGGATGTTGTGGCCATGGTCGTCATTTTGTATCAAGCCAACCAAGTCTTCTCCTGAACTGTGTTCTTCCCACATCTTCGCAGTTGAAGCCCTGATTTCTGCCATCTGGTCTCTGCGCCTTTCTTCGATCCTTGCACGGATACGAGAATGGCGGTCTCTTTTTTCTTGAATGTGAGCTGCGATATTCGCATCTTCGATAGATTGCGGAGATACTTCCACGACGAATTCATCTGCCACGTGGACTTCTTCTACAGAGACCACGACCTCCTCCAAGTCGTCATCAGGTTCTACTACAATATCGTTTGATTCTTCTTCTTGACGGCTGGCCGCAACCTTAGCCATCTTTCTTTCTCGTAGTGAGGCTCCATCCATGCTGTCTTCGACTACAATTTCAGGAATGTCGACAGAGGGTTCTGGTGAAACGTCGGCAGAAACCTGTTGATTGACAACGGTTCTAACTGCTGGTTTTTTGTTTGCTGGAGCGTCTCCCAAGTAGACCCAAATGATTGCCAGTAGCAGGATTATGCCCACAAATGCCCAGCGACTATTATCGTCTAACTGAGCCTGATACATGAAGAATGAGACTATACCCGTGACTAGTAGAGTGAATACTACGAGTCTTGAAGTCTTCATGCTGCTCACCTCAACCCAAAACGCTCACACTCAAGAATATCACCCAAGCATGTCGAGATTAGAAAGCAGACCTTCAAGTGCTCTGTGCCTATGAGAATAGTTCTGCTTCTCTTCTAATGATATGCCGCCAAATGGTTTGCCGTGAGTGCTTTTTGCACCCATTTCCCCAACCGGTAAAGCGTTACCATCCTCGTCTAAATCGGTAGGAATGAAGATTGGATCGAATCCGAATCCATCTCCTGTAACGGCTTGATGTGCGATTCTTCCAGGGCAGACTCCCTCTGAAACAATGGTTTGACCGTCTTTGTAAAGAACGGCAACTGCTCTAAATTCTGCTTTCCTTAAATTGCCATCTTGAATTGGGTCATCGCTCTTGAGGTGGTCCATTAGTTTGAGAATACCGTGAACATCTAGAGTGTTCAATACATAGGATGAGTAGACGCCAGGAAAGCCATTCAATGCGTCCACGAACAGCCCTGCATCTTCCACCAACAACATGTCATTAGAATCCGGAAGATGCGGGATAGCTTGCTCGATTTTGGATAATGCTACAATCTCCAAATCGTCAGCCTGAGGCTCAATCGCTTCAAATTCGAACTGTTTGACATCGATACCGTAACCAGCGAAGTATTGCTTCGCTTCCTCTACCTTGCCCTGATTAGTGGTCATGAACCAGATGGTCATAATTCGCCCTCTGTTGGTAAGGCTCTTGAGCATGTTTGATAGAGTTGCCCCGACAAGAGCGGTTTGTGAATTCGTATATTGCAGTGGCATTAGGAGGAGCAATTGGTGCAACGCTACGCTTCGCAGTCAGCGAATGGGTAGGAAATCCACAGGGTACGCTAATTGTGAATGCGGTAGGTTCACTCCTGCTAGGAGTTTGTATGGCTGCATTGGCGAGTGAGATGATCTCTAAAGAATTGACATTGCTCTTAGGAACCGGCATACTTGGAGCATTCACCACAATGTCGACTTTTTCAGTTGAAACTATTGAAATGTGGAGCGATGACTCTACCAAAGCGGTAGGATACGTACTTTTGACAATGATATTGTGCCCACTATTGGCTCTATCAGGCTGGAAGGCATTCGAGACTATTGCTTGATTGAAAGCATTCTCTCAAGAGCAATTTTTGCCCCTTCTTGAACTTCTGGTGCTACCTTTACCTGATTTGGAACCTCACCATCTGCCAACCTTTCCAATACATCCATCAAGTATGCTGGATGAATCATGTACATCGTTGAGCAAGGGCAAACTGTTGGTTCTAGGCACTGAATGTGAAGGTCCTCATGCTGTGCATCTAATCTTGCAACCATGTTGATTTCAGTTCCAACCGCAATGTGAGTCCCCGGTTCTTGTTCAGCGACAAATCTTCGAATAAATTCTGTACTGCCATTGGCATCAGCTGCTTGTACAACTTCCATTGGACATTCAGGGTGGACGACAACTACACCATTTGGATGCTCTTTTCTGAACGTCTCAACCTGAGGAACCGTGAATCTCTTGTGTACCGAACAAAACCCATGCCAAAGAACGATTTTGACACCTTCAGGAATTGTGTTTTCCTCACCAGGTGTCCAAACAGACATCTTCTCCAATGGGATACCCATGGACAGGCCTGTGTTCCGCCCTAAGTGCTGGTCAGGGAAGAACAGAACTGCGCCCCTCGGACCAGCTCTCTCATACGCCCATTCTAGAATACCTGCTGCATTTGAAGAGGTACAGACGATTCCTCCGTGACGACCACAGAAGTCCTTGAGTTCTGCCGCACTGTTCATGTAAGTTACAGGAATCAAGCATGATTCTCCTTCTTTAGCAGTAGCAGGGTCGCTCAATCCGGATTTGCTGAGTATCTCTTCCCATGCAATCTCTACTTCGTTCAGAGCTGCCATGTCAGCCATAGAACAACCTGCACGCATGTTAGGCAGAATCACTCTCTGCTCATCAGAGGTAAGAATATCTGCAGATTCTGCCATGAAATGAACACCGCAGAAAACGATGTTCTTTGCTTTGGATTGTGCTGCTAATTCAGACAGAAGAAATGAGTCACCCAACAGGTCAGCATGCATCACAATCTGGTCTCTTTGGTAATGATGGCCTAAGATCAGTAAATCATCGCCCATCTGTTCCTTCAATTCGGCTATTCTATCGGCGATAGCCGCTTCTTCTGGGCCCATTGCATCATTAGTGAAGTCAATGGCGCACATCGGCAATGATACGGTCATGGTTGAGCCTCATCTATCGGTAGTAGTGCCCCTTTTTCAACCATACACTTCCTCGGTTATACAATGCAAGCATGGTCGGGCGGTGAAAGACTACACCTCGGAGCAGAAGCCGAGGTTATTTCTGGAACATGGCACGGAAGGTCTGCAATCCTGAAAAAGCGCAGACCAAGAGGCTGGAGACATCCAGATTTGGATGAAAGATTAACCAAGAAGAGGATGACGAACGAAATCAAATTGACAATTTGGTTAGCTAGTCGAGGCGCACCAGTGCCAGCAATATGGGATGTCGATATCGAAGAAGCCAGCATAATCATGGAAAGAATCGAAGGAAGGCCACTCATCGAGGTACTACACTCGAATGAACATGATGAAGAGTTGCTGATTTCTGTAGGAAAGGCAATACGGGAATTGCATCGCAATGCAGTGAATCATGGAGATTTATCCACCAACAATATTCTAATCAATAGCGAGCGAGATGCTGTGTTAATCGATTTGGGATTGGCTACTCGCGAATATGAGTTGGAAGGATTTGGAATCGATCTGCATGTATTACATGAAATCCTTAGAGCAAGCCACCCTGATGTCAAAGGAGCCATGGATTTAGTCCTCAAGGGATACCTCGCTTTAGATGATGAATTAGGTGAGCCTGAAGCTGCCCCTGGTGGAATGCCTCCAACTGCTGTAGACGTAGTAAAGAGACTAGAGCAAATCATGAAGCGTGTTCGATACCACGGCGGCTAGATTCATTCGCTTCTCTCTGCTTTTGCATGATGTAAATGAATGCTAATGTGATTACTAATATTACTCCGAACTTCAAAATGTTCGAAGAATATTGTTGTAGCGTCGGTTCTTTGGCTTGTACCTCAACGCTGATTACACCGTCATCATTCATTTGCTGATACACATAATAATCTTCCAAGACCATCGGTGCCCACTGGTCCAAATTATCCGCAGTCAGCGGTTTTGTTAGATTAGTAGTGAAATCATGAATGTAAATTTCTCTGTCTGTGTATTTGTCTGAAGCATTTACTGGGTCGATTTCAGTATATGCTGAAAACATTAGAACGCCGTAGTTAACATGCGGGTCATAGGCTGCAAACTTGTGGTCGGAGACCAACTGACTGTACCCCGTTATCGTATCCAGTAGAACCAATCTTGTTGTTGCGTTAACATCGATAGTAGCTGCCAACTTATTATCGGAGAACGAAATATCTGTTATCGTCGCATTTTCTAAATCTACATTTAATCCTTGAGCGATGAGAATTTCATCTTCTCCCGGGTCTGCTGTTGCATTCACATTGATTGAAATCAATCCTTCACCATCTACGATTCCTAATTGAACAGTATCTGGGTCGCTAGCGAATACTAGTGCGATTTGTCCGTTTGAAGATTCTAGTAGAATGATCGAGTCGCCTTGGCTAGGAGTAGGACCTACCTTTTCTAGGCCGTCAAATGACCAGTAAGTTACCTGCCCATCCTCGAGTAAAGCGAAACAATCATCTGAAACAATTGTGAGGTCTGTTGGCGATTCAACTTCCATCGTAGTTTTTGCTTCAGATGGCTTTCCTAAATCTACAACCATCGCTGTAGTTTGATTGGCCATAACCAAAATATCGCCACGTACATCATATGTTGAGTTTGCATCCATTACGGGTTGATTCACTAGAATTTCAGAATCAAGGTCGGACAAATCGTGAACCACCAATTCAACTGTATCTCCTTTATCGTCTAGAGTAATCAACCAGCCGTCGGCTGCCTCTACGCCTACAGGGGCGTCAACACCACCTGCTGGAATGGATTGATGAGTTAAGTCCCAAGTGATAATTCCAGCAATAACAATCATGACTACAGCAAGTACAACTCCAGTTTCCTTGCTAGTAGGCTTTGCAAACTTCATCGCTTGCTTTTTTGTCGACGATTTTACTACATTGAAAGCCTTTTTTGGGTTTGTCAACAGTGTAACTAATCGAGCGTTTATTGTTCTCTCATCAAAGATTTTCCAGAACGGGTCTGCAAGTTTGTGAGCAATATTTACTGCTATAGCGGCAACAATCATTCCTCCGATTATATCCATGAACCAATGAATGCCCAAGTAGAGAATACAGAAAGCTGTCATCAGTACAAAAACGAAAATGATTCTGCGATAAGTTGTCCATCGCCCATCGGTATCGAATCTCAGCAAGCATAACCAAACTGCGAATGGGAAAGCAATATGCAAACTTGGCATTCCGTTTGTCAAGGGGTCTATGCGATGGAACCAATCGTTGATTTCGGGAGTGTGATTGTATGCAAGTGTCTCCATTCCAGGAATATAATTTCCAGTAACATGAACATTGAAAAATAGGTAAAATGGGATTGCTAAGATGTATACCCAAAATATCGCTAGGCTGATTCTGTCAGCCATATATCTATCATCGAAGTATGCGAAGTAGAATATTGAAACATAGCAGATTACCATGAATCCTACAACATAGAAATGCGTCATAAACGCAGTAAGCCAATCCGCTCTAAATGTCTCTTGTACCCACAAAACCATGTCTGCTTCAATAGCGTAAATCCATGGAGTCATGTTGAGCATTCCATCAGTATTGGCCATCAAAATCCTATCAACTTCGTCCAAGAAATCCTTGGCGTTATAGATGACAAGTACGATTGCGATGTGCAACCAATATCTTCGAAGAAAATCGATAAATCCGTCAGAGGTTACCTTAGCCCATGGAGGCTTAATCAGAGGCATTAGTAGGACACCAATAGCCAATGCGGAAATCAACCAAGTAAGATATACACCATCCATTGGATTGACCTCCTAGTTTTATCGTGGCATAAAGGCATACAAGTGCGTTACTACGACAAATACGCTTCAAAAGAGCGTTTCACCATGCTCCGTGTACGTACGCTTTGCCATTATCTGGATCTTGTTTTTCTCCTANGCGCCAGATTCTCTCGAATCTGTGAATTCCAGAGGAACATCCATTTGTCCATTCGAATGCAAGTGCATAATTTCCAACCGGTCTTACTGTTGGCTTTTCTTTAGGCAGGCTTTCTACAGTCCTTCTCAGTACCTTTGATGAATTATCATCGTTTCTTTGCGGCGCACACTTTGCACAAGGGCAAGCGTGTCTCANATCATCATAGGTGATTTGATGCTCGGTACCGTCCGACCAAGTTAGATGCATATCGACATCTCTACGCTCGAGACGCTTCAACTCAGGAATGTCCATCAATAACACCTCAAATGATTTCCAATCCACTATCGGTTGAACCGGATTCAACCTTGGATTGTATTTGGGCAACGACTTCAGCGAACGCTAGAGATGCTGGGCCATCCGGCTCGGAGACTATTCGGTGAACTCCATCATCTCCACCTCTTACGAATCCTGGGTCGAAAGGAAGCTTTCCTAGGAATGGAACGCCGAATTCTTCAGCGGTTTTCTCGCCACCTCCGGACTTGAAGATGTCCAAGGTTCCAGACCAGTGGCCTTCTTCGTCAGCAGTAACACGAACCATCTTTCCTCCCGGTGCGGCGAGTTCGATTTCGGTTCCTGAAGGTGCTTTGCCTCTAACTGTGTATCCGCTCATGTTCTCTATTACTCCGATAACATCGACCTTGAGCGAGTTTGCGAAAGTGATGGATTTGCGAGAATCCAGAAGAGCGACATCTTGCGGAGTTGTTACAATAACCATCCCATCAATATCGGGCAGGTTTTGTGCCACGGTCAATGGTTCGTCAGAAGTTCCTGGNGGGAAGTCGATAATGAGGTAGTCCAATTCTCCCCANTCTACGTCGCCAATGAATTGTTGAATTGCACCTAACTTGATTGGACCTCGCCAAACAACAGGCGTGTCTTCNTCTTCCAAGAGGAAAGCCATGGAAATCACTTTGACACCGAGGTGACCTTGTGCTGGATGGATTCGACCGCTTTCTACATTCAATCTGCGGCCGCTCAATCCCATCATCTTTGGAACGTTAGGACCGGTGATATCGATGTCTAGCAGACCGACTTTCAGACCTTGCTGAGCTAATGAAAGCGCTAATCCTGTAGCAACGGTGGACTTNCCTACACCACCTTTTCCAGATAGTACCATGATTTTGTGCTTAATCGCCTTACCCATCTCAGAAATCGCCATCTTGCGCTTCATCTGATTGTATGCTGCTTCCATCTTCTTTTGTTCTTCAGGAGAAGGGCCAGCAGGTGCATCGCCGGGTTGGTTTACCTTAACGGGTGAATCAGCCATCGTGTTCATGCGCGGGCCCGTTGTACTTCAACCCTTTTTCAGTACCATATTGCAATAAAATTGCTCCGGTTACCCACGCTAGAATCATCCAATCTAGAGCCATCCCTGCATATGCCCAGCCTAATCCAGCACTCAAAGCAACTACGGGATACCTTGCATGGCGAGCATCTCCCTTGAGAAAGTGTAGAACTAAACCAGCGAACATAGTCTGAATTGTAATGATGCTTGCAATGATTCTGAAAAGCAAATCCAAATCGTTTGCTGCGGCGATAATGTGGGCGACAAATAGCGACACGAAAGTGACGGTATAGACCAATATTGGCTTCCACATCTATTGAGGCTATGTGCCATTGGTTCATATGTCTCTTCTATGCAGACCCCATCATGCGCCTACTATTCGTGTGTGTTGGAAACTCTTGCCGCTCTCAGATGGCTGAAGGCATTGCTAGAAGCCTAGGACATGATGCTGCTAGTGCTGGAACTCATCCAGCTTCACAGGTCAGTGCTAATGCATTGAAAGTGCTAGAATCAAAGGGGATTAGCACTGAAGGATTGTATCCAAAACTAGTCGATGACATCGACTGGCAATCCTATGACATGGTCATCTCAATGGGTTGTGGAGTAAGTTGTCCTATGATCAGAATCGATGCAGACTGGGAACTTGAAGACCCGGTTGGTCAACCCCTCGAAGTTTTCGAAGCATGCGCTGAGACAATCGAAGCAAACATCAGAAAATTAGAGTAATCATTCTCCGAGAGTCAGTAATTCTGCGCCTTGTGGGACTTGGTCGCCTTCTTTGAAGTGAATAGATTCAACCTTTCCGTCACTAGATGCAACGATTTTGTGCTCCATTTTCATAGCCTCCATGACCATCAAAACATCTCCTGATTTGACATTTTGACCTTCGCTAACATGTACTTCGAGAATCTTACCAGGCATTGGCGCACTTAGGCCACCCTCATCGTCTGAGGATGATGCCCCCGGCTCGATCACTTCGAATTGCATTGTGTGGCCATTGACATGAACCCACCAGACATCTCCAACTTTGGTTGCTACTGCCTTGTGTTTTCTTCCATCGATTTCCAGCCACAATTCATCTCCAGTGTGAATTGTCATTCCTTCATGCGTGAAGGCTGAGCCGCTGCGCTTAGCATCGATTTCGATGCGCCCCTCAGAGGTTTTGAATTCCATCAAGGGAACCTCCTGTTAATTGTTGAAAACGGAGACGGGATTGCTGAAGTTGCTCCCGAGGAAGTAAGAACTCGTCCGTGATTTGTAGATTCACATGCAGCTGCAATTAGTAATCCTGCATTGCTCATTTGCTCGCTGATGTTGGGGTTCCAACCGTCAGGCCACAATCTGTCAATCATGTCGGTCGTGGTCCATCCGTCAACCACATCTTGATTGGTGCACAATTCTCGCAAGAATCTGACATTGGTAGTACAGCCGAGGACAACAAACTCGTCCAGTGCACGCCCCATTCGTTGCAATGCCTCTTCTCTTGAAGGAGCCCAGACGATCAATTTAGCAAGCATCGGGTCATAGTCGGGCGTTACTGCATCGCCTTCGCGTACACCAGTATCAAGGCGAACACCTGGCCCTGATGGGGCAATGAATTTCTTCAATTCTCCAATCGCTGGAAGGAAATTATTCGAGGGGTCTTCAGCATACAGTCTAACTTCGATAGCATGACCTCGCATGTTCAGAGGTCCGCAACTCATTGGCTGTCCTCCAGCGATTCTGAGTTGTTCACGTACCAAATCTACACCTGTAACCATTTCAGTCACCGGATGTTCGACCTGTATCCTGGTATTCATTTCCAAGAAGAAGAACTCTCCATCAGGAGTTACTAGGAATTCGACCGTACCTGCTCCTTCATAGAATACAGCGCGGGCTGCAGCACAAGCCGCTTCACCCATCGCTTCACGCAATTCTGCATCCAGTGCAACGCTTGGAGATTCTTCGAATACCTTCTGATGTCTTCTTTGAACGCTGCATTCTCTCTCGCCGAGGTGTATGGTTTTGCCATACTTGTCAGCCAAAACTTGAATCTCGATGTGGCGGCTGCCGGTTAGCAATCTCTCGACGTATATTCTATCATCGCCAAATGCATTGAGAGCCTCTCTCATTGCAGCCCTTGCTTCGCTTTCTAGGTCTTCTTGCCTGTGAACAGCGCGCATACCTTTGCCACCGCCTCCAGCGGTCGCTTTCAGTAGCAAAGGATAGCCAACTGAAGGTGCAATCTGCAATACTTCGTCGAGTCCGCCAGTTACTTCCTCGCCTGGTATAACGGGCACTCCGGCTTCTTTCATGGTGATACGAGCAGTCATTTTGTCGCCCATTTTTGTTATAGCATCAGGAGAAGGNCCAACCCAAATCAGACCTGAATCAATCACCGCTTGAGCGAAATCTGCACGCTCTGANAAGAATCCGAATCCAGGGTGAATTGAATCGCATCCTGTATCGATCGCAATTTGTAGAATCTGTTCTTGATTGAGATAGGTCTCTGCTAAGCCTTCTCCTTCGAGTTGTACTGAGATGTCTGCTAATTCAGTGAATAGCGTTCCTGNATCGTTTGCAGCATAGATGGCAACTCCTTCTATGCCTGCTTCACGGCATGCACGTAGGATACGGCATGCTATCTCACCGCGGTTTGCGACGAGAGTACGTTTGAGCATCGAATCACTCCTCAGATTTCCAGTTAGCACTTCGCTTTTCCAAGAACGAAGTCAAGCCTTCTTGTCCTTCTTCGCTACCACGCATTCTGCTAGTAAAGTCGAGTGTCCATAAGCGGAGTGACTCATCATCTCCGCTCCATCTATCGAATCCAAGTGTCAATTCCTTAGCCGCAGTAACTGCACAAGGCCCGGTGGATAGAACTTCAGAAATAACTGCAGATTCATCTAATGAATCATCTACGCTGTCAATCATTCCGATACGAAGTGCTTCGGTTGTATCCATTCTGCCAGCTAGCATTGCATGGCGGCGGAAATTAGCACTGCCCATTCTCCTGTAGACATATGGCCCGATTACTGCAGGCAAGATACCCAACTTTCCTTCTGATAATGCGATCTTAACTCTCGAATCACAGATTACGTGGTCTAAGCATGCAATCAATCCTGCACCGCCGCCTAGGGCAACTCCCTGAATCTTCCCGATTGTAAAGCAAGGATGAGACCAAAGCCCATTGAACAAGGAGTCGAGTCTTTCTGAATCTCTTCGGTTCTCTTCAGGTGTATTTGCACCTGCATCTCGCATCATGTTGATGTCTGCACCAGCACAGAAATGCTTGCCTTCTCCAGACAATACGAGAACTCTGAAGTACGGCTTACCATCTTCAGAAGTGAGTTTTCCAGTGACCCCAACAGAGTTCTCTGCTGTCCAAGAAAACACCTCGATTAGCTCTGTAATCATCTGAACATTCAGTGCGTTATACTTGTCGGGACGAGCCAATGTGACCCTGGCTATGCAGCCATCGGTTTCCAATTGGATAAGTGAAGTTGTGGGTTGATTGTTCATGTCTAATTCTCCAATTGCAAAAATTAATTTTTCAATTACATTCTAAAGACGCCAAATCGTTCATCTGGCAACTTAGCATTTTGACTTGCGGCTATGCACAATCCTAGGATATCGCGTGTGTCTCTAGGGTCAATGATTCCATCATCCCAAAGTCGGGCCGTAGAGTAGTAAGGACTTCCTTCAGTCTCATATTTCTCAAGGATTGGAGCACGGAACGCTTCCAACTCTTCGCCTTCCATCGGCTCTTTTCCTTCTCTTGCTCTCTGGTCTTGTTTGACTGTTGTTAGAACATCTGCAGCTTGTGGACCGCCCATAACCGAAATACGGCTATTTGGCCACATGAACAAGAACCTAGGATCATATGCTCTTCCACACATTCCATAATTTCCTGCACCGTGAGAGCCGCCAACGATTACTGTGAACTTTGGAACATTAACACAAGATACTGCGGTAACCAGTTTGGCACCATCTTTCGCTATGCCTCCAGCCTCATACGCCTTTCCAACCATGAAACCGGTAATGTTCTGCAAGAAGATTAGCGGGATTCCTCTCTGACCGCACAATTCAACGAAGTGTGCGCCTTTCAATGAAGATTCAGAGAATAGAATTCCGTTGTTAGCTACGATTCCGACCTTGTAACCATGAATGTGAGCAAATCCGCAAATCAGAGTCTGCCCGTACCTGGACTTGAACTCGTGGAAACGGCTACCGTCAACGATTCTTGCAATGATTTCCTTGACATCCACTGGAGTTCGGTTATCTGAAGGAATGAGGCCTAGAAGTTCGTCTGGATCGTAAAATGGCTCCTCGGCATCGATTCGCTCAAATGGAGCGAGTTCTCTAGAACCAAGGTTTTCAACAACATTGCGTACCATCCTAAGTGCTTCTGATTCATCTTCTGCGAAGTGGTCCGCAACGCCGCTTTGTGACGTGTGTACATCTGCTCCACCGAGTTCCTCGGCTGTTACTTCTTCTCCTGTTGCCGCTTTGACTAGCGGAGGGCCCGCTAGGAAAATGGTTCCATTTCCTTTGACAATAATGGATTCGTCACTCATTGCCGGGACATATGCTCCACCCGCAGTACAACTTCCTAGAACTGCTGCAACTTGCGGGATACCATCTCCAGACATCTTTGCTTGATTTCTAAAGATTCGACCGAAGTGACCAATGTCAGGGAATACTTCATCTTGCATTGGAAGGAAAGCACCGCCAGAATCTACAAGATAAATACAAGGTAGATTGTTTTCATGAGCAACAGTTTGTGCTCTAATGTGCTTCTTTACAGTCATCGGGTAGTATGAGCCACCTTTGACTGTAGCATCATTTGCCACGAAAAGGCATTCTCTTCCGTGGACTAAACCGACACCGGTTACAATGCCCGCACTGCTTGCTCTACCATCGTATAACTCGAAGGCTGCAAGTGGTGATAACTCCATGAATGCGGTTCCAGGGTCGATGATTTTCTCAATCCTTTCACGAGCCAATAATTTGCCGCGACTTCGATGCCTTTCGACATATTTTCCGCCGCCCCCTTGATTGACTACATCCAAGCGTTGGCGCAAGGTTTCAATCAACTCTAGATTGTGAGTGCGGCGTTTTTGATAGTCAGGGTCGACACGATTTACACGAGTTGGTAGCCTATCCATGTCTTCCCCTCTATTCGCCGAAGGTTGATTGCGACTTGAATCAACCGCTTACACACCAAGGATTAATCTTCCAATATCTCGCAATCCTGGAGCCATTCCTACAATCATAACTGCAAGTACAATTAGCACTCGTAAATGTTGTTGCCTTGACTCGATTCTAAGTTGTGAGAACATCCAGATGATTAGTGCTGCAAGAGCAGCTTTGACCAAGAAGAAAAGCCACGCTCCTTCGCCCAGAATTCCGAATCCGTTACCAAACTGAATAACTGCATCTGAGAGAGGGTGCTTCTCGGAATAACCGAACCAATCGATACCAACCATCGTAGCTAATCCATCACACAATTGACCGAATAACATTCCAGCAACCATTGGGGTTGCAAGTATTCCCTTAGGAGATAGCATCTCAACCGGATGTTTGGAGCGGTCTTCGCTCTCCCATTCGTCCAAGGTCAATCCGTCTGGAATCAATCCAACCTCGTTACCAGTTAGACGTAATTGGGCCAAATCTTCTGTACCTTGGCGCCAAACAGCCCAAGTGATGATGAATGGAATTACGACCACTACTAGAACCGGCCATAGAATGTCGTTATCTCGAGGCAGCAATCCACTATCTTGGACCCATGGAGTCGACGCTAATTGCGCCCAGTGACCTAGCCCCATTGTGATAAGCCCGATTGCAAATGCTAGCATAGCACGCGGGATTGCTTCCCAATCCCAGGTATTGTGAATTACGACTGCGATCATAACTGCGCCTGCAAAGGAGCCCCCAAGAATCCAGAATGTGCCTGTCTCGTGCACGTGCACACTAGGAAGAACTAGCAAACCCGTGAAGGCGATGTATGCTACGAGTAACATCGCCAACATCGACAAATGATTTTTCTTTCCGATATGGCCGATAAATGCTGAGATAATCAGCCATGCAGCCAAGTGAATGTGAATCAGAGGCGAGATGAATAAGACATCAATACCTTCCTTGAAATAATCTGCATCTTCCATTACTCTGAATACAGGCGCTAGAGCGACCCATGCGATTAGAGCCCAGACCATGCGGTCATCAACAGGCAACTGCCACTTTCTAAACAAAGCCTGGAAAACAATGACTGCAGCAATCATTGTCAGAATATACACAATCGTATTCACTTCTGAATAACCTGCATCCCCAGTTGTTCCAGCATCCTTCGCAATTGGGTCCCAGATGTAGACTTTGACAAAATCATCCCAGAATAATTCTGGAGCGAAAATTAGCCCTCCGACAAGAACAAGAGAAATCAGACCAAACAGGGAAAGTAGAATCCTCTCTCCTTTGGAGAATTCTGTGTCTTCCATGGTTGTCTCACGCCGTCACAGGTGATGAGGATTGCGCGGAATCACTCTTCTTCGCCGTGGTCGTGGTCATCTTCAGATGCGACACGAGGTTCGTGCACTTCAACGAATGAAACCTTACCTGCTTCAACAGCATCACGTAGAACAGTAACTAAGCGGAACTTCTGCATTGCTGCGTTAGGGTCGAATAGCATTGTTTGAGGGACGACGATTGAGATGTCGTCTCCATCGAATGAAACCTCGAATCCTTCTTGTCCGGTGTTTGCTTCAAGAAGTGCTGCAACCTTCTCTTCCTTGCCTTCGATGACCTTGACGATCTTGTAATCGTACTTCAGAGTTCGACCAGCCATAGGGTGGTTGTAATCGATTCTAGCACGTCCTGCTGCTAGGTAGGAAAGGACCCCTTGGCGGCCTTCGACAGTAACTGGGCCGCCGATGTATAGTGACTTAGGGTCACGTACGTGACGTAGTAGTTTGTCGATTGAGATGGTCTCAATCTGGTCTGGGTCTTTTTCTCCGTAAGCGTCTGCAGGTGCAATCTCTAGAGAGATATCCTTGTCAGCTTCTGCTTCCAAAAGACTGTCTTCAAATCCAGAAATCAGATTTCCTGCGCCAACTACGCAAACTAGTGGAGTGTAGGTTCTACCCTCTTGGTGCATTTCATGCTCCTTTGCGACTTCTTCTCTAGTAGTTTCAATCAAATCGCCGGAGTCTGCGTTATACAGGTCATAATCGACGTGGACAATGGTTCCTTCTTCCATGGTTATTCACCTATCGCCCCCTACGGGGGCATTTCGGCGACCAACCATCCCTATTTCAATCAGTTGGGTCACTTCGAGGCATCCAAATAGCTAGACTTGACAATAGCATCAGCGCCCATCCGCCCCACACAAGGTGGATACCTGGCAAATCGTAAACCATGATTCTAACCAAGTCGCTGCCTTCCATCAATGAGCGCGCTTGAGTGCCGTCCATTATCAAAACCAAGTCACCGTGCCACATACTCACACGGTCTACTTCGGAACGTGAACGGGTGTCGAATCTGAGCACTCCCGGCTCTACAGTTTCGATTAATTCTCCATCTTCATAGACATTGATTACAGCTCCGAGATACCCGTCTCCAACCTCAAGGTCGTCAGTTTGAGTGACTACCTCTGTAAATTCGAACTCGTAACCTTCCCATTCAACTCTTTCATCTTTGATGAGGGTAACAGTGTGGGAGAAAGTACCTCTGTCGATAATCGTTGTACTCATAACATGCCCAATAACTAGCAGAACCAATCCTAAATGAATTAGATGAGCGAAAAATGGTATCTCTCTTTTACCGAAGTTTTCCTTTGCGAGAGATATTGTTGCAGGTAATGCCAGAAGGGCAGGAATCAAAACGACAATTCCAATTTGACCTCTATTCAATGAGGCGCCTAGGATGTCTGTTGAATCATACCCCAGCGAATCTCCAAACAACCAAGCTACAACTAGAATCAATGGTGTTGTAGCCATGAGATAGAACACTCTCTCTGGCCTATCTCTGATGCTCCAAGCAACGAATGCAAGCATAATCGCAGCGAGGAATGGTGCACCATACAATTCGTGTGCAGCAAATTGAATTGAATCGATACTTGAAATCAATATTACCAATGTCAAAATCAGATACAATCCTACAACGACAACAGGAGCCCACAATACCAATCTTTGCTGAGTGCTTCTTTCCATGAACGAGAACTTAGAATCCTTATTCTCCTCGGCGAAGAACCACGGTGCTACGAATGCGGTCATTCCGATAGCACATATCGTGATGTCTAACATTCCAGACCAAGATGCAGACAAGAACAGCATCACACCTGCGCTAGCCCACCCCCATGCCTTGAATCGGTCTTTTTCGAAGATTAGACCGAATGCGAATAGTAACGATAGCAATTCGAACAAAACCATACCGTGAATGAATCGTAAAGCAACCATTACTCCAGGTAGTGCAAACCATTTCCAATCGTGCCCATCAGGTAACGATCTGATACCGGATTCCACGAAAGGACCTAAGCCCAAAATTACCACAAGAGTTGGAGGGAATCCTTTGAGCACATCACCGCCACCAATGATGCCAATGATTGCGACGGCTGGTAGCAAAGCTAACCAGTATTTTGAGAACTCAAAGCCAAGCCTTGAAGCGAGGAATATTCCTAGCAATTGCAATATTCCAAGGAAATAAACCACGACTTCTATTCCACTAGCGTCTGACAACAGAACCATGATTCTTCCAAATACGTCGCCCGGCGGTGAGCCTGCTGAATCCACAACGAATGTATGGACGCTAACTGCCCAAACTCCGCCTGCCCTAGTAACCATAGTTGCGAAAAGCGCTAGTGCGCCACATGCCATTGCTACACCTGCCCACATATGGTCTGATGTCTTGCCCGGCCGTGTTCTTAGATGCAATAGCATGACCAGACAAATCCACGGTAATAGCGAGCCTGTTTCTACCGGGTCCCAAGCCCAATATCCACCCCAGTCAAGAATCAGATAAGCCCACAGGCCGCCTAGGCCAATTCCCAATGTTGCAAAGAAGAAAGCGGGCCTAGCCACTTGGATCAAATCATCTTTGATTCCTTTGTAATTTGTCAAAATGGCTGACACTGCAATACATGCGAGTGTGATGCACAATGAATATGCCAAGAAAATGAGAGGCGGATGAATGACCATCAAATCTGTCTGCAATAACTCATTGAGGCCCGGTCCACGACCTTCCGCTGGTTTGAATGGCTGTAGAATCCATGCCACCAGTAAGAGAGTTAATGCAAAACCATTCATCAATCGTAGCCTGAGTAAATGCCTATCTTCGGATTCTGATTTCAATGGGTTTCTCCAAACGATTGACAGTAGAGCCATCCAGGCGACCCACAGCAGAATTGGCCCCTCTCTTGCAGCCCATGTGGCCGCGAATCTGTACTTGAGAGGCAACTCTTCCCCGCCATACCAAGCAACAAGATGAATCGAGTCGTAATTCATTGTGAACATGAATGCGAGTAGGAAAAATGGCAACCCTAGAATCCACGTCAATTTTGGGTCTGGTCGAAATGTGACCCAAGCTGCAACGAATACTGCAAATGGCATCAGCAAGGATTCCATCTATTCACCATCCGAAATGCTTCGCCCTCGAATAACCAAATGATAGTAGCACACTAATCACGCCTTTAGTGTACAAAAACGGGTGACGGACCAATATTTTCAATCCAATCCACAATTTGTCAAGTACTGACATTGAGCCCAACTCCTCAGGCAAACATCTTGCCATGTTTGACAATTCATCATCGCTCAAATCATATAGGGATGTTTTTCCCTTCAATATCTTGTGATATGGTGGGAATCGCTTCTTCCACGCTTTGACATATCTCTGCATCTTTCCATCGGATAAATCGCCTTCAGAAATGGCTGCTGCAATGGTTTGAGCTGCTTCTCTGCCCGACCACAATGCAAGATGTGAGCCACCTTCGAATAATGGCGATGTGAANCCTGCCGCATCCCCTACCAAGATCAAACCGTCTCCAGTAGTAATCTCTCTCGGCCCAGAAATTGGGATGGTCCCTCCGAATGGCCGAGGTTTGATGCCAGGTTTCCTCCATTCGGGGTTTTGTATGCCCTTTCCTTTGAGATAGGTATCTTCAACGAACTTGTCAAGATATTTGATTGCGCCTTTCTTGTCTGTAGTGACAAGACCAACATTTGCTCTTCCACCTTTTTTCGGAATCATCCACACGTAACCATGTGGAGAATATTCGGGCCACAAGTAGAAATCAAGATAACCATCATTGTCCACTTCTGTCATCTCATATTGGAAACCTGCGATGACCTCAACCTCTGTTCCCATATCGAGTAATTTTGTTGCTGCTCCAGCAACTCCAGAGGCGTCAATTACTGCCTTACATTCTATCGGAAACTCGTCTCCACGGCCTTCAATTTTCCAATTGACAAATTGATTTTCGCTATTGTAAATTCTTTCCATAGAAGTTACCCTGTGAGATAGGTGTAAGCTCGCTCCTTTCTTGACTGCTTCATCGCACAACCATTGTTCGAATTTATGTTTCTCAAGGACGTATCCTTTCTCTGTCAATAACTTCGCAGTTCCGTCTGGAAAGATTACTCGAATACCCTTGCAATCGAGTGCGACGACTTCCTCAGGCAATTCGAGATCGAGATTATCAACAGCCATCTGTGACAAGCATTCTCCACAGTGCACAGGAACTCCAACCTCTGGGTCTGCCTCGACAATCATGGTACTGAGGCCTGCGCGTGCAGAATGCAGTGCGGCAGAACCACCGCCTGGGCCGGCGCCTATAACCAGCACATCGCAACTCGCCATGCCTCCCCGAAGGGGAGGCGGGACTTCAATGAGTCGGCACAGAACAAGTATTCATGAAGAAGTCCTCCTAGCGGTATCATGGCCTGGCGAAATTCTACACGATGGCTTGCCCACCTCGAGAAGAAGGGGGAACTCATTCGCATTACAGAGCCAGTGGACGTAGAATTAGAGGCAGGAGCAATCGCAGACCGCTTGGTAAAGAGCAACGGTTCGGCTGTTCTGTTCGAGAAACCAAGACTACCTAACGGAGAAATTAGCGAGATTCCTCTTGCAATGAATCTGTTCGGTTCACACGACAGAACTCAGAGAGCTCTGGGCGCATCACATCCTACTGAAGTTGGTGAAAGATTGGTTGCTCTAATGAAACCAGATATTGGTGGAATAATGAAGAAGCCTTGGACGGGCCTCCCNTTATTGCGAGATGCAATGTCACTTCCACCAAAGAAAGTGTGGAGAGGCTCTTGTCAGAGAGTTAAAATGGATCTAGATGTAACCCAACTACCAATTCCAAAGACATGGCCAATGGACGGTGGAAGATACATCACTTTGCCTCTTGTAGTTACCAAAGACCCTCATTCGGGAGAGCATAACTTAGGCATGTACCGAGGTCAAGTGTTCGGCCCTAAAGAAGTCGGCCTACATTGGCAAATTCACAAACATGGTGCAGACCATGCTGCTGCTTGGCCGGATGGGAAAATGCCTGTAGCGATTTGTATTGGCGGGCCACCTGAGTTGATTTTCTCAGCTATTGCTCCGCTCCCTGATAATTTGGAAGAATACATGTTTGCAGGATTCCTCGGTAAGAGACGCCTGCGAATTACCAAGGCGCTAACTCAGGACCTTCTGGTTCCTGCTGATGCTGATATTGTGATTGAGGGATGGGTCGATGCGACTCAGACTAGAACAGAAGGGCCGTTTGGAGACCACTTTGGGTTCTACTCTCTAACTGGACAGTATCCTGTTCTGAATGTAACTGCGGTTACCAGAAGGAAAAACGCAATCCTGCCAGCGACCATTGTGGGGCAACCTCCTATGGAAGATGGATATCTCGGAGAAGCGATTGGAAAGCAGTTCAGACCGATTTTATCTTTCCAACATAGGGATGTACTGGATTTACACTTACCACTAGAGACTGGTTTTCACAACCTTGCCATCGTCAAAAGCAAACAACGGTACCCAAGACAAGCCAGGAAAACCTGCCTTGGTTTGTTAGGTGCCGGGCAAATGATGTTCTTGAAAATCCTAATCGCTACCGATGAAAACCCTAGTGATTTGGAAGCATTGTTAGATGTTCTAAACAACCGAGTCGACCCTGCGACTGATATCACAATAATTGAAGGAATGGTTAGTGATTCTCTCGAGCCTGCATCAACTTACGAAAATGTACATTCGAAAGTAATCATTGATGCAACTAAACTAGTTCCCGCAGACCCTAGAAGCGGGAAACCACTGGAAGGGTCTCCGATTGAAGAATGTCCTGCTTGGAGAAGAGGGGAGGAAGATGCTCCAGGAATTGGTGAAGATCTGTTGAAACAAATTTCAGAATTAGAAGATGTAGAGGACTGTCTTTTGTTGAGAAATTCGATGCTAGTTGTGACTGTTGATATCGAAGGAAGACCGGACCCTAGAACCGGAATGCAATGGCCAAATGAGGATGATGCGAAGTCTCAGCGAGAGAAGATTTCTCAATTGAGAAAATCAATTTGGCAATTGGATTCCAAAAATGAATTAAGATGGTTATTTGTAACTGATAATGACATGAATCTTCACGGCGAAGGAGCGATGAGAAGGTTGCTGTGGCAGCTAACTTCACGCTTCGCTGTGGAGCGTGATTTCATCGTAGAAGATGGTAGAATTTTCTGGGATGCAACTACACCAATTCCTTCGCTCGAAGGACCAACTCCTGTTCGAAGATGGCCTGCAATTACTATGCATGACCCTGAAACTTTAGATGCAATTGAACGGTTCGATTTACCAAGTTGGCCAGACAACTTGGTGATGTGAATGGATCTAAAGCAAATTGCGTCCTTCGTAAAAATCGAACATACATTGTTCAGTTTGCCATTCGTATTCATTGGAGCCCTGATGGCAGGCGACCCAACTTACTTGCAATACTTCTGGATATTGATTGCAGCTGTTGGAGCCAGAGGTTTAGCAATGGGCCTTAACAGAATTATCGATAGGGATATCGATGCTGAAAACCCACGTACTGCAAATAGACATCTCGCTTCTGGAAGCATGTCTATGCAAACAGCGTGGATACTATGCGGGATTTTCTTGGTCATGCTGGTTGGAGGCGCTGCTATGTTGAACCCTCTCTGCCTGTACCTCTCTCCTATCCCTGTCCTGGCATTTGTCGTCTACCCATATCTGAAGCGATTCACATGGTTGTGCCATTGGTGGCTTGGGGGTTGCTTAGCCCTAGCCCCTGCAGGAGCATGGGTTGCTATTACCGGAGAGATTACTTCCAACTCTTGGTACCCTGATTTGCTGATTGTATCTGTTGGAGTAATGATTTGGATTGCAGCATTCGACTTGGGATATGCACAAATGGATATTGAAAGTGACAAAAAGACCGGAGTGAAATCATTCCCTGCTAGATTCCAACCGCCAACAACCATGGCTGTTATGCTGCTGTCAATTCCTATTTGGGCAGCCGCATTCTCTGTTGTTTCACCTGCTGGCACCCTAATTTCCCTTGTACTGGTCGTTAGCGTACTAGTGGCATCTGGATCTCAATTCCAAAATTGGTGGTTTAGGGCACACGTATCCACAGGGTGGATTCTACTTGCTGCAATGCAACTTTCATAGAGTGGCAAGACTCCCCTTGGACCATGAATCCAATAGTGAAGTCCTTACTAGAATTCAATGACGCATTCGAAATCCCAAAACTAGACCAACCAGGACTTGGACCTGATGAGTTGATTGAGTTGAGAATCAAACTACTGACCGAAGAAGTCCAAGAATATGCAGAAGCAGCTAGAGCAGGAGACCTAGTAGAGGTTCTCGATGCACTAGCGGATATTGGCTACATATTGGCAGGTACCATCATCAATCATGGAATGCAAGACATCTATGACGATGCTTTCAATGAAGTTCATCGCTCAAATATGGCGAAATTGGTTGATGGAAAGGTACTGCGCAGAGATGATGGAAAGGTGCTAAAACCAGATGGTTGGCAACCTCCACAACTAGCACAATTCCTCCAGTGAGTTATTGAGTATCNCCCCTTAGGGATTCCATGCGCACAGCACTTGTGACCGGAGGAGGCCGAGGAATTGGCGCTGCAATTTCCAAGAAATTAGCCGAAGATGGTTACAGAGTATTACTGACATACTGTAACTCTTCCAAACCCGCAGAAATGGTTGTTGACGATATTCGTAATTCCGGAATCGATGCGGTTGCTGCAAATTGTGATGTTACAGACGCTAGAGAGGTTGCTCTTCTAGCAACTCACCCTTGGGTAATCGAAGGAATCGATGTACTGGTATTGAATCACGGAAGGTATGACAGAATAGATGCTAAGGAATTGGACCTAGACCATTTACGCCGAACTATGTCAACCAACTTTGAAGGAGCATTCCTAGTATGGGATGCTGTCAAACCACATCTTTCCACAGAAGCCAGGATCTGTGTAATCGGTAGCCAATTAGGCACTAGAGGATCTCCACACGGAGCAGATTATTCAGCATCTAAAGCAGCCCTTTCCATTTGGGCACGCTCTCTCGCTCAATCACTTGCACCTGAAGGAAAGAGAGTGAATGTAATCGCACCAGGGTTTGTGGACACTGATATTTTGGCAGGAGATAGTCCAGAAAAAAGAGCTAGTAGAGAAGAAGAGGTTCCACTGAAAAGAATAGGAACTCCTGAAGATATTGCAGGAGTCGTGTCGTTTTTGGTAGGCGATAAATCGTCCTACATTACAGGTGCAGTAATTCATGTCAATGGTGGATTGTACTTACCTTAGGAAGTGGAGAGAATGAATGACCCCTTCGACATCTCGAAGGCCCTAGAAGGGGCGGTGAAAGATACGCTTTCACCAGAGGCTTCTCGGTTCAAAATTCACTCGGAACACGGCACCGCGGGCGACCAAGAAAAAGCAATTGAAAAATTGATTTTTCAATTGGAAAATAAGCAGGAGAGATGTGTGCTTTTAGGCGTCACAGGTTCAGGAAAAACGTTCGCAATGGCCAACATTATTGAGAGGCTGAATATTCCAACTCTTATCATTAGCCACAACAAAACTCTAGCCCGCCAACTCTACCAAGAAATGGCAGGGTTGTTTCCAGAAAATGGCATCGAATATTTCGTATCGCACTATGACTACTACCAACCTGAAGCCTACCTGCCAAAGAGAGATTTGTACATCGACAAAGAGTTGTCAATCAATGAAAGAATAGAGCAAGAAAGGTTCGCAACCGTTGCAAGCCTGGTTAGCAGACCGGATTGTGTAGTAGTTTCATCCGTATCTTGCATATACGGTCTCAACGCCCCTGAAACCTTCCTATCCTACCATTGCCGTATCCACGTTGACCAAGCAATCGAGCCAATAGATTTGGTTAGAGAGCTAGTATCGCTCCAGTATGAGAGGACAAACACGGATTTGGAAAGAGGGCAAGTCCGTCTGCGAGGAGAGAACCTCGATGTTTGGATGCCGAGCCGTGATGACCCGTTGAGAATCAGATTTGGATTCGATGGCGTCGAGCACATACAGATTTGTGACCCTGTATCCTGGGAAATCCTTGACGAATTGGATGAAGCATGGATTCATCCAAAAGAGTTCTTCATGGTCTCTCCAGAAAGATTCGAAGAGGCGCTCGAGAATATTGAAACAGAATTGGATGGCAGATTTGCCGAATTGAAGAGCGAAGGCAAGGACATCGAAGCACATCGACTCCAGCAACGCACACAATACGACTTAGAGATGTTAAGAGAAGTAGGCCACTGCACCGCTGTTGAAAACTATTCAATGCACTTCGATGGAAGGAGTCATGGCGAGCGACCTTACTGTTTGCTTGACTTCTTTGCCGCTGCGGCAAAACAATTCCACGGTGATCCAAAGAAATTCCTAGTCATAATGGATGAATCACACGTGACCCTGCCTCAAGTTGGAGGAATGTATGGAGGCGATAGAAGCAGGAAATTGAATCTGATTGAGCACGGATTTAGATTGCCATCAGCTGCAGATAACCGCCCTTTGAAATTGAAAGAATTCCAAAGCTTAGTCCCTCAAATGCTGTATGTCAGCGCCACTCCTGGTGAGCGAGAATTACTGCATCTGTGCGAGGTTACTGGCCAAGATGCCCCAATTGGACTCAGGCACGTATCTGGTGGCGGTGGAGTAGAAGAGCCAGAGTATTCGAAAAAGCATCCTGATTCAGAAAGCATGTATGACATGCTACAGATGATTGAAGAGATTCCTCGCATGGAGATTAGGCCAACTGGTTTACTCGACCCTTCTATCGAAGTTAGAGGAACTGAAGGACAAGTTGCAGACCTTCTATCTGAAATCAATGCACGGATAGAAAAGGGAGAGAGAACCTTAGTGACTGTGCTTACAATCAAGTTTGCAGAAGAAGTTGCACACTACCTCAACAAGATGGGAATCAAGGCACACCACCTACATTCTGAAATCGATACAATCGAGAGAACTGAAATCCTCAACGCCCTAAGAATCGGCCACATAGATGCAATTGTAGGCATTAACCTGTTGAGAGAAGGATTAGATATTCCAGAAGTCAGCCTTGTTGCAATTTTCGATGCAGACCGTCAAGGATTCCTCCGTAATGAGAGAAGCTTGTTACAGACGATTGGAAGAGCCGCTAGAAATTCTAATGGCAAGGTAATTTTGTATGCAGATACAATGAGTCCAGCAATGACTGCCTCAATCAAACAAACACTGGAGAGAAGAGATAGACAAATGGCTCACAATGAAAAATTCGGCATCACGCCGGCTACTATCAAGAAGGCTCTTCCACAGATGGGTAGCGACATTGATGACCTCATCGCTGGAACTGCCGGCGGCAAGAGATTAGTCGGTTCCAAGGGTGGTCGAAAGGGCGGAGATTGGGCTAGCAATTTGAGAGTCGGAGCAGGCCAATGGGCACGCTCAGATTCGGTAACTAGCAACATTTCACAACCAATTGAAGAATTAAATTATTCAATTGAAGAATTAAAGGAAATGATGAACCAAGCCGCACTGGAATTAGACTTCGAAAGAGCGGCTATGTTGCGAGACAAAATTCGCGACTTAGAGTCATCTTGAAACCGTCATGGGTTTCATATGCGAAAGCCTCGCGCACTGTCCATGGCAATCGACCCTGAGTCATTTGACGAGCCGGTCAAAGACTACGATTTCGCATCATTAGGAGATGCGTCTTCACTTATCGACCAGATGGCTACAGCCGGTGGTTTCACAGCAACCAAGTTAGCCTATGCTAGAGATATTCTGAAAGACATGAAGGCAGAAATCGATGAAGTTGGTGGCGATGCAAGTAAAGTCACCAACTGGCTTTCATTCCCCGCTTGTCTGTGTGCGACTGGTACGAGGGGATTCTTTGTTGAAGCTGTAAAGCGGAAAATGTTCAATGTGGTTTCGACAACGTGTGGAATGCTTGACCACGACATTGCGAGAGCGTACAAACACTACTATCACGGCGCATTCGAGTTGGATGATATCGAGTTGGGAGAGCATGAATTGATGCGTCTAGGAAATGTGATCGTTCCAAACGCAAGTTATGGTGAAATTATCGAAGCAGTGGTCCTTCCAGTGCTCGAAGATATCAGAAATGACCGCCTGGCTGAAACTGGTAAAGAAGGAGCGGATGCATGGGTCGGATTCGGTTCAATCCACCTGGTTTGGGAACTCGGCAAGAGAATCGGAACCCCTGATTCATTGATTTACTGGGCTTACAAGAATCAAATTCCAGTGTGCATACCTGGAATCACCGATGGCAGCATTGGAGCGCAGTTGTTCATGTTCAGACAAAAATATCGTGATTTCCACATCGACACTCTAGCCGATGAGCAAGTAATGAGCGACCTAACATGGGATGTTGAGAAATCCAACGCTCTCATGGTTGGAGGCGGTATATCCAAACACCACGTTATTTGGTGGAACCAATACCGTGGCGGCCTAGATTCTGCAATCTACATCACTACAGCCCCTGAGCACGATGGAAGCCTTTCAGGCGCTCGTCTACGTGAAGCGATTAGTTGGGGTAAGATGCGCCCAGAAGCACCGAATGTATGCGTAGAAGGAGACGCATCCGTACTATTGCCACTTCTTGGCTCAGATCTATTCAAAGGTGAATGATTAGATTCACCACTGGCATGGTTCAAGATGGGTTTTGCCACCCATCAAAGGAACTAGGCAATCTGGAACTGTTACTCTACCATCTTCGAGTTGATTTTGCTCCATAATCGCCACTAAAGCCCTACTTGTAGCAACCGCTGTAGAGTTGAGGGTGTGAACTGCGGCATTGCCTTCTGCAGTCCTGTAACGCATTCGAAGCCTGTTAGCTTGGTAATCTGTACAGTTTGAACAAGATACGATTTCCTTGAATGCATTTGCACCTGGTAGCCATGCTTCCAAATCATACTTTCTTGCAGCGACTGTTCCCATATCTCCTGTACAGATGTTAACTACCTCGTAATGGAGTCCTAAGTCGTCCCAAAGATCGACACAATTCTTCAGCAAATCTTCGTGATGGTCCCATGATTCATCNGGATGTGAAATCACAATTTGCTCAATCTTGGTGAATTGATGTACTCGCCATATTCCACGGTCTGACAAGCCATGAGCGCCCACTTCTCTGCGGAAACAAGGGCTTACTCCGACCATCTTAATCGGAAGTAGGCTTGGTTCGATTACTTCGTCCATGTACATCGACGTTAGAGGATGTTCGCTAGTTGCAATCATGTAGAGTGGGTCTGGAGTGATTCCGTACATTACTGTCTCAAAGTCTGAAAGGTCGGTTACTCCTTCGTAGGCTTGACGATTCATCATTACCGGAGGTTGAACGAAAGTGAATCCCCGAGATACTAGGAAATCGACTGCATAGGTTTGCAAAGCCAGTTCAAGCCTTGCCAAGTCGCCCTTTAGGAAGAAGAAACGGCTACCTGCGATTTTTGCAGCACGCTCTAAATCGACCCACTTATTCATCTCGATTAATTCATTGTGAGTTCGTGGCTCAAATTCGTACTCAGGTTTTTCTCCATGTAGGGAATGTTGTGTGTTTCCTGACTCGTCGTCGCCTTTTGGAACTGCATCGTGAAGAAGATTCGGAATGCGCATTCTGATACGGTCTCTTTCCTCGAGTAAGGAATTAGCCTTCTCGTCTAAAGCAGCGATTCTGTCGCCCAAGTCTTTGACTTGAGCCATTATTCTATCAGCTTCTTCTTTGTTACCGCTCTTCTTTGCTTCAGCGATTCCTCGTGCTGCTAGATTGCGTTCTCTACGACCCTCTTCCATCTCTTTCAAAGCGCCACGCCATTGCTCATCCAATTCGATGACTTGGTCTATTCTTTCGTGAGGGATTCCACGCTTATCGTGATCTGCACGGATTTTATCCGCTTCATTTCGAAACAAATCCATACTCAACATGAAAATCACCTCACAACGTAATTCCAAAGGAAAATGCAGCACTGCCCACGAAAATCAATCCTCCGATGATGTATCCTAAGATTGCACCACCATTCAGTAACGGTAGACCTGCTTGAGGTCTTCCTGAAGCCACATAGGTCATCAAAACGATATATCCAATCAAGCCTCCGATTAGAGCGGAGATTCCAACCGCTAATCCACTTTCAGAGATGTAGTTCACACAAGAGATAACCAGCATTCCTGGGAAGATTACATCGCCAAGTCCCATGAACATAGCTTCTTTTGGTTTCTTTCGCTTTACAATCTGCTTTGGAGCAGATTCTGCCTTACTCTCTGTAGGAGCACCTTCTTTGGCTTCTGTCTTGGCCTCTGGTGGGCGGATTGAATCCTTCTCATCGAGCATCGAGTAACCACTCTCTTGAGGAGCGACCAACAAGATTGGCAAGTTTAGACCAATCATCGTGTCTGCAAGATCCAACATATGCTTTGAGCGGTAAACCGCCCACGCATCATAAATCGCAGCAAGCACCATGAATATTACAATCAATGTAGGAACAAAAGTGACTCCCAGCATGACGATTACACCAGCTCCTACCAATACACCTACCGTGTTGACAATGTACCACTCTGGACGAATCATTAATGCAGTCATAAGCAACACTGCAAGACCTATTCCTACGAAGAATGCCATATCATCCCACTGAATACCATAGATGTTGTACATTGTGTCATAATCGAACTCGCCACTATCTAGCACAAACATTGGCAGCGTGATGTTGTTTGGGTCTTGGTATTCTGCACTTTGTGTTGCTTTGATGATATTATCATCTAGGAACATAACCGAATTTGCATCCAAATCCACATCAATCGTTACATACTCAGTCAGCGATTCAAAGAATAATCCATGAATTCCGTCACCATCAGCAATCCACAATTCGTCGCCATTGTGGTCATCTAAATCGAAATTAGCGATATATGCAATCGGACCTGTGAAAGAATCTCCTCCCCGGAATCTGTCCTCTTCATCGAACAACTCATCAATCTCATCATCGACAATCCAAGCATCAATCTCTCCTGCTTCATGGCCAGCCATTACCAAATCTTGGGATTCATTCCAAGGATTAGTAATAACATTGAATGCGGACATCAAATTATCACTCTCAGGGATGTAAATCCATTCCAAGCTGCATCCATCAACCCAGTTTTCGGGTTGTGGACCCTGGTCTACATACGGGCTAGATGCGAGTTCAAGTTCAATCATTGCCGCGCCATACGGAGTTGCTAGCAATAGACTGTTGGAATCGTATTGGCGGCTAAGCAATACTTCACCATTAGATTGCAACTGAGGGTATGTCCACTCAGCCATGTTACGGTGTAAGCTTACATTTTCCACATATTCAGATTCGATAAATGAATTTGCAAAGGTTTCAGACCTGACAATTGTGTTCTGTGCGGTCAAGATGTATAGAGCGCCTTTGCGTTGTCCGGTATCCGCTTCCGCATCTTCAATTACTTCGAGAGCGGAAACACACGGCCCAATTTCTACCAAATCGGTTGCATTAACCAGACTTCCATCCCAGTTCTCCAAATCAAAACAAGCATACTTGCTCAGGATTTCGCCGCTGTCCTTGTCCAAAGTCCAAATCCATGCGTTGTTGTTTACCGTGTAACCATAGTCGCCTTCGATAACTGCAAATTGTTCTGGAATACCCGGATAAGATTCTAACTCTACTGCCCATGCAAGCGAAGCGTCACTTCCTCTCTTTGAAACGACAAAGGAGTTCTCAGAAGCATTACTACCATAGATTACCTTGTGAGTAATTATTGAGCCATCGCTGTTAACTGCGAATAGATCCTCTTCAACATCTTCCGAATCAGTGAATACAAATGCCTCTGTTTCAATTTCTGGAACTAGAAGGATATGAGCTCCGGGAACAGTTGTGTAACACAGTGCTAGGAATAACACGAACAAAATACCGTACTTGATGAAGTGTTGAAGGTGGTTCTTCGCCAGCCATAGAATCAAGAAAGTAAATGCAAAAATCGCAACCAATTCAAGCGCAATCCAACGAACTTCACGGGAGCCCGATTCGCCGAATGCTTGCAATCCTGCAGCATCAAACCACGGTTGCAACCATATTCCGAGGAAGATGGTAATCACGAACATGAAAGCCATTCCAATCATGCCAGGTGCTTGCTCAATCATGTTCGCAAGCAAACTGTCTTCCTTAGCCAATTCGCGCTCGACGCGCTTGACATGGTCTGTAGATGAAGACTCTCCCATGCTTTAGACCGAGAGTGAGGGTGGTTTTCTAATCATTGGATGGTCTGGCCCCTACGGGGCCAATGAGCGAGAATAGTGTTCGAGAGTGGCTTTACGCCTCAAAATCCAAGGGAATGTCACTTGGTTTGTCCCGGGTAAATGCAGCACTGGAAGCCCTTGGCCGCCCTGATAAGCAGATGGATTGTATCCATATTGCAGGCTCCAACGGAAAAGGAAGTGCGTGTGCTCAACTCGTCGCCGGCTTAGTTCGGGCGGGTTATCATGTCGGGCTGTTTTCTTCGCCACATTTAGTTAGAATTGAAGAAAGAATCAGGGTTGATGGTAGAGCGGTTTCAGAAGAGGAGTTTGATGATGCGCTAAAACAGGTCAAAGCCCTGAATATTGAACTTACATTTTTCGAAATCACCTACCTCGCTTCATTGATTGCCTGCAGGGATGCTGGTGTGTCAATTATGGTTCTAGAAACTGGCTTAGGCGGACGCCTAGATGCAACGAGGTCGGCCGATGTTGTGGCCTGTCTAGTAACTTCAATCAGTCTAGAACATAGCGATATCTTGGGCGACACTATCGAAAAGGTTGCCAGAGAAAAGGCCGCCATATGGAGACCTGGAGTCCCTATGCTAATTCGCGACCCTGGTAGCGCTAAGGTTCGAAACGCTATGCGAGATGAGGCGATTAGTGCTAGATTCTATTCCCCAGAAGCTTCTACATTCATGGATGAAGCAGCTGATTTAGCAGAAATGCTGTGTGCAATGGTCGGCTACTCATTTGTGCGTAGACCGATTTCTTGGCCTGCTAGAATGCAGTATATCGAAGGCGAGCAAAATTACCTCTTGGAAGCTGCGCACAACCCAAGCGGGATGCGAAGGGCAATTCCAGAAATCGCAGCGATACTGCCCGAAAGATGGTCGCTGTTACTGGGCACTTCTCCACAGCAGGAAATGGATGAATTCNTAGCACCAATTTTCGCATTGATTGAGAAATACCCCCCTCTTGAGATAATCACCACTGAGCCTCAAAACGGTAGATATCCTGGAGTTGTTGAACCTATCAAGGGCGTCCAACACATCGAAAATCCCGACATAGCCATCCAGTCATTTACCGAAGAAAATGATTTGATTGTAGTCACAGGTTCTCTCTATTTGTGTGGAAATATTCTTTCTTACCTCGGATTAAATGCCGACATACTTTGATGAAGAAGAGCAGGTTGGGATGGATGATGAAGGACAAGCACCTTGCAATTCGAATCGAGCAATGTCTTGCCCTTGCCAAGGCTAGCAACTGCCCCAGACGAAAGTTCGGAGCCCTGCTAGTAGACCCGGACAGGAATGTTGTGCTGATGGATGGATACAATGGTGGTCCACGCGGCGGAGGAGATTTGTGTGGTGGAGATGAATGTCTGAGAGACACCATGGAAGTGAAATCCGGAACTAGAGTTGAAATCGGATGCCACCATGCTGAAATGAATCTGATTTGTAATGCCGCAGCTAATGGAGTACCCACAAAGAATGCGTGGTTACTGGTCACTGGAGAGCCATGCATGATGTGCGCTAAACTGATTCATCACGCTGGCATTGATAAGGTCATAATCGTCGATGGCGGCTTCGGTGGAGAAAACGGAGTAGGCTATCTTGAAGACCACGGAGTTAGAATAAAACGTACAGATGGGCCTAAAGACCCACGATTTTAGTCGGTGCATTGAAATCACATACGGCTGTCATCGAGTCATGCAGAAAATCCCGGTTCTAGTGGCAATCAGTTTGCTACTATTACCAGGATGCACATATCTGGACGATTACATGGGCGATGATTCATCTGAAGAAACCGTTGAGGCCGAGACCATTCTTGGCTGTACAGATCCAGATGCAGAAAATTACGATGAAAGCGCAGATGAAGACGATGGGTCATGCGAATATGATGAGCCTGAGCCCGAACCAGAGCCTGAACCTGTTCTTGGTTGCACGGACGAAGATGCCATGAATTACGATTCCAATGCTACTCAAGATGACGGTTCATGCGAATATATGGAAACCATACCTTGTAATGGCCTAATCATTCTGTGTCACAGAACATATGACCAGGTTACTTTCCCTGAAACTCACAATTCGTACTCGACCCATGAAGACAATATCTACTACCCTGCAAGCAATCATCGAACCGGTTTCCAAGCTCAATGGAATGCTGGAATGAGAGCCTTTATGCTAGACACACATTATCTTACAACCGCTGACCAAAGCGCTTCGAATGTACGATTTTGTCACGGCGATTCCGATAGAGGGTTCAGCCCGTGCACTTACGGTGCTGTCGACCCTTGGAATTGGTTGAGTGCACTAGAATCAGAAATGAATAGCGAGGATAGAGATATTGTCACGCTTCTGATTGAAAATTATGTTGAGCCTGACCACCTAAAGGATATTTTCGACGATGTGGGGCTATCAGAGATGATGTACGTGCATGAAATGAATGCAGAATGGCCCACGCTTATTGAGATGATAAATATGGATAAGCGTCTAGTGGTTTTCTGGGAGCAATCTGGCGATTCTAACCATCCTTACTTCCATGATTTCCTAACTCATAGCTGGACTACAAATTACGCTGATGATGATACTTCATCTATGGATTGTGAGAACTTGAGAGGAGATGTAAATCAGCCGGTTTTCCACATGAATAATTGGTTGAAGAATCAAGCTGGATTATCTGACCCGAATCGCGCTGGTGAAGCAAATGATGTTGATTTCATGGTCGAGCGAGCGATTGAATGTATTGAAATGCATGGAAAGCGACCTACCTTCATCGCTGTAGATTGGTGGGAAGAAGGCGATGTCGTTGAAGCGGTGGAAAGAGTGAATCTGATGGAGTTGGATTCTGATTAACCCCAGAATCTGCGTGTTCGTGCATATTCTATTTCCGCGATGTGAATCGCTTCCAGCAAAGCATCCTTGTCTCCGCGCTGTACTTTTCTCATCAACCTTTGACAGGTTACCTCTCCTATACCACGACCCATCAATGCAAGAATGGCGTCCATGCCTCGATTTGCAACGGCTTGTGCGTTCTTCATCATGCGGTCTCGAGTCTTTTCTTCATCCGATTTGACCCAATCGATTAGCTGCTTTTCAAGGCCTTCACGTGCACATGCCAACATGTGTCCACCGCATCTCAAGCAGTTTTTTGCATCCGAGATTTCTGGATATCTCGCAACTCTAAATCTGCGAATTGTTTGACATTTCAGGCAGCATAATACCGCTCTCTCGTTCATTAGCCTACCTTCCAATCTAGCACGCACTTGCTGGTTGTCAAAATTAGGAAGAAGCAGGTCTTTTTCTGAGCGACTAGAGATTCCTAAAGGACCCATAGCGGTTACTTCCAAACCAATCAGTCCTGATTGAATTGCCCGCATTATATCGCTAGCACCATTCACATCCATGCGCTCATGGAATAGTTTTGACAGTACTTCATCAAGCACTGGCGTTCCTCGGTATTTTTTCAATAGTGCTTGGATGTTGATCTTCCTTGGGTCTACACCATGTCGTAAGATTCCGAATATTTTCGCTATCTGTGCGAACCTCCACCTTACTTCTCTGGAGTTAGGCAGAGTCACAGATAGTACACCTTCCAATGCTTCGGGAGGAGTTTCTCTTAGCCAATCGATAATCTCTCTAGGAGTTACACCTCCTACCTGCAATGAAATCCTACATGGTTCAACAATCAACCTACCCCATTTTCCTGAACGGGTACTTGCCATTGCCAACAAATAGTGCCCGAGAGCCTCGTTGATTCGGTTTCCTTGACAGGAATTGATGACAAGTGCTTCATCTCTATCTTCGATGGTAATCAAACGCTCGCTAGGTATCATTCCTGCTGAATCAAAATGGGTGGCAACAATTTCTGCAAGTATTCCCTTGGCTTCTCCATTCAATGGATAATCAGCCAGTATTGTATCTCCCTTGAGTAATTCAGCAGGGTCAATTTCGTCGACATCTTCATCTTCCATTAAGCCCAAGTCGATTGCAAACAATCGACGTAAGCGGCCTGCTTCTCTAGCAACATCGGCAGGAGTAGGAGGCAATTCTCCAACCCACTGTGGTGCATGCCCTTGGTCAGAAACTGGAGCGACCAACAATTCGCTTTGTTCTGGGTCTGCATCAACAACAATCCATGTTCTTCCTGCCATCACGAATCTTCTTTGAGAACCATCTTGGTCCTCTCCACCATCATTTAATGACAAAACGAATGCCTCGTCTACGTTTCCTAATTGTTTACGTGTCACTGCATCTCTGACTCTGTATGATTGCTTATCCGGAATCATCGAAAGGTGTTTGCTTACCCATTCTCTAGTTCGGCCTGAACGGCTAAGCCATCCTTTAGCGAATCTAGGAGGTAAATCGAATGACAGTTTTGCTAAGTCCTCACTCGGTTCTTCATCGTAAGCGAGTTTAGGCCGTTCAGGCAACGATTTGTTCAGATGAGCCTGCAATTCTTGCCACACGTCATGTGGCCACCGATACCAAGGCACTGTAGCGGGGTCATCTACGCATCTAATCACCCATCTGTCGGCTAGAATGTTACCTATCGAAATTGTATCTTCTCGAGACCAGCCTTCAAATTGACAAGCACCTGAAATCGCTTGGGTTACTGCATCGATTGGAAGAGCACCATGACTATGAATCATCATCACAATTTGATTGGCTGCAACAGATAGGGGGCGGTCTCGCCATTCTACTGCTTCTATTTCTCCTGCAACTGCTTTGCGAGCGATAACTGCGGACTCGAATATATCGTCACTTTCCCAAGATAATAGATGGCCTCGACCAATACCACCCAAGCGGTGGTCTGCTCTACCAACTCTTTGCAGCATCCGATCTACTGAGCGAGGAGAACGAATTTGCACAATGTGATTAACAATACCTACATCGATTCCCAGCTCTAAACTTGAAGTACAAACTAAGCCTTGCAGGTTTCCTGCACGAAGGTCGTTTTCCATTTGTGTTCTAGTTTCCTTTGCTAAAGAGCCGTGATGTACCCCTATTGTCAAATCTGGCGCTATTGCTGTCAATCGTTGGGATACCGTTTCAGCACTATTTCTAGAATTGACGAAAATCAAGCAGGGATGCTCTTTGGAAATGATATCTGCAAGGCCTCTTAGTGTGGCGTGTGCTCTAGGAGAAATCGCTAATTCAAGGGAACCGATTTCATCTTCAGGGAGTTGAATAATTGCATCAACTGCCAGTTCTGTTGAACGCGGTGCAACCGCATTAATCGCTTCAGCATCATTTGACAACCATTTGGCAACCTGGCTAGGATTCCCTACAGTTGCTGAAAGACCAATCTTCTGAACTCTTCTTCCAATGAAGAGTTCCAGGCGTGAAATCCCGATTGAGAGTTGCCAGCCTCTCTCTCCGTCTGCCATTTCGTGAACTTCATCGATTACGACAGCCCGGACGCTTTTGAGCAACTCTCTCAACTTAGAACCTGTAAACATCAATTGGAAGGTTTCCGGTGTTGTAATCATTACATTGGGTGGATTTCTAACTTGTTTCGTTCTCTCCGATTGAGTGGTGTCTCCATGTCTCAGTCCAAGTCGTAAACCTACTGCAGAAGTGATTTCATCCAAACGTCGGTCTACGTCGCGATTCAGAGCACGCAATGGAGTGATGTACAGAATCGACATTCCTTGCCACTTTTGCTTCAAGCACCTATCCAATAGAGGAAGCATTGCAGCCATTGTTTTTCCAGAGCCGGTTGGAGCGATAACTAGTCTATTTCCGCCCGATGCGATTTCGTCTTGAGTTGCCTCTTGAACTGGAGTTGGGGACCATTTCCTCTCTTCAAGAGCCTTCTGAAGGCTCCCGTCGAGTTTGGAGAATACGCCCTCGGCCATGTTTGCTGGGCGAAGTCACTGGTTCAAGAGGGCAACGATTTGAAAATCAATAATCTTCGTCGTAATCGTCGTCGTCATCCTCTTCGTCATCGTCATCTTCCCAGTCGTCTTCTTCTTCCCATTCATCTTCGTAAATGGAATCTTCACCGTGATTAATCGCAGTTCTGTTAGCGGTTATTCCGATGGCGACTAGAACGACAATCGATAGAATTGAGAACAGCCAAATCAAAGGTTGTTCACGAATCGAGTCAAACCATCCCATGTAAGAGACGTAAACAATCTCTACCTTGTGCTCCGCTTCGTTATCATCATCGTTGACTTCAATGATTAGATCATCAGGGTCAACCTCAACTCTAATCCGGTCGACTCCTTCTCTTGCTTCCCACTTAACAGAAACTGGAATCTCCTGATTTGCATCAATTCTGTTCAATGATACTGTATCGAAAGGAACGATGGAATCTCCTGCATAGAATGCGACTCTGAATCCTGCATTCTCTTCTCCTCCAACGTTCAAGACATACGCTGTAATCTCAATTTCTTGTCCTGGAGCGACGTGGTCATCTGATAGCTCCATCGAACCAATCTTCAGTTGAGCACCAATTGCGCCCAAGCGCACCCATTGTCGCTCAAAGTCCGTGTCATCTGCTGCAATTTCAGCAATCGGGCTAGCCTCAGAATTGGATACTACTGGGAACTCATTTCCTGCAGAATCGTATCCTGTTAGGTAGAACCCGACCCAGTCGCCTTCTCGCAGGGAGATACGGCCGCCATCGGTCAAATCAACAGTACCGGTCCAAATTACACTCTGTCCGTCTTGTTGCATTCCCAGCTTGGACTGACCTGCTCCAAGTGTTAAGGTACGGCTAGAATCACGCATTACCCAATGAACTACTTGCTCTGAACCTGTCAAATCAGCGTCTTCGGTTCCGTGGAATTCAACAGGAACCTCGGTCAAATCAGTGTCTGCTGAAATATCAACGACATTCAACGGAGCAGTTCTACTGACCACTCTTGGAGCGGTGTCATCCACTACTACTCTTAGTGTGGTAGAAACAGTTTGTCCGGTCATATCTTCTCCAGTACCAGGAATACCACCTATTGAAATCAAGCACGTTCTAGTTGGCGATGATTTCAATGATTCAGCATGAGATAATGGGACCTCAACTGAATACGATCCATCGTCTGCAATTGAGCCATCAGACCAAATACTCTGGCCGTCAAACACCTCGATTACAATGGATGCATCGTTTGGAGCAGGGACATTGCTGCCTTCATAGACAACCCTACCTGTAAATTCAAGACGGTCGTCATTCCTTACTCTACTTCCATCTGCCACGATTCCTGTGCGCGGTTCACTGATATCTTCAACCAAGAAAGATGCAGCATCGAGCACCAAATCATTCTCTACAGTGAATGTGTGTTCAGAGATAATGTGACGTGTTGGGAATTCAGAGCCTCTCTCCTTGTATTCAAGAGCCAAGTCAGAGATATCCTCGTCAGGCCAATCCCAACCTACGGTGAAATCAAAGTCGATTAGAATCAATGGCATTCCAGATTCATTCGTTGTCTGGATCATATTCGATGATGTTGCAAGAGTAATGTATTCTGAACTACTTGCGAACATATCGCTTACACCGTAGTAAGAGATTCTTTGTTGGTCAACTTCACTATCAGGTCCTTCGAAGTCGAATACTAAGTCGATGTATTCGAAGTCAATGGCTGTGTTTGCATCGATTAATCCTAGAGAAATTGTTTGTTCTTTGCCAGCGAAAATCGGTGCACCATCATTGTGTCCAGCCCAATCAAGTCCGGTGAATATGGCAGAGGAGTCTTTTCTTGTTCTGAAGGTTGCATCATCTACATCAAATCCAGGTCCACTTTCCCAAGTGTAATCTTGGTCATCGATAATCGTGGAATAGTGTATTGGATTGCCCGCTCTATCTCCACCGTCCCAATAATAGGAAACTCGGCCCATATTGGGATTTCTAGAATGGTCGATAGTCGTGGAGAACATCTTGTAATCGGCTTCGGTTTGATTCCTTACAATCTTGTGAGCATACTCGCTTGGGTCTGCTTCACCGTTCCTGTTTAGGTCGTGGTCTGCTTCCACCCAGTAATAGAGAGTTAATTCAGTAGGGTCGCCAACCGCATCAGATACTGCGATGCTGACTTTTTGTGCTTCATCTGCAGCTTCGTATGCATCTTCTTCAGGATAAGTCATCAATGCCTCTGGATGAGTTGCATCTACCTTGTATGATCTAAACCAATCAGAATTGGAGTTGAGGACCATAGTTGCATCTCTTTCATTGTAGGTCTGAATTTCGTAGGAAAGTCCGCTTTCTACATCGATATCTGGCATTTGGATTGAGATGAAGAATGAGCCGTTTACGTTCGAAGTATCTCTCCAATCAGCATGCACGAAGCCATTCTGAGCAATTCGTACATCAAACGCACTGTCTTTAGGAGCATCGGTTGAATCTGCGAACCACATAGCACCTTGGAAGTGCAAAGTTTCACCTGCAGCAACCCAACTTCCGTCTTCAACATCGGTAGAAGTTACCTCTCCATCGTTGTCCCTTACATTCAACCAGCCTAGTCCGAAGGAATTGTTCACTCTCAGGCCTGTATCGCTCGATAACGGCGTTGGAGAGAATCCTGCACTACCGGTTGTATCGACACAACTGGTAACAAATCGGACATTCTCTTGGTCAGGGAAGTTAGAGGTCACATAGAATAGCCAGTGTATTTCCAAAATACCATTGCTGAGGTAAGACCATGATGATTGGTCGATTTCAACCCAGTCATCAGGGTCATTCGGAGACGGGAAGATGTCTCCATCTTGCCATTCCAGTGTAGGTGCGCTAGACGCGGGAGAGGCAAGGAAAGATAGCGATGCAGACTGAATGTAGTTATTTGCTCCATCACCAACAATGTGTCGTGTTACGACCTCGTATGGTTCATTTCTTTCATGCAGAATTTCTCCGTCTGGAATAGAGATATCCAAGTTAACGGTGTTAATTGAATAAGTTACACTGAACCTTTCCAATACTACTGTTCCAGCAGATTGTGAACTGACGTAAACAGGAATCACTACATTCCCTGCTCCTGTATCAGGAATAATGTCGTTGAATGCCTTGACGAAAGTCGTTCCACCACGGGTAGTAGTCCCTAACAACACGCCCTGGCTTGTCCATTCTTTGCTACCGTCACCGCCAATATCGATTCCGACTTGTTCGGGAGCATTGGTGTGTAATGCTATCTGCAAGTCATCTAGAGTAGGCGTATTTGTTCCAGTAGATGTGAATCTGACATAGATGTAGATGTACCCGCTAGTCATAGAAACTGTCTTTGAATCGCCACTGAATCCGAATATCTTAGTTGAAGTATCTTGGAATTCGACTTGTAGTCCTGTACCCGCAGGCGTGGTAGCATTCCACCATGCGGTAATCGCAACCGGTGCGTTTCCAGAGTAGTAGTTTGAGCGAATCTGGAAGTATCCGCTGGTTTGGTAACTTGTCGAGTAGGTCAAAGAAACGAAATCCAATACTGGAGTCTCGGTGGATGTTCCATTGAGGTATGCCTTCCAAACGATACTTGAGCCGGGATTGGTGAACGTTAGCTTCTGATTGTATATTCCGCTGAGCCAAGTTGTACCACCATCATTCGATACTTGCAACCTTATGCTTGTGTTGGCAGGTATGTAACCAACTAGTGCTGAAACCGTGATATCAGTTACCTGCCTAGACAAGGAAGTTGTCGAGCTGGTAACTACGGATGAAGTGCTAGAAACCGTTCGATGGTCGTAGATTGCACCGGTTCCTTGGCGCTGAATCTTGTTAGTTAGTGATGAACAGTATGAACTGTAATGGCATTGGTATCCGAATGTGTTGTCACGCAATTGGTCCATTCCATAGTGACCTCCTCCTGAGATCTTTATCTTGCCCATTCCTTCGATGAAAATTCCATTCATTGAGAAGTGATTGTGATATCCTTCAGTTCGGTAATATTCGTTTGTGACGATTTTAGGAAGGTCAACAATCAGTCCACTAGGCTGCGTGCTAGATGAGCCCATTTGGTCTCTAGAGCCAAGTAGCCAACTTCCGTTAACCGAAGTCGGAGTACTCGGGTTAACTTCGTACAGATATCTGTTGTAATTTGGATATACAGATTCATACATCAAAACGAACATTCGTCCTGTGTCCTCATCAATATCGACACCCATCGGGTAATAATTACCTGAATAAGAATAGGTTCCTTGGCAAGTCCATGAACCAGTGGATGAAACCGACCACTTGACTAAGATACGATAGCTGTAAGAGACTGTCCAAACATTTCCATTACCATCACTAGTTGCATCATAGGTAGAGTACAATGGAGTGGAATAGGAACATGTGCCTGCGCTGACACTGGATGTGCCTATGTAAGACCCAGTAGTAGAATTGTATCGCTTTACTATTGGCGTTGTGTAGACCGATGTTGATGAATACGTTGCAGAATGGTATTCATCTTCATGAGCGATTACAAATCCACGGTAATTGGACGTTGAAGAGGTCAGAGAGAAAGAGGTTTGAGACTTGGTTGAACCAATGAACCCTTGATCGCCGTTCGCCGCAAATCCACCGGTGTTGTTGACGGTTTCTGTAGATGTAGCGTCGGTTGAGCGGTCTAATCCATTGACATTATTTGTCGGGTTTCCAACCAACTGAACTTGGTCGTTTCCAACTTCAAGGTTAGAACGAGACCCATAGGCGAATCCTGGTGGGGTTCCACTCCATTGACCTGTACCTGCGCCACCGAAATCAGAATTTGTGGTCATGTTGCCCCACATGGTTGAGGATGGCTCTCCAGCGATATCGAATGTAGCTGAGGAAACCTCTGCACCGTACGGGAATGTAAGGTTTCCAGCGAAACCGTCACCTGTACCCGTGAAGGTGTGAGTGTAAGATGTAGAACCATCTTGGAATTGGGTTTCAGTAACATCTGCTAATGCCAGTGGAGACATTACAGAAATTACGAATAATGCAGTTAGGAATAGTGATTTTCGCATACTCAATCCGCCTTTTCGCCCTGTGGGCCTTCGGCCCACGCGATTACATACCATTTCAACTATACTCCGTCAAGTCACTATTGTAAAAGCAAAAATCGAATAAGAGGCGCGACTTTCGCTAGACAGGCGAGACACATGGGATGGTGGGAAAACCAACACGGAAACCAACTCAGGATTTCTGGTACAGCAACATTTGCATTCGGCTTACTGACAACCATGTCAGCGGCACAGTTGATGTTTTTACAAGATAATGCTGACTTTGCGGAATACACCGGAATTGCGATTGTTCTAATCGTGATTGGTGGCATCGGACTCGCAGTATCGGCACCTGCGTTCATTAATTTGAGTGCGAGAGCCAAGACATTAGAGACAATCAAGACACTCAAGTCAACTTCAGAATTGCGAAAGATGAGGCCAGAGGGCGATGAAGCCGCACGCATACTAGGCGGCGGCCACCAAGAAGCATGGAATGCATTCCTTCAAGAGAAGGGATTGAAGAAGCGCTGATTACTGGGTAGTTGTAATGGGCGAGTATAATCCAATGCGCACTCTCGTCCGTGAACTAGTTTTAGCGGCGGGAATGATTACGCTACTTGTCCTAGCTATGTGGGCGCATACAGGCTCAATGCCTCCATTAGTGGTGGTTGAATCTAACTCGATGCAGCACGATTCAGATGGTGAAGTTGGAACGATAGATGCAGGAGATTTGATTCTTGTACATTCAACAGAAGATAACCGAATCATCACTTTCGCTGAAGCAACTGACCCAGAATCAGACTACTACGGATATGAATCTCTAGGGATGGAAGGGGACGTAATCATTTACGAGCGCAATGGAGAGAGCGATAGTACACCGATTATCCACCGTGCACTATTCAAAATCTCAATCGGTGAATCAACGCCTGCAGTAAATCAAGGCGATTGTGAAGGCGGAGTGTTCTGGAATGGCCTTTGTATCACATCATGGTCAGTTCCAGGCTCAGACCAAATGAATGTCAAAGAAATCAACCTAGTATTCAATGGAGTAAACACAGGAAAGTATGCCTGTGGAGGCGTTGCTGCGCAGCATGACTCCAAGTGGTTCAGTGTTGAGAATTATTCACCTATGAACCCGGGCTACATCACCTTGGGTGACAATAATGATTGCAATGATGACCAGGGCGTGTTTGAATTCGCTCAAGGTCTATCTTCAATACACAGCGGCATGATTAGGCCTGTACAAGAGGACTGGGTCATCGGCATTTCAGGTGCAGAAATCCCTTGGTTGGGAACTGTCAAATTAATGGTAAGCGGAGGAGATTCCCCCGGTGTAAGTCAAGTACCTGGACTATCATTTGTATTCCTGATCGTATTTGTTGGGATTGTTCTAGCTGCTCCTGCAGTGATTGAACCAATGGTCAACAGAATACTACGTAACTCTCCTGAAGCGATACAGGCTGAGCGTGAGAATGCAATTGCAATGATTTATTCTTCGGAAGAGGAATAATTGAACTTGGTTCCTGCGAGTTTGTAATCTGCGCTGTCTAATCTAAACTCGACATATCTGACTTCATCATTGATGTCGGAAAGATTTGCTTGATCTAGCAATTTTTCAACTCGGTCTCTAGTACGCTTTAGGCTTGACAATCTCTGTTGCCTAGTCTTTGGAAGGCGTGATTCACCTCGCATTTCTTTTAGCCATGTTTCGAGCAAATTAGACGCGCGGTCAGGTGACAGAACAACTCTTGGTGCCAAGAGAATCTCGTTAGAGCGGTGCCTTATCCTGACGAAGCCATCAGACATCCTTCGAGTCTGAATTGAGTTCGGCTGTTGCCATTGGCTTTGACGAATAATTAGCGAATCTTCTTCGACAATTTCTCCACCTTCTGTGGACAAATCCATGATTGCAACCCTGTCGGAAAGGCGGAGCAATAACTGAATAAAATCATCATCCTGCGCCCATACTGAAATCTCTACGGGCTCTTCCCCAAGAGCATCGGCAATCCATGATATCACTTCATGCCCCACTTCGTCCATGTTAGTGCCAGCGCGAGGTCCTTCAAGAACTAAACGACACGGCATTGAAGTGTGAGGCCAATCTGGGCAGTGTATGGCAAGCGGTTTCCTGTCGGTTCAATTCGGCTGGACTGAGGTGTTTCTGCTTGTTCTAGCGTGGTATCTATTGCTGAGATACTGGGAAAATAGCGGCAAGCTGGATGAGTGGAATGCTTCGAGAATTTTCTTCGGAATGGTCTTGATGGTGCGCACATCTAAGGGCAAAAAATCTCTCGAAAAGGTCTCCAAACCTCGTAAATTTTGGCGAGCATATGGAGAATTGTCTCTTTGGGTCTGCTGGGGTGCAATGTTTTTTGTCGCACTTGGAATAATTCTCGCAATCGTCTCGCTAATCATGATGGGCAATCAACAGGAGGCAAGGCCGGTTTCAGAATTGGTCGCAATCCCTGGTTTGAGCCCGATTATTCCGCTGGGATGGGGAGTCATTGCCTTCGTAGTGTGCCTAGTAATACACGAATTCGGACACGGTATTCAAGCAAGAGCACACGGAATGCGCGTACGTAATTTCGGTCTACTGATGGCTGGCCCGCTACCTCTGGGAGCATTTGCTGAACCAGAATACAATGAAATTGTCAATTCACCAAGACGAGAAAGGCAGAGGATGTTCGCTGCTGGCCCGGCAACAAATATCTTCGCAGCATTCATTCTAATCGTATTACTAGGACAGGTTGCAGGTCAATTTTCAGCAGCGGACCCTGGTGTTCACTCCAGCCAAATCATCGTAGATTCGGGAGCTGAAGAAGCAGGATTGGAAGCATGGGATGTTATCACTTCGATCAACGGAAGTGAGATTCAAAATTCAAACGATTTCGCTGATGTGATGGATGGATTATCTGCAGGACAAATCGTGCCCATGGAAGTGGTACGGTATGGAAATGGAACCACGGAAACTCTGATGGTTAATCTAACTGACAAATACGATTATTACCTCGAACTTGGAGTTGATGAAGAGACACTTGAAGCCATGGATATCGAGCAAGGTGACGCCTTCTTGGGCGTACAAAACCTTGCAGGAGGAACTGCAGGTGTCGACCGCCTTGCTGGATGGGCGCATCCTGATTTCGAGACAAATGCAGTTGGCTACCTAATCAGTGTCCCAATGAATGTGGGCCAGCTTCTGATTACACCATTCGAATACCAAGGGGTTGCCATTCACCCTGCTCAGGAAGAAATGCTCGATTCAGGTGATGGTTGGCTTGCATCAACCATTGGATTGAGTGGTTTGCTGTTCTTGGTTAACCTGCTATTTTGGTTGATTTGGGTAAACATCTTACTTGGCCTTACCAACCTGTTTCCAATGATTCCTTTCGATGGAGGACATTTGTTCAAGGACATCGTTCATGGAATAATGACTGGAATTAGGAACCTCGGTAAGAAAACCGGATTATACAAGGTTCATCCACTTTGGGTTGAGCATGTAACAAGGAAAGCATCTTCACTATCTTCTATGCTATTGCTAATTGTCTTGGTTTTGCTCATCGGCGCACCATATCTGTGATTCGTAATTGAGATGGTTCTGAGTCTTCAACAGTGCTCAAATCTACTGCCTTTATTCTCTTGTCTAGAGATTCAAGAGAGGCACTAGCCTCTTTTCTGCAAACCAATGCCAAGAATTTGTGCAANGGCATTCCTTTCTCCCAATCNAGGAATGGTTTGCCGTTTCGTGTCAATGGGAGAGCCGGAATTCTTCGGGTAAGCATTCCTAATCTGCCGCTCAAACGTCCTACTTCTACTCTGAATATACGCCATGAATCGCCTCGAACACCTTTCAATCTGTAAGCATATAGTGGCATCAACTCACATCTTTTCCCTTCGTAAATCATAGCTTGGTATTGGTCCCATGTCCTTCCTGACAGATATAGCTTAGATTTCTTGGAAGTCTTTACTTCAATAGGAAAACAAAGGTCACCTCTCAAAGCGAGTAAATCACCGCTACCTTCCATTCCAGAACCCGCTGCTCTGACGACTAAGAACGGCCTTTCCAACACTTGCCTAGCCCTTGCTTTAGCAACCGGGTCGCATGACCGCGTAACTGCATCTACTCCTTTGGGTATACCTGCGAGAACTGCTCGAAGTTCTCTCTCATACTGTCCTGCCACAATAGTGAATCGATGTCAAGTGCTTTTGATGATATCGCTGTTTACGCGTCATATTGAAGCGTGATAGACACTAGGACAGTATGTGCGCCGGATAGCGGTCAGGACGGATGATTTCCGACTTTCATTCCACTTGATGCGGGAATTGAAGAGGAGAAAGTGTGACTTCGTTATGTTATCATATGGCGAAAAATGGGATGGGGTTCTGTTAACTTCACCAGAAGAAGTTCAGGGTGGCGAAATTCCAGCAACAGAAGAGACATTGGAAATCTCGGTTGAAAGAGCAATTCAAGCATCTAGAGGCTTAGATTCTGCGGTGCAACTGGTTTTCGGCGTGGACCCTGGCCCCAGACCGGGAATCGCTTGGCTGGCCGACGGAATTGTCGTCGGCAGCGCTCAACTCGAGCAGATCGATAGTGTTGCAGACCATATCGTTGGTCTGTCTTTAGCGGTTGAACACAAGAGAATGTGTGTCAAAGTCGGAGATGGGGCCCCTCTAATCCGTGACAGAATCATCAATCAATTGATCCTCAGAGGCATTGAAACTTTGGAGGTAAATGAATACCGAACTAGTCAAGGTTCTCGAATCAAAACCCACTTGCATGCAGCGACAAGAATCGCGCTGAATGGAGGCATGCGTGTCCATCATGTCAGGAAGTTGAATCCCACTGAAGGGGATTTGAAAGAAATACAAAGACAATCCAGAATAATGAGTTCAGGGAACTTGACAATATCTACTGAACTTGCTAGACTAGTCGCCTGTGGCGAATTATCTATGGAAGATGCAATCAGGAAAGCCTGACACGATATCTCTCTCTGCCCTTGGAATAGAGAGTGATTACTCCGCTTGATGAGACGCAAATGGCAATTGAGTCTGCCAACTGACTTATTGCTCTAGCAGCAAGATGTCTTCCACCTTCACCTGGTTTCGGATTTATTCCCGCAGGAACTTGCACATATCTTCCCGCATCACTTGCTATTCCCTTTGAATTGAACAATATGGCACCATCTAGCCATGCGAACTCAGCCAAGGTCTCGTGATTGTTTTGAATTAATACACTCTTCTTGGCATCTGAATGCCCCTTAAACGGATTGAGAACTAAAGCAGTAGAATATCTTCTGAGTTTAGGAACTGATCCGATTGCAAACAGAGCGCCAACCGCATGTCCTTCCCGACCACGACTTCCGATATGTCTGGCCAATTCCATCAATTTAGCAAGCACCTCGATGTCGATGTCGTGTTCGTTTGCCATAATCGCTAACTTGTTTGAGGCTAGAGTGCTAGCTTCAATCACAATGACTCCATCCATAGGTTCGCCCATTATTGCTAGAATTCTATCACTTGATTTGAATCGTCCTTCACCAAGGCCTTGCAAGATAATGTCATGAAGACTGTTCAAAACCGATAGACCTTGAGAAGAAAGCGAATCTTCGAGAACTTCGACTTCAAAACCTAATTCTTTGAGATTATCTCTGACCTTAGAAGATGATGTGAGTGTCACAAGCCTCATCTTCTTGGGAAGAGTTTCTCTTATTCTCTTGACGGTTCTCGAATTATTGGAAAGTAAAACCGCAGCAGAGAAGTTTGAACGGTCATTTTCGATTGCCGAAGCCACCAAATTTGGCAGGTCGACCATCTAATCACCTCATGCCATTGTGGTGTCGATTCCCGGAAGTAAATCGTTAGATTCACGGTACACAGTACGCATGTTTTTGATGAAATTCCTTTCTTTGACTACGATGTTGTACTCCTTGATTCCTGGGTCTTCTTCACCATCCATAATGCCAAGTATGGTCTCCAAAGTCAAACGCGCACCTTCACGGTGTGGATAAGCAAATACACCCATGGATAGAGGTGGAGCCATTACAACCTTGACACTCTTCATTCCTTTGAGTGTATCAAACAGATGATGGTATGTTTGTGGGAGTAGTTCTCTTCTAGCTTCGTCTTGATTTGGCCTACGGCAATCCGGACTTACTACGTGTATAATGTGCTTGAAGCGCTCCTTGAGTTTGAATGGTTTCGAAACAACATTTGTTGTAACTGGACACGGTGGCAAGTTCAACTTCCTCTGCTCTACGCGCACTCCGGTGCAAAAATCACGAAGTTCGTCTCCTGCTGCTTTGTGGATTTGAGCGTCTAGGCCTTCTCTTCCAGACAGGCGATTATTTGCCGGAGTGATTACTACATCTCCTTCTTGTAAGTGGAGGTCTCCACCTATGACTCGAACGACTCCCCATCGACAAGTTCGCGCCATGTATAACTCGACCATGTTTTGAGCAGGGGGGGCCGTCCTTCATATACGCATTGTCGAAAATGGCCTAAAAAGGCTATTTTTGACCCATACAATCAATCGAAGTGACTTTGAATAATCATCCCACGCACTGTTATATGACCAACGCACGAAAAGCGCTTTTTTTAGTCGCGCTTTTCGTAATCAGTACGATTCATTTGCCAAATCCTGAGACAACTAAAACTGAAATCGAGGACAACATATTCGAAGGATTCACTATTGCAAATGATATCTGGAATGAAACCCCTCTAAATTCGGTAGCAATACCCAATGGTTTCAACCTCTCTACAGCGATTGATTACAGCGATGTAGCTGTTCTTATCAACAATAAATCCGAGGCTAGTCGAACGATTGGTTGGGCTTTCGTTACAGCAAGAAACATCAGCGCAGACAGAGTATTCATTTTTGACAACTCATCAAATCCTACCGGTGAAACGATCAACCGAAACCAGTTCAATACCTATTTCCTAGACCCGTTCAAAGCTATGCTTTCAACTTACAACGGCACAGATATCAATTATCTTGTTACAACTAAAGGAATGCCGTTGCGAATAAATGGAGGCAACAACAAGGCTTCTTTTGACCAAGAGATCGCTTTAGCAAGCGGAACATATGACTCCGATATCGGTGCTGATTGGTGGAGCACTCACGATTACGGCCCTCTTGCTGGAAAGCAAATGAAAGAATTCACCAGAGATGAGTACGGATTTTTCTTGGTCACAAGATTGACCGGCTATACTGTTGATACTGCACTAGAGTTGATTGAGAAGGCGAACAACTCATACGGTTCTAGAGGTATGCATGTTTTGGATTTAGCAACCAATCGAAATGACACAGGATACAAATTTTGGAATGATGATTTGTATGTAGCAAATACTACTCTAAACGGAACATTGAATCTCCCAGTTTACTTTGATGAAGAAACTGAATTCGTTACTAATATGTCCAACGTTATCGGATACGCATCATGGGGAAGCAATGACGGTAATTGGAACAAGAACTACCTCGCAAATGGTGGTTTTGACACGCTAGATTCTGCATGGAATAGCGGTTCAAGATATTGGAATCTCTCTGGACCAACTGTTTCAGCAGGTGATGAGTTCAACTGGTCATATCAAACAGCGACTAAACAAGGTGGAAATGGAGCCTTTGAAGCTTCGATTTCCTCGCAGTGTGACCAAGAATCAGGATATTTGCTACCCGGTATCTATGCCGAATATTTCGACAATGAGGGAGTCAATTTCAACGCGGCTTCCATGCCTACACTAATCGACAGAACTCCAGACCATGTTAGATTAGAAAGCAGTCTTGCCTATTCATCATCTAACAACCCATACCCTGGCCTAGATGACCGTTTCAAGCACAATTGGGGAGCAAGGTTCAGTGGATTAATCGATATTCCAGAATCTGGCAATTGGACATTTTACCTCAACACAGACGACGGTTCAGAGTTATGGATAAACGATGTTAGTGCAATTCAAAATTATGGTATGCATGGAATGAGAGAGTATTCGTCCACATTGAACCTTAGTGAGGGGTATCATGACTTCAGAATAGAATTCTTCCAAGGTGGCGGCCCGCACGGATTGAAATTCTCATGGGAAGGCCCCAATGTAAGCAAGACTACAATCCCGTCCTCGGCATTCTTCGTTTCTGGAGATTACGTGCCACAATCTGGTAACTTAATCCATAGATGGGATTTTGAGGAAGGAAGTGGAACACAAACCAATGATAGTGTTGCAAATGACACTGATTTCACGCTGTATGGAATGAACTCTTCAAACTGGAAAAATTGTATTGACGGCAACTGTTTGTGGTTCGATGGAAGCGACGATTATGCTAAGGTCAATGTTGATGATTGGCTAGGTAACTTCACAATTAGTCAATGGGTTTGGGCGAATACGACAAACCAGTCTAACTATGCCTCAACTTTTGCAATAGACGATAACGCAGGCTCAAATCAATCATTCCAACACATGATTTCTGGTGGAGAATGGAAACTACACAATAACCAAACCAAGTCATTTGGTGATGTTATTCCACAAAAATGGAGCAACCTAGTAACCGTGTTTGAAGCCGGTGAAACTAGACAATACATGGATGGAGTTCTGGTTAACTCAAACTACTATCCGAATGGCTCTGTCAACAACTTTGACTTGTATAAGATTGGAGTTAACAGGGCTGGAAACTCCCACTTTGAGGGAATGATTGACAATCTTATGATTTGGGATACTGCACTGACAAACAGTTCAATCACAGTCCTAAACAGGAACATAATCAACAATTGCACAGCTTATTCTGGAAACGGACAAGATGTTGCATATCTTGAAACTACACATGACATTCCAACCAATTTCACAAACCATGCATGGGTCGTCTACACTTATGGAAAGAGGAGTGGAGATGTATTCGGAGAATATGATATTCAAGTCACCTCATATGATTCAAATGGAGTTGAACTAACTTACAATGAATCATCCAAACAGGATTACACCGCTTCTTGGAATTCGGTTTCCATGCGATTTAGACCTCATGAAAATGCTACTTCTCTGAAGATCCGCATCTCTCTTGACATTGTTCCCACATCAACCGAGGGTTCTCTATTCGTTGATTCGACTGTATTGCGAGTTATTCGGCCACACATGGAATGGGTTAACGGTTCGATTGTTGAAACCGCAGTTAGCACAGGTGCTCGCTCATTCAATTGGGGCACATCATATGGGCAATCTCTGGTTGCAGATATTCTTGAAGACGGTGCTAGCGGAATCAAGGGATATGTGTATGAGCCATACCTAACCGCTGTCTCTTCTCCGAGTGTGCTACTTTCATCATATGCAAGTGGATTCAATCTTGCTGAATCATACGCAGCTGCTAACACTATGACAAGTTGGATGGGCGTCGTTGTTGGCGACCCTAAGATGAGCCCTTATGCAGACATCGTCCACGATATCGAAATTATCGATGTGCGAGTAATTGAAAACGTAACTAAGAGCGAGAATTTTGAGATTGAAATCGCAATTCAGAATATAGGCCCAGGTACTGCAATTGGTAATCTGAAAGTAATTGACAAACTGGGTAGTCTAGTCTTAGTCAATCATAGTTTGTCCATGCCGAATGGCTCTGAAAACGGTAGCAGGCAAATCATCAAATTACAATTGAATACTTCTCGCGAAGGCTGGAATAACTTAGCAATTCGCTGGGATGCTGCTTCGATTTTGAACCCTGAGAGAAATACCGATAACAATGTGTTCGAGTACACATTATGGGTTAACAGCGCCCCTGTAATCGAAGACATATTCTGTGATTCATCACAATACAGTAGAGGGGATAGGTTCGTTTGTAGTATCGAAGCGAGCGACGATAGTGGAGTTCACTCAACCGATATCGCATGGCGAATAACCAACGGAAACAATAGTACTGACTGGACATGGAAAGGCACCGGCAGCCAAGATGGATACCTGTGGTGGACCACTATTGACCTGCCTTCAGATGTTGAATTAGGTACGCTTGACATTATGGCAAATTCGACTGATGAGTCCAATATTTCTACCATCTCCATCGCCTATGGAATAGCGCTGATAACCGATGCCCCAGCGTTTTGGTTTGGAGTACACATCTCTGGAGTGGACGACCCTGAATGGGGCGGAGCCTCAGTTCTGACATCTTATCCGAATACGGGTGTACTGCGAGGACATGTCTTGACACTCAAGGCATGTGTATTGGATACAGACCATGACCTATCTACTCAAGCGCCAATCATTTCCTCTACTCGTGGGCAAATCGACGGCCTCACTCATGTCGCAGGAAGTAGTGCGGACCAACATTGCTACATCGCCTCATTCACCCTTTCAACCGAAACAAGTCTGGAATCTTTCAAGATTGAATTGAGAGATCATAATGGCGATTTTATGACTAAAAGGACAATTCAGATTTCAGACCAGCCCCCTGAAGCAGAGATATTGATAGTCGATGCCTCGGATTCTGAAGTTGTAAATGTCTTAGGAGGCGGTGATGAATTCATCAAGGTCGTAGTTACTGATTACGATGATTCAATTGACGGAGTTTATGGTGACTTAACGATAAAATGGCCAGGGCAGGCTTCTTACTCACTTCCTGTAGAGTTTAATGATGGTATTGCACTGATTCCTCTTTCTACATTGGAGAGTATTGAGAATGGTGACCTTCTAATCACTGCGAACGTGACCGGTGCAAATGGGGCTAGTAATTCAGCACAATTCTTCACACCAATCGTTCTAAGCCCTCCTGAAATCTTGAGTATAGATCTATGTCAGGAAGGGGAAGAGATTGACCGACTTATGTTTGGCCAAACAGCAGACGCTGTGGTTCGTGTTCGCTCTTCTCGGCAAGTGAGTGATGTAACCGCAAGCTTAGAGCAATTGGGCTGGATAGTCACTGCTCCATCACAGGCTGCAGCGGATTGTGGAAATGACCTCGCAGAACAAGATGCTGCATACCATTTCAGAATACAATTGGATTCATCCTTCGTTCCAGGAGAAGGCTCTCTTGGAATTAGGGTTGTGGATATCGATGAAATCGCGTCTATTTCTCATCTCAATTTCGAGTTCTTACACTCTCCACCTCAAATCCAAGTATCGCATCCAACCAATGTTTCTCAAGCGTCTTTGTTAGAGATATTACTCGAAATGGAGGATGCTGATGGGATAGATGCAGTATGTGGAATCGAATATCTTCAAGGTGGAGAAATAATCTACTCAAAATCTGAATCGGCTGTAACCGATTTAGACGGTACTGGATTCTGGTCGAGTTCATGGTTGCTGCCAAACGAATTGAATGGTAATATCACTGTGGAAATTGGTTGCGAAGATTGGAGTGGTAACAAAGTGAACTACTCCGCATCGGTACTAATCGATGCGACTGAGGAATGTACTGATTGCGAAAAGGTAGAGCAGGAAACTGAAGACAGTTCAGAATCACTAGCAGTTCCTGTCACAATAGGTGTCGTAGTTCTACTGCTGCTAGCGCTCGTTATTACTACTCGCGCGCGCGCACGCGAGGCAGAAGAAACCGTAGAGACATGGAATAATGAGGAAATCGAGCCACAGCGTGATGAAAGAATACCAGAAGGGTGGACTCTCGAAGAGTTCCTAGCTTGGCTTGATGGACCGATGCCTGAAGAATGGGAAGAAGAGCAGTGGCAAATGTACAGGGATAGTCTAGAAGATCTCAGATAAATCTCGTTTGTTACATTTCAATCATCACCAGAACCTCTGTAGAAATAATGTCTTGGAATAGCGCTTTTGTGAGCACAAACTAAACGCCATACTGCTCTAAAGTGGCATCTGAAAAGGCCTACTGCGGGCAATATGTAGCGCAGTATAGCGGTTTGTCGGGGGAAATATTATAACCTTCACAGTATCGTATGCGGCACGAGGTATAACCTATGGGTGAAAAGAAGTACTTCGTTCTGATGAAGGGCGGAAAAGACACAAGCCAAGTATTTGCGAGCAGACAACCACGTGGAGCGGCACTAAAAGCTGCAACACGCGGACACACAGACATCCGTCTGCGTGAGCGTGGAACCAAGAGAGTCCACGTCTTCACCGGACGCATCGACATTGTCGACAAGCCTGCAAACGGCCCAGATTGGCTTCCTGACAAGATCAAGAAGGCAAACGTAAGCAAGCAAGGTATCGAGCACCTTTGAACTAAGGATGCAATGATGCATTGTTGATACGCCCTTGCGGGACTTTGCCCCTCACAGGAGTTCGCTCCTGTGAGGGGCTTTTTTTATTTCAAACCTGAAATTAACTCTTGGTTTATCACATTCCTTTTTCTATTCGATTAATCTCGAAGTGATGTGGAAATCAGATTTACTGTACGAGATTTTTTGGCTTTAGGCTTAGGTCTAGCATTTATCTCAGTCGGTATTGACCATTTCATTAATCCATCATGGTACGAACCAATAGTACCCGCAACACTACCTGATGCTACATTCTGGGTTTTAGCGAGTGGATTTTTTGAAATCCTCTTTGGCTTGTTATTGATCATCCCTTACACTAGGTCATGGGCATCCGTGGGAACTGCTTGGATGCTAGTAGTACTATACTGGGCTAATTTCAACATGTGGTACAACAATATTCCACTCAACGGCAAGACCTACGATGACATCTGGCATGTTGTCAGATTAGTTATCCAAGTTGCTCTGATACTAGGTGTTACATGGATTGGAGAAGTTACACCGTTCAAAGGCAGAGAAAGGTTACACGATTCACTCGACATCTTCCAGGGTAGAATCACCTCCAGTGGTTTCCAGACAGGCGACAGAATAGTTGTAGGAGCTTGGAACTCCTCTCCCTTTGGCAATTTCACGGACATCATGTGGGCCAAGCCAGATGGGACTAGAGTGTTAATTGCTCCAACCCAAGAAATCGCAGATTACGTTACTGCGATGTACTCATTTGACGAAGTGATTATCGAAGATATTATCTCAAAAGAAGAGGGGCGCAGTCTAAATGTTAAGTGCAAATCAATGGATTTGCAATTTTTGTGGAAGAGGGGATTTGCAATACCATTCAAGCGGTCCCTTCTATTCATTGCTACCGTTGAATTATTCTTTGCAAAGCTAATATTCTCAACTAGAACTTACGGTTTGACGCGCAACAACCGTAGAGAATGGTATGCAATTGACAGGGTATCGAATCTATTCAATGCAAATGCAAAAATCGGAGGTAACGATGTTGGAGATATGGCCCCAATGAATCCACCTTGTAAATTTGGATTCAGTGAAGCGCCCAAGAAACCTGCATCATGTGAAGTAAGAACACACATTCTCTAACGCCGGAAATCGGGAACTTATTGAAACTTAACAGTCAATATTGGAATATTTTTTCCTTCAAACCGAACACTTAATGATTAATCTAGTAATTATGTTACAATATATTATAAGGGTGGAGAAAAACGGAAAAGCATGGTTCTAGCACCAACAGATTATGATTTCGGAGATTCATCTAACTACTCGTTCGCAGAAAGCGTTACCTGCGCTGATGATGAAACAAGAAAAATGTTCATTGAAGCATTTGGACACATGCTAAACTACAATCACGAGCAAGCGATTGGATGTTTCACAAAGTGCACAGAACTAGACCCAAATTGCGCTATGGCATGGTGGGGAATTGCATACTGTGTTTCCTCTAATTACAACTGGGCTCCTGGACTTGGTTCTGGGCATGATGCAATACAGCAAGCAATTTCAGTAATGGGCCACTGCACTGAGATGGAAAAAGACCTGATCACAGCACTATCAACTCGCCACTCTGCAGAAGCAAGAGATGCTGCTGACCCGTCCGTACTGAACATGGGTAACAGTCCTGAACTAAACGTAGCATTCGCTGAAGCAATGGCTCCTCTCTATGAGAAGTACAGCGGAAACCTCGATGTTACAGCGATTTATGTTGAGGCTTTGATGAACCTCAAGGCTTGGCAACTGTGGGACAAGAACACCGCAACAGGAGAAATTACTCCAGCTGATGATAACACACTATTGCTAGTTCAAATTATGGAAGATGCATTCGCAAGCAGTGATGAAGCAAAGGTTCACCCTGCTTTGTGCCACTTGTACTGCCACGCACTAGAACTCTCGCCTTTCCCTGAAAAGGCACTACCTGCAGCAGATGTACTTAGAACAAGAATGCCAGGATTAGGCCACTTGGTTCACATGCCATCTCACATTGATGCATGGGTTGGACAGTGGAAAGAAGCGATCGATTGTAACATCGCTGCTGTTGATGCTGATGACAAGTATGTCGAACTAACAGGAAACGAATCTCAATTCTACAAGTTCTACCGAATGCACAACCACCACTTCGTTGTATGGTGTGCAATGTTCGATGGACAGTATGAGACCGCTCTAAAGTATGCACGAAAGGCGGTAGATACTCTACCTGCTGGTGATGAGAACCACGGTGTTCAATTCATGTTGGCTGGAATTATTCCAATGGGAGCTATCTTCCTAGAGTCATACGTTACCATGCCATGGCACGTAATGATTAGATTCGGAAAGTGGGATGAGATTCTAGCAGAACCAATGTATTCCGACAAGGATGTATTCCCTGCAACAATCGCAACACAGCACTACGCAAGAGGAGTCGCATATGCATCCAAGGGCATGGTTCCTGAAGCTGAAGCAGAACAGGCTCTGTTCAAGGAAGCCTTGCAAAACCCTGCACTCGCTGGCAGAATGATGCATAACAATTTCATGTATCAAGACCCTGCTGAAGGACCTTCTATTCTGAATGTAAATGCTGCAATCCTAGAGGCAGAAATCGAATACCGAAGACAATTCCTTGCAAAGGCAAACGGTGAGGCACACGACTTCACTGCAGCATTCGATGAGTTGCGTCGTGGAGTAGATCTCTCACTAAACCTAGCATACAACGAGCCATGGGGGCAAATGCAACCTGTTCGCCACATCCTAGGTGCACTACTACTAGAGCAAGGACACGTTGAGGAAGCAGAGGAAGTATACCGTGCAGACATCAAGTTGTGGAAAGACAACATGTGGGGACTATTGGGTCTGAAGCTATGTCTAGAAGCAAGGCAAGACACCTCTGGCGAACTAGAGGAAGTCACCGCATTATTCAACGAGAGAAGTTCCAGAGCAGACATTGTTCCAGCAAAGACTTGCTTCTGTGCACAGGACGCTCTTGAGAAGAGTTGCTGCGACTGAAATCTGTGATTCCAAACATCAGAGAACCCATTCACAGGGGGCTAGGTAAAATTGATGATGTTGCATCTAATCAATCTTGGAAAAATAACACTTGGATGCCAGATTTTGGGAAGTCCCAACGATGTTTGAAGTACTTCGGAAGACACTGTTCTTACTATGGACGAAGAAAACAACAAGAAAAAGAGCAAGATAGTCGAGTTAATCGACGACTTCTTAGCTACATTGGAAGAATGGGAGCCATTTCCAGAATGGGATGGAGTTTTGATGGATGGACAAAGATGCGACGGATTATTTGGGTGGTTTCTAACAACCGAAGAGTTCATGCAAATCCAAAATCTAAACCCATGCTTCCCAACATCAAAGGAAAATTTCGGACGACCTGTCGAAATGTACACAGAATTATTTGGAGAAAAACCACCAACTCCAAAAAAAGCAGTAATCGGATACCACACAGTGCACTTGGACCACTCCGACTTCCCGCGTGTCTGGTACCTATGTGCAGACTGCGAGGAAATCTGGAGAACCCAAATGTGATTGGGAAATGTCAATCTATTCTTCTTCTGAGCTAGATTTTCGATTCTTTATTCGAGGAACTACAAGCCACAAAATTCCAACAACATTTGTGTAAATCAAGGCATACTCAACCAGAGGATAGTCATCAAGGAATGGATCTGTGCACACGGTAACTCCACGCCACCATGTGTCCTGTGGAACTTCTTCTCCGAAAATGAAGGTGCTACCAAGCATTGGCGTAGCGATTGTTACGTTCTGTTCTGCGCCGTAAGTCGAAACTAATTCCATCGGCTCATACCAGTGATGCAAAGCTAGTTCGTATTTTGAAATGTGAATTGGAATCGAAACTGATGCGTTCAAATCTATTGCTGCCTGAATCATCTGGTCAGGAAGCATGTGCACATGCTCCCAAGCAACGTTGTATTGGCCTGAATCAAGGAATGCTAAATCGAATGGCCCGTAAATCGATGAGATGTTCTTGAATTCCTCCATGTATCCAGTATCGCCACTAAAGTAGATGCTCGTACCATAGAACTTGAAAATCCAAGAGCCCCAAAGCGTTGCACTGTTATCGGTTACTCCTCTACCACTGAAATGACGAGAAGGAGCGAATGCTGCAAACAAATCCTCTGATACATTTGTTTCATCATACCAGTCAAACTCCTGGATATTATCTTCATCTATTCCCCATTCGAGGAGGTGGTACTTCACTCCAAGAGGAACATAGAACATCGAATCTGACAATTCCCTGACTGTATTCTTGTCGAGGTGGTCGTAGTGGTCGTGAGAAATAAACACGTAATCGATTTCAGGTAAGTCATCCACAGTGTATTCATATTCGTAAGGGAATGGGCTAGGACCGAGTGATAGAGGGCCTGCGCCGCCTGTGCTGAACACTGGGTCAGTGATTATCGAAAATTCATTTGTGTGTAACAAAACGGTTGAGTGGCCGAACCAAGATACACTGAACTGGCCATCTTCCAAGTCCTTCAACTTGAACTCCTGTGAAGGCAAAACCTCGTCCGGTGAGCGGCAATTATCGCTTACCATGTACTGGCCCAGAGTGTCCCAAGTCGATGCTTCTTCATTTGACAAAGAAGTTGTCTCGACGTTCTCGAAGACACCGTCATTGTAGTTGGGCGAGTCATATTCTGGCGCATCGCCACCGAAATCTTCTGAGAAATTGACAGCTATTGTTGTTGCAAGGACCATTATTGTAACTAATACTACGATAATCAATGATAACAGTTTGAGTTTTCTTTTCCGACTTACCTTTTGCAAATCTTTCTCTTTCTTTGTGAATAATTTTGTCTTTGCTAACAAGTTAACTGCTAGCCAAAATATTGCAATGATTACCAGAATGACATTTACTGAACGAAGATTTCTTCCCTCTGCCCAAAGAATTAGGGAACCTAGGAATAGGATGTAACCTAATCTATCATTACCTGGCTGGAATAGTCTTGAAGCGAATGATGACTCTACTGAGTCACCTTCAGCAATAGTGTCACTATCCATGAAATCACCAAGTGATCTTCACATTCTGACTTTGTTTCCGGTGATAACTCTCCAGATGCGCTGTAGCGGGTCATAGTACCTGTCTACAACTCTCTCCTTGAGTTGGATGATTGCATCATCTGTGATTTGGATTCCAGCTGGGCAGACTTCAGTACAGCATCTTGTGATGTTACAGTATTCTACACCGAACTCCTTCTTGATTTCCGGGATTCTATCTTCCTCATCAAGCGGGTGCATCTCGTATTGAGCTAGCCTCACTAGATTGCGAGGTCCTGCGAATTCATCGAATAATTGGTGATCTCTCAAAACGTGGCAGGTGTTCACACACAGGAAGCACTCAATGCATTCTCTGAATTGCTGAACACGGTGTGCCTCATGTTGGTTGAACTCCCAATTTGGCTCTTCAGGGCCTTTGATTGGCTTGATTTTCTGAGCGACATCATAGTTCCAAGAAACATCGGTTACCAAGTCTTTGATGTGAGGGAAGGTCTTCATCGGGCGCACTTCAATCGGCTGTCCTTCAGGAGTTTCTGCCACAACATCTGACATTCTGGTCATGCACATCAGGCGAGGGCGTCCATTGATTTCTGCACTACAGGAACCGCACTTTCCAGCCTTACAGTTCCATCTAACCGCAAGGTCTGGCTCTTGTTCATACTGGATTCTGTGCATGCAGTCTAGAACAACCATTCCCTCGTCTAATTCGAGTTCATAGTCTTCCATTTCTGCTTCGTCGCCTTCTCCACGAAGGACCTTGAATTTCTGATTCTTACCTTTCAGTGACATCAGTTGCCACCTCCTTGTTCTGCTGCTCTTTCAGCAATCATGTCCTTGACTTCTTGAAGAGCCTCTTTGAGGTCATCTCTAATCTCTTCAACAGGTTCTTGACGGATCTTGATTTCTCCATTCTCCATCCAACAGATGTTGAGGTTCTTGCCCCAGAACTCATCTTCGTGTCCTGGGAAGTCGTCACGTGTGTGTCCTCCACGGCTTTCTTCTCTAGCAAGTGCAGCCAATGTTGCAACCTTTGAGATGTCTACCATGTTCTTCAAATCGAGTGCCTGATGCCAACCTGAGTTGTATTTTCTACTGGTTCCTGGGAAACAAGATTGCTCTCTCTTCGAGAAATCTTCCAAATCCTCCAAAGCGGATTCTAGTTCATCCTTGACACGGATGATTCCGACCTTTTCTTGCATCATATCACGCATTGCGTCATAGATTAGTCCNGGNTTCTCACCTTCACCTCTCTCTAGAGGNGCGACCATTTCCNTGATTGCAGATTGAACTTGGGATTCATCGATACTTGGTTGTGCCAAGTCTGCTGCTTGCTTTGCTGCGTGTTCACCAGCTCTCTTACCGAATACGATTAGGTCTGAGAGTGAGTTGCCACCAAGGCGGTTTGCGCCATGCAGACCGCTTGCGACTTCGCCACAAGCATACAGTCCAGAAACTGTGGTTTCTTGGGTTTCAGCGTCCACAACAACTCCGCCCATTACGTAGTGAGCGGTTGGACCAACTTCCATTGGCTCCTTAGCGATATCAACGCCTGCCAATTCCTTGAATTGATGGTGCATGGAAGGCAGTTTTGCCAAGATTGCTTCTTCTCCACGATGTGAGATATCCAAGAATGCTCCACCGTGTGGGCTTCCTCTGCCTGCTTTGACTTCGCTGTTAATCGCCTTAGCAACAACGTCACGAGTCAACAATTCAGGAGGACGGCGTACGGTAGCAAGTTTNCCNGANACGACTTCCTCNACCCATTGGTCTGANTCNTCNATNGTTTCAGCGTGGTCTCTAGCGAATGCTTCAGGAACATAATTGAACATGAAACGCTCTTGGTCGCTGTTTAGCAACCTACCACCTTCTCCACGAACACCTTCTGTGACTAGGATCCCTCTAACTGACGGCGGCCAGACCATTCCAGTAGGGTGGAATTGAACGAACTCCATGTCGCGAAGTTCTGCGCCAGCCCACAAAGCGAGTGCGTGACCATCTCCAGTGTANTCCCAAGAACCGGAACATACCGACCAGCACCTGGTGATTCCACCGGTTGCTAGGACTACGGACTTGGCTGAGAACGCGTGGAAATCACCATCGACTCTAGTGTAGGCTACACAGCCTGTTACTCTGTCTCCTTCTTTCAAGAGATGGCGGACAGTGTATTCTGTGAATATATCGATTCCTTCGTGGATTCCTCTTTCCTGTAGAGTTCTGATAATCTCTAGACCTGTTGCGTCTCCAACGTGTGCNAGTCTTGGGAAAGTGTGACCNCCGAAGTTTCTCTGATTGATNANATTCTTTGGAGTTCTNTCNAAGACNGCNCCCCACTGCTCNANTTCTCTTACTCTGTCCGGTGCTTCCTTTGCATGGAACTCAGCCATGCGCCAGTTTGCAAGCCACTTGCTTCCCTTCATTGTGTCATGGAAGTGAACCTTCCAACCGTCACGAGGGTCTGCGTTCTGAAGAGCTGCAGCACAGCCACCTTCGGCCATTACAGTGTGCGCTTTACCAAGAAGAGACTTTGTGATAATTGCAGTCTTTGCACCGCTTCTAGCAGATTCGATTGCAGCACGTAGACCTGCTCCTCCTGCACCGATTACAATAACATCATACTCGTGAGATGTGAATTCTTCTGACATATCATGCACCTCCGATTAATACAAGACTGAAATCAGTAATCATACCCTTTGAACAAGCGATTGTCCATGCATCGCCCACGAATACCAAAACTAATGAAATCCAGAACCAGAATCCGTGGTCTCTGTTGATTATGCTAATCTTCGAGAATAATGCTCCTCTAATTTTGGAAATACCGCTGGCCCAGCGGTCTAGCATTCCACCTGCAAGGTGTCGCAGAGCATGGCAGGAAGTTACGTAAAAAGTCAAACAAACCGCTTCCAGAGTTAGGATAATGGTACCACCAGAGATACCATATCCATCGTTTGAGAAAGTCATTGTGTGAGTGATATCCCACCATTTGATTAGTAGAATTGGAATTACCATGTACAGGAAATATCGGTGAAGGTTGTTTACGATAAACAACCTCTTCTCGCCCTTGTANCCAATTTTCTTGTTAATTTCAGGCTCGTCGACCCAGCAAGCAACAGGACTTGCGAAGAAAGTGCGGTAGTATACACGGCGCATGTAGTAACATGTTCCTCTGAAAGAGAAAGGAATCCAGAGAATTAGAACCGCTGCGTTAACCCAAGAGGGATGATCCCATCCTGAGAACATGTCCCACTCGAGGACATTCGGAGAGAACATTGGTGAAATTACATGTGCGCCGTTGACATTGTAATCGATGTGGTCGGAGAAAAAAACAACTCTCCACAGTGTCCATAAAACGGCCAACGTCAGACCTATTCCCATTACTGCAGGCTGTGCCCACCACTTGTCAATTCTATCAGTTCTGCCCATGCCGTTTAGCATCGGTAACTTGAGACCGTCTCCCATTGAGTACACCAGCTACGCCCCCATAGGGGGCGGATATTTTGTGCGAGTAACGATGGGGTCTTTGACCTGTTCGGCTCCTGTTCATGCGAGTGATGAGTAGTCAACTTCAGCTTCGACCATCTCAATCTCATCGACATCCATCTGTGCTAGTTGCAACTTTCCAGACAATTCATCGTTGACTGCGTGCCAGTAAGAGTATGCTTCGATAACCCAAATTCCAGATTCTCTGGTTCCGTTTCCGCTACCCTTGACACCACCGAATGGCAAGTGTGCTTCAGCACCGGAAGTCGAGTTGTTGATTCCAGTCATTCCAGCCTTTATTCCGGTCTTGAAGCGGTATGCTTCAAGGCGGTCGTTGGTGTAAATTGCGCTTGACAGACCATATGGGCTTGCGTTTGCAAGGTGTAATGCATGGTCGAAATCATCAGCCTTGACAACGGTCACAACTGGTCCGAATACTTCCTCGTGGAAGCAGGTCATGTCTTCAGTGACATCTGCATATACGTGAGGCCACATGAAAACTCCACCCTCTGGGCTTCCCTGGAAGTTCTCAGGAGTGTTGCCAGTAGCGATGCGTCCTTGTCCCCAAAGCTTGGTTGCTCCATCAGCCTCAACCATGTCGATTCCTTTCAAGAAATCAACAGCATACTTCTCAGATAGCATAGGGCCGTACAGTACATCTGCATGCTTTAGTGAGTCGCCGATTCTGGTGCTCTTGACTTTAGCCATGAACTTCTCCATGAATTCATCGTAAATGTCCTTGTGAAGAATTAGATTTCCAAGGCTAGTACATCTCTGCCCAGCGGTACCAAATCCTCCCCAATATGCTCCAGATACAGCGTTGTCGATATCTGCTGAAGGCATAACGACTAGTGGGTTCTTGCCTCCCAATTCTAGACTGCAAGATACCAAGTTTCTTCCACATACTTCACCGATTGCCTTACCGACTTCAGTGCTTCCAGTGAATGAAATCTTGTTGATTAGTCCCTCGTCGACTGCGTCAACGATGTACTGTCCTGCACCGCTACCTTTGCCGTGAACCAAGTTGATGACTCCATCAGGCAATCCTGCTTGGTGCATTACACGCGCTAGTGCGAATGAAAGCAAAGGAGAGTCTTGAGGTGATTTCCAAACACAAGTGTTACCACAAATAATTGCAGGGATCATTTTCCAAAATGGCACTGCAGAAGGGAAGTTACATGCATTGATTATTCCACAAACTCCCAGAGGGCGGCGATAGGTGAACAATTCCTTGTCCGGCAATTCGGAATTGACAGTTTGACCGTATAGTCGGCGACCTTCTGATTGGAAGAATAAACAGGTGTCAATCGCTTCTTGGATTTCTCCACCACACTCTTTCACTGTCTTACCGATTTCACGTGCCTGCAAGCGAACTAAATCGTCCTTGTACTCCATCAGCAAGCGACCCATGTTTCCAATAATTTGTCCACGGGTTGGCGCAGGGGTTGCTGACCATCCGGTCAATGCAGAACGTGCAGCTGCGATTGCAGCATGTACGTCTTCTCTAGTGGACAGAGGGAATTCTCCCAATTCGTCAACAAGAACGGCTGGATTCTTACTGGTGAAGGTTGAACCATCTGAAGACGAGGTTAGTTGTCCGTTGATTATGTTGTAACCCTTAACCTTAGGAAGGTTGTCTGGGTTGTTGTTGTCCATGAACTCAAGTCCGGCTTCTAGTATGTGCGTCATGGCGATGCGTCATGGAATCAGAACATAAGTCTTGCATTGAGGTTAAATCCATGGATTAAAGTGATACCGACTGCGAAGATAGAACACTCGGAGGGGTTTACCCATGGCTAGTGAAGATAGTGATTCTATTTCGTTGAAGGTTTCAAAGGCTATACCAAGTGATGTTGGTCACGGTAGAGCGCGCATTAGTGGAGAGAATGATTTGGACCTGAAACCAGGCGATATTATCGAGATTAAAGGTGAGAACCGGTCAACGGCTGCAATCTACTGGAGAAGCAGGCCAGAAGATGCAAAAATGGACATTATCAGAGTCGATGGAATCATCAGAAAGAATGCTGGTGTAAGTCTAGGAGATAGAGTAACCGTCTCTAAAGTCGAGGCAAAGATCTGCACTAAGTTGGTCTTGTCTCCAGTTATGGCAAACAAGCAGAAGGTCAAGTTCGGCCCTGGCATCGAAGGATTTGCTAGGAGGGGATTGAACAAACGACCGGTTGTTGCTGGCGATAGAATCTTCATTCCGGGAATGACATTATTCGCTGAAGCTTTACCTTTCGCAGTATTACAAACAACTCCTAAAGGAATTGTTCAGGTCAATTCCGATACTGATATTGTAATCAAAGATGAAGCGATTGATGATGAAGATGTAGGTCAATCTCAAGGAATAACCTACGAAGATATTGGTGGAATCGGAAGCCAATTATTGAAAGTCCGTGAAATGATTGAACTTCCACTAAAGCACCCTGAGTTGTTCCGTCGGCTAGGTATCGACCCGCCAAAGGGTGTCCTTCTACACGGCCCACCCGGAACTGGAAAGACAATGATTGCTAAAGCGGTTGCAACTGAAACCAATGCGCATTTCACTTCGATTAACGGTCCAGAAATCATTTCCAAATACTACGGTGAATCCGAAAAGCAGTTGCGTGAGATTTTCGATGAAGCTGCAAACAATGCACCTGCAATAGTTTTCGTTGATGAAATAGATTCTATTTGTCCTAAGCGTGAAGATGTTAGCGGAGAAGTAGAACGCAGAGTCGTTGCACAAATGCTGACCCTGATGGACGGCATGCAAGGACGAGACAATGTCATCGTCATTGGTGCAACCAATAGAAGAGACGCAATGGACCCTGCTCTGCGAAGACCGGGTAGATTCGATAGAGAAATCGAAATCGGCGTTCCAGACCGTGAAGGTAGGAAAGAAATCCTAGACGTTCACACCAGACAAATGCCAATTGCTGACGATTTCGATGTAGATTGGGTATTGGAGAACTCGTATGGGTTCGTTGGTGCCGACCTAGCAGCATTGGTAAGAGAGTCTGCAATGAAGGCTCTACGAAGATACCTGCCTGAGATCGACCTCGATGAGGAAACAATTCCTCCAGAAGTACTCGAAAAGATGGAAGTCAGAATGGATGATTTCCGCGTGGCAATTCGCGAGATTGAACCAAGCGCTCTTCGTGAAATTTATGTTGAAATCCCTGACGTTTCGTGGGAGAATGTCGGCGGTCTGACTGAAATCAAGGACCGCTTGAAGGAAAGCGTCGAATGGCCGCTAACCAAACCTGAGTTGTTCGAGCACTTCGGAATCAAGCCACCACGAGGTATCGTTCTTTTCGGTGCACCTGGAACTGGAAAAACGCTACTGGCCAAGGCTATTGCTAATGAAGCAAAGGCCAACTTCATTTCGATAAAAGGACCTGAGTTGATATCTAAATGGGTCGGTGAATCTGAGAAGGCTATTCGAGAAATTTTCAAGAAGGCAAAGCAATCATCACCTGCGATTATCTTCCTAGATGAGTTTGAGTCGATTGCAGGCATGCGTTCTTCTAATTCTCAATCCGGTGGGTCTGATGTAGCAAACCGCGTTGTAAATCAACTACTTGCTAGCATGGACGGTGTTGAAAGCTTGGACGAGGTTATCATCGTCGCTGCAACTAACAGACCGGAAATGATCGACCCTGCACTGCTTAGAAGCGGAAGGTTCGAGCGAGTATTGCATGTACCACCTCCAGACAAACCAGCCAGAGAATCAATCATGGCAATCCACTCTGCTGACATGCCGCTATCCAAGTTCTCAATGAAAGACGTTCTAGGCGGCATGGAAGGTTTCACTGGTGCTGATATCGAAGCTGTTTGCCGTGAAGCTGCACTAATCGCCATGAGGGCTGGCAAGAAGAAAGTAACCAAGGGTCACTTTGAGGATGCGATTTCACGAGTGCGCCCAACCGTAACTCCTGAAATGCTAGAATATTATTCAAAGATGGAAGAGAAATTAACATCTGGTCTTTCTAACATCAAGCGGACAAGAGATACCGGTTACGGAATGGAATCGATGTGATTGGATAGGCGCCGTATTATTGAAGTGACAAGACTAACTGCAAGTAATGATAGGAGCGGAGACAATAGATGTCGAGTTTCAGCGGAGAATATCTCAAACGCTCTGTTGTTGACAATAATGGCGATTTGTTTGGCCACCTAGCAGATATTGTCATCGACCCTAGAAGCGGTGAAATTATCGAAATTTTAGTCGAAGTTATTTCAGAAATCGACGTTACAAAATTGCCCTGGCCTAGTGACGACCGTTTTTGTCAAGTTCCAGCGCAAGAAATCTCTCAAATCGGGTCACGTATCGTGTTAAGACGATGAGCAGAAAATTATCATCAGTACACAACCTTCTAAACCCAATGTTGGAGTCGGTTGTCTGTATCTTGTACTAGAGGTGATAGTTTGGACCAAAAGCCGCGCTTTAACAAAAGAAGACTTGTTCTTCAAATTGCGTTCTGGTTTGTCCTCGTAATGTTGCTGTCAACCGTGGTTTCACAAGTCATCAATATTGGCAATAATGACGGCCAATCTGCATATGGTGACGATTGGAATGACATGTCTGCTTTCCGCCAAGATATCAAGGACATGGGTATTGAAACAAAATCACTGGTTTCTTCACCACTATTGCTATCTGATATCGAAGACCCTGGGAATACTACATTCATCATCGCCGGTGTAGAAAGAGACACTCTATCACTGCCTCAGTTCTCATCTGATGGTTTCCTTACTTTCGCTGCTGAAGATGGTTACACACCGGCTGAAGTAGAAGCGATCAAAGAATTCGTGTTCGCAGGAGGAGATGTACTCGTAATGGATGACTTCGGCTATTCTTCTTCTATTGCAGAAGCATTTGGAGTACGTTTCAAAGGTGTCCAATTGTATGACACAGTGTATGTTACTGAATTGGACTACAACTTCGTTTGGATGTGTGTCCAAGAATCGCCGTGTGGTATGGATGGAACCTCAATCGACCCTACAACTGTTGAAAACCACAGCAGATGGTCAATCCAAGACAACGGCGCTCACATCTGCAAGTTGTACGATGGAAGATTCATGGCAAAATCCGATGCTGGAGTCTGTGAACAGCATTGGAAGGATGGTCAAATCCAGTACAATGCTTCCTACCAAGTATTGCTAAACAACATCACAGGAATCGACATTATTCCTAACGCAAAGACTGGCATGGGTGCTACTCAGATTAGAGCGCTAACCTCTGCTGAAGCTACAATCGACGTCAACGGCGACGGCGAAATTTGGGTTGGTTCCGAACAAAACTCAGAAACTCCTGACCTATGGGGCCAGTTCAATTTGTCAATCGAGGTATGTATCTCACAGGATTGTAACTTCGTCCAGGGTGGTCGAATTACATTCATCGCTGATGGTTCTGCGCTTACAAACGCACTATACGACTACGAAGGATACAACGACGGGGATTACGGTAAAGCAGACAAGCCAATTCCAAGAAATGACAACCGAAAGTGGGCTTTGGATTACATTGCTGATTCATTAGTCGATACGAACGAGCCAGGAGTTTCCGAAGATGTTCCTCAACCAGCACCTAATGCAATGGTTATCTTCGATGAAAGCAGACACATCCAGCCAAGTATCGCTTCCGAGTCTTACAACACGGTCTACTTCCTGCTGGTATACTTCACAGGTGAAGGATTAGCTATGCTGCTTCTATTCCTGATTCTATTCATTGCATTCGAAGGAGTTCTTCTCAAGAAGAAAGACCCAGAACCATGGAGACACGTATTCAGCATCATATACTATGGATTCGGAGATGCCAATCGATACACATACTATGCTAAGTCGAATAAAATCAAACAGGTATTCCTCTCAAAGGTGAGGAACCAAAATGGATTGACTCGAGAAGAGTTCGATTCCTTGCCTGCTAGAGAATTGCAGAGTATGATCAATGACCCCGTATTGGTTAAATTCGTATTCGAAAATAAGAACTATTCATTGGAACAGACCGTGGCTATCGTCAAGAGAATTAAGGTCTGGGGAAGGACGTGAGGTGAATTAGATGTGGACACGTAAGGCAGCATTCACATTCACTGGTGGAATCGCACTGATTCTGATTGGAATGATGATTTCCAATCATCAAATGATGATTCTTGGTGTCACATTCATCGCCTTTATCGTGGTTAATTCTTGGGTCAGTGGACACGGTGATGTGGAAGTCCAGAGAACCCTATCTGCTGACAACTTGTACAAAGGCGACGACTTGTATGTCGAATTGCTGGTCACAAACCGAAGCAGGCGTAAGACGCAGCAATTGGAAGTCTATGACAACGTTCCTCACGAAATGAAGTTGCGAAGTGGTCTCAATCAAATGAGACTTAATCTAAAGCCCGGGGAAAGCGCAAGAATTCGCTACGTACTTCGCTGTCCTCTAAGAGGTCACTATTCGATTGGTCCGGTCTCTCTACGATATCGTAACACATTCAATCTCTCGGTAGATGAGATGTATGTCGACCACCACTCAGACATCATCATCTTCCCTCAGATTAGAGATGTTGAAGAAGCATTCATTCGCTCACGAACAGCAAAGATGTACACTGGAGCAACTACGCTGAGAACACCGGGGCCAGGAACTGAGTTCTATTCCCTGAGAGAGTATGTTCCAGGAGACCCGTTCAAGAACATCAATTGGAAGGCGTTTGCAAGAACTGGAGATTTGATGATCAATGAAAAGTGTAGAGATGCTGTAACTGACCTGTACATCATCTTAGATAGCAGAGATATTGCAAGAATAGGGACTGTTCTGAAGAATCCGCTCGAGATGGGTACTGTTGCAGCTGCTAGCCTAGCATCCTTCTTCATCAAGCGGCGTGATTCGGTTTCACTGACAATTTATGATGAAAAGTTGTCCTTCTTGCCTCCAGATACCGGAGACAAGCAGTACTTCAAGATCCTCTCATCCTTAGCAGGAGTCGCTCCTCGTGGAACTATGCCACTGCAAGCTGTAACAAACAGCCTTGCGGCAAGATTCAGCCGTGGAAGCCCTGTATTCATCATTTCATCATGTGAGGGTGATGGAACCGTGCCATCTGCTGTTAGAGACTTGGTAGGAAGAGGGCACGAAGTAACTGTTCTTTCACCATCATCGATTGATTTCGAGCGACTTGTTAGTCGCATTCCTAGAATGTCATACGAAGTTCTCAAACTTGAGAGACAGAATAGGCTCACATCCTTGGCTGGTTTCGGCAGTCAAGTGATTGATTGGATGCCGGACATGGACCTGTCACAGGCTCTATTGCAGGTGAGAGGATACTGAGGTGATACTATGGCAGGAGAAGTTACACCTCAAGGAGAAGGCGCAAGGTCGCTGCATCTGCGTCAATTGAGAGTACAGTGGCAAATTGTTACTCTACAGGTATTGGCGACACTTTCTCTTGTGTGGATGTATCTCGAAGTTGTATCCACATACGTAGTTGGCAGCATTGACCACACCCAGCTATTCGATACACTAGAGACCGCATTAGGTACGGAGTTACCTTTGGCTGATTGGCTAACAGGTAGTGGAAGTGATGGTCTAGCTAGATTCTATGTTCCAATGGGTCTAGGTCTAGGACTTGGAGGAGCGATGGCTGTACTGGCCTTCCAAACTCCAAAGTTCCAACAGAGAGTCAAACTCGGATTCATTATTACAATGATTATCTTGCTCGCTGGTAGATTCACCTTCGGATATGCTTGGCAACTCATCGGAGATGGATGGGGCGCTCCAGGTGACGATGTTTTGCAGTTGCTAGAATGGCCTTTGTTGATGATGCTTTCACTAATCATTCTGACATTCTACCTATTACCTATCATTACTGGCACCAGAGGGATTTGGGGCCTATCTAGAAGAGGTGTTGCATGGTCAATCGGATTCACTCTGCTATTCCTTGGAGTACATGCAATCTTGACATTCCCATTGATTAGATCTCAATTGGGAAGTTACGGATCTCAGTTGACAACTCTAGAAATTATTGTCTCAGAGCCTACAGTATTCGGCTTGGTGACTGCTGAACAGTTCTCTCTAATTCTAATCGCATGTTTGATGATGGTATTCCAAGAGTCAGCGTTTGGAGTTATTCGCCAGTTAGAGTACGCATATCGATTGCCTGAATCTTGTAAGCGAGACCCAGAGTATGTTGCTCAAATGGACAATCTTCTGAATGGTCACATCAAGCACACTGCTGTCTTCCTTTCACTAACAGTAGTCGCAACTACAATCGCACTAGGATTCCACTCCGTACTCTTGGATTGGGTTGGCGGAATCACCGGCTCTCAATGGGCATCACAGGTCGGTGAATCTATCGAATTAACACTCACCTATGGATTGGTTATCTCTGCGTTGCTTTTCCTAGGAATAATGGCGCTACTACGCTTTGTAGTTCCTTGGCAGAGAGTATGGGGGCTAATCGAGTCCTCATTTACTCCTAGAGAGTAATCACTTCGAAAGAATGGATTGTAGTATTCTTCCAATACCTTCAGTCAATACCAAGACAAGTAGAGGTATTCCGCAGACCCAGGATAGGATTAAGTTTGCACCGTCAAAGTGCTCTTGCAAAGCAATGCCTGCATACACTCCAACTGCAATCAATCCCAAGAATAGGAGTTTTTCAATCCATAATGGATAGTAGGTCGAACCCATTTAATCGCCTCATAGGTCAATTCCATCTAAGGAATCTTCGAGTTCGTCCAAAGTCGAATCCGCGACTACTTCGGTTTCAACCGGGTCGGTTCTTCGAGACCATCTAGCATCCAATCGAGCTAATTCTTCCTCCAAAGTCGCTCTTTCATCATCATGAGACATAACTGTGGTATCTTCAACTGATACTTCTGACTCTTCTTCGACTGGTGTGGACAATTCTTCCCATTCTTCAGTGACGTCACTGACTTCGACAGCCACTGCTACTTCTTCATCGATCAATTCACCTTTCATCTGCTCAAGAACTACCTCATTTACAGGTGCTCTTTCGCCGGCTGGAACTGAATCTCTTTCGAATGGTAGAATACCTTCTCTCTTGAAATCCCACAATGCACCACGAACTTCGCCCTTGACAAAGCCGCTGGCGTCAAGTTGCGTGAGGAGTTCTTCCAGAGCGCTTGTTGTAGCCTCGAGTTTCACCGCTGAACCTGCATCTCTCATATCTGCTTCAAGATGGATATCATCCAATGCCTTCTGAATCAATGCTCGTGTTTCTCTTGCTAGGACAGGTAGTGATTCAGGTCTGCGAGTATTGCTCATTAGCGCCTGCACCTGTTCTGAAGGAGCGCCTAGCTTCTCAAGTTGCTCGAGAACATTTCTGATTCTTCTGAGCATGGTAACTGAGCGGTCGTAATCTTCGAGCAGATTCTCAAGGTCAAGAACAAGGCTGGTTACTGTTTCACCTAACTGGTGCTCAAGTCTCTGTTGTACAGACCATCTTGCTAATCCTCTAACGGCTCCTGCAGTTTGTGGGACTTGTCTCTCTAGAAGCGACATCACTTCATTGGAAAGAAGGTGCCTAGGAGTTGTGGCAACATGGTCTACACATCCTTGAATCACTTGCAAAGCGCGTTCAACTGCACGGTCGAGTAGGGATACTGAGTAACCAAGTGTTCTAGCATGTTCTAACCTCTCTAGAACCGGGCCCAATCCATCGAATTGTGCTCCGTCCTCAAGCAATGCTTGAGCTAGTGGCTCCTCGGATAACTTAGCACGCAGCAATTCTGCTTCCTTGATGTCAGAAAGTGCCTCTTCGTGAGCGATTGCTAATGCCTCTGCTTGGTCTAGCAATGTGGATAACTCGGCTTCTGCTTGGCCTCTTCTGGCACCTAAATCTCCTAATTCCTTGAGAACTTGGCGACGCTCGTCCATCAATTCTCTCATTTCAGATTGAATCATTGATGCACGGTTTTCTTGCTCAGTCAATCTAATTCTATCGTCCTGTGTTCTTTCACTTGCAGACTTGGATTCTGCTTGAATCTGCCTTAGACTCAGTTGCGCATCATTGATTTTTGCTTCCAATTCTGAAAGTTCGCCTTGCGCTCTGCGATGTCTGTCTCTAGTCGCTTCTACTTGCTCCTCGATCATTCTCTGGCGGCGCTGGTCATCCTCTATACGAGAGCGAATGCTTGCAAGTGTTGCAGAGTGTGAATCGATATCGCTGGACAGTGCTGCCTCTTTACTAGCCATTTCCTCAATCTTAGCAGATAACTCCGAACTAGCTTTGTTGTCACCTAGAATTCTTGCCAGCTCTACTGCCCTCTCGCTTAATTGGTGCTCGAGTTCGTTAATCCTCTTCGATAGCCTGTCGCTTCTTGCCTCTGAATTTTCAGCAGTGGCCTGTGCAGCCGACAAATCGAGTTGTAATTGGTCGATTGTACGGTTGTATGCAGCGATTTTTTCTTGAATATCTGCTGATTGACGGTTTGCTTCATTTGCATTAACCTTGGCAGCGCTTTCGGATTTTTGTGCAGATTCAAGAGTTACTTTCAGTGATGCAATCTCTTGATTCGCCTGTGATAATTGCAGCTCTGCCTTCTCAAGTTTCCTTCGCAAGCCATCGTCTATTCCAGCAGAGGTTTCGATAGTAGCTAGTCCTTCAGAAGGAGTTGCAATTGTAATTGCAAACTCGAATCTTGTTCTTTCTTTACGCAATTTCTGCAAACCGATTTCGAAACCATACAATTGCATTAGCATTTGCTTAATCAATGCTTGACGTGATTCAGAACGAGTACGGGTTGTAGCCAATTCATCGCAGAATTGTGCCAGGTTAAAGTCGACGACGTTCCCTGATTCTGGGCCTAGGATTGTTCCTACTGGAAGTCTGTGCAAAGCCAGAACTCTTCGAGATTCACAAAGGGATTTAACCGCTTCAACGACCTTGGTTTTACCCGGTGCCTGCATTGCTACTGGCACACCTTTGACCAAAGCAACACGAATCGCTTTCGAGGACTTTCCTGCGGTCAGATGTCCCGTTAGGCCTTCTTCGACTGCGCTAGTAAGCATTGAGAGAACCGCATCTGTTCCACCTCTGCCTTCTCTAACAACGTGACCATCTGTAAGGGCTTCACCATGTGAGCCCATAGCGTCTATCTGTCCATCCATCAGTGCAGCGATTTGACTAATCAATCGACCATGGTCAACATCTGCTTCAGTCCAAATAGCAAGAGCAACATCTCCTGCTTCAGCCAATAGAAGGGAGCCATCTCCTGTGTGCAATGTCCAGTGACCTGCACCCTCTAGGCCTAAATCGCTAGCCATTGCTTTTCTTCCAGCCAGTGTTTCGCCTACTTGCGCTGCAAGTTTGTCTGCACTAGCTGGCAAATCACCAGCATCATCAATTAGCATCCCTGAGTCTACGGCTATACCTCCACGAACCTCTGGTCGCTGAGCAAGATTTGCTAGAACTGCTGAGAGGTCTCTCGATAACAAGCGTTCAAGTGAATCTCCCGAGCCAAGTAGTCCTCTCATGTCTGCGCTGTGTTCGAATGCCTCTGGTACAATCTCAGCTACTGAACCGAGAGCGGATTGTGTCCAAGCCCTAGCGATTAGCCTGTGTTGGTCCATTTCTAGGGTTTCCAAGCGGTCCTTAGCCGCTTTACCGCATAACAAAACCTTGCCTTTAGCAGGCTCTGCAATCCATCCAACAACTCTGCCGGCACGAACTATGCGGTGGCCGCTAGCAGTGGACCTTCGTCCCAAATAAGTCGTAATCGAACCATTTTCGAATGGCAANATTACACCATCACTAACATCGATTTCATCATCAACTGGCATTCCATATGGTAGATCGAACATGTCCATCACCTCATCACTGAGTTCAGCATATCAACATCACACTCGACTGCGTGTCGCCACCTAGCTATCCTGCCACCCTTCTTGCCTGAAATCACTAGGCTTGCATCTTCACTCAATCGAGTCAACAGATACAATCCATTTCCTTCAGACCAGATTTCCAAGCCTCTTCCGACACTAACCGTTTGTTCGAGTCTATCCATTGCTTGGACCATTTGGGTGGCATGTTCAACCATCGGTGCACGACCTCTCTTCCCCACTGCAGCAACCAAACCATCTCGTCTAGAAATGATGTATGCTTGGTCTGCCCCTGGTAGGGCTGAAAATCCGGCCAAAATGCGTTGCATCATGCGCGCTCAAATTGGTGCAGGTTGAAAACGGCTTCAAGAAGTTTGGCTTTTCCAAACGCCCGTAGGGCGGTTTGTGGGGTTGTTTGATTTTGCCAACTAGTTTTTTCTGAAGTGCAAGAAATGATTCGAGATTTCCAATTGATAATTTGATTTTTCAATTGGAAAATTGAACCGCTGACATCAAGCCTAGAACCTCGTCGAATTACCATGAGCGGCCTTTTTGATGTCCCGAGTTGCGACAAGTGTCGTAATCCGGCCATTCATCACCAAGTCTACTCTGGAAGAATGATGTGTGGAGCACATCTTGCTGAGAGCGTAAGGAAGAAAGCTTCCAAGGCTCTCAGAAAACAACTAGTGCTGCGTAAAGGAGAGCACACTACAATCCTTGTAGCGATCTCTGGAGGCAAGGATTCTGCTGTATTGCTAGAGAGGATTCACGAAAACCTAGGTAAGCGCAGAGACGTAACAATAGTCGGAGGGTGCGTAGATGAAGGCATCGAGGGTTACAGGCCACCATCTTTGGAATGTGCAAGAGAATTGTGCGAAGATTTAGGAATTAGATTTGAAACCGTCTCTTATCCAGAACTAGGGTTCAAAGAAATGGACGAGGTTGTTGGCAAAATCGTTCAACTAGAGGAAAGGAAAGCTCCGTGTTCATATTGTGGAGTTTTCAGGCGCCAAGGAATCAATCACCTCGCCAATAGAGTCAACGCAGATGTGATTGCTCTTGGGCACAACCTAGACGATATGGCTCAAACCATAATGATGAATATGCAAAATGGTGATTTGGAAAGAACTCTGAGATTAGCCCCTCACACCAGCACTCCCCTAGAGGGAATGGTTCCGAGAATCGTCCCATTGCGCTGGATTCCAGAGCAAGAAATCCACCTTTACGCCCTTCACAAAAACCTACCCATACACCATGAAGAATGCCCGCATGGAGAGGGAGCATTGAGGTTCAGGCATCGAGAAACCATCGCAATGATGGAATCAGATGTACCTGGAACTCGTCACGGGCTACTACGAATGGCTGACGACCTGAAGAAATTGCATGCTTCAGCTGGAGGGAAATTCAACACAATCAGTCCAATCAATTGTCCAGAATGTGGGCAAATGTGTAGTGGAAGTATTTGCAAGGCGTGTGAGATGAAAGAGCAGATGATGTAATCAAACTCTGCGCCTTAGCTTCTCCATGAAACCGTCTGCCAAACCAAGTGACTCAAGTGCCTCATCTACACGGCCGGCCTTGTGAGCATCGTTTGCTAAACCGATTGCTTCTTCGACGGACCTTCGGTCATCATCATCGACCTTAATGCCACTAGCATCACACTGGTTCCTGAGAATATTCCATTCTTCAGCAACGTATTCTAGCAACTCATTGGCCTCATCACTAGCCTTGCCTTCTACATCCAAGTCCTTGGTCAGGCGCTCTAGTAGAGTTGCGGCGTGAGTCCATTCAAGTGCATCTGCGGATTCCTCGATTTCAAGCAACCGTGAATCCCAATCTGCGGAATCTTCTCTTTCAGACCATCTTGAAACCAAATGCACCTTCTGCCTGAGCGCTCTGCGAACATCGTCCATTGCCTCTCTTTCAGCATTGATTTCCCTGACTATTCCATCAGAGAGACCTTTGGCTTGGGCATGATTGCCTTGCTCTAGTTCTGTTTCTGCATTCTCCAGTCTTTCTTCGAGTAATTCTTTGTTGATTCCATCAGCGGATTTCAATTGCCTAGCGGCTTCTTTTACTGATTTTTCAGCAGCCACCATTGCATCTCCGGAGGCAACTAACTGGTCAGGAATCACCATAGCGAATTCATAGGCTTTTTTCGGCTTCTCAGCATTGAGTTTCTTTCTTGCATCAGCCAAGATCTCCTCTAGATTCTCTTGCTTGTGCTTTGAAGAAGATAGTAGTGAAGATGCTTCACGAATCGCTTCTTCCGCTTTCTGCCACCATTCGATAATTTCGCTGGCCCTTTGCTTGGCTTGTCTAAACAAAGCCTCTCCCTCTCGCAAACTACCCAATTCGACTTCTCTCTGTCCCATATTCCATGCTTTACGTGGGCGTTTTGCGATCGGAGCGATTTCTTCTGCTAATTCAACCGAACTAAGTGAGTCGGCCTTGATTTCTTCAACATCCCCTGCCAATGATAGAGACCTTTCAATGTCTTCTTCGGCTTCGTTGAGCAGGCGCATTCCCCATTCAGGTTCTCTGTGCCCTTCTTCTCTTGCGGTCATTATCAGACTGGCAGCTTGGTCTACAGCAGAACCTTCGCTCTTCAGAATTAGGATTCTTTCTTCCATAGCGTTTAGTCTGGAATTGAATTCTTTTCTCAATCTACGCTGGTCGTCTTTGCCAAACCAATCAGTGAGAATCAATGCCAATCCGAAAACACACAGCCCAATCTGGATGAATGAGGAATTATCGTCAAAGTTGATGGTCGTAAGCAATGAAGCCGCAAGAACAAGTCCGAGTAAACTCATAAGTGCACGGAATTTCATTACCGCAATATCTCCTTCCAGAATATTCCTACCTGTCAAGAATAGAGCAAAAGAAGTGAGCATCAAGATAATCATTCCAAGCATTTCAGAAAGATTCCCTTCAAGATAAGAAATCGCCACGATTACTAGCGGCAACCATGCGATTGTAGCAATGATGCCAATCCTTGACCTTGACTTTTTGTCCATTATACCAAGATCTTGAACAAATATACCCCAAGCGATGATTATCAATCCATACTTGATGTCAGAAGTAATTGAGCCCCCAGTCATACCTGATTGCAATGTAGGCCATGCCAACCATACAGCGGCACCGAGTAATGCCATTGCAGAGATTCCTGCCAATTTTTCCACTTTCTCTAGACGGTTTGAGGCCTCGGCCTTAATCGCTTCATCCAAATCAACAAAGCCATCCATACTTGACCCACCATCCATCCAACATATCAGAATCTCGGTTCATTGCGTGACCTAGCCCATATTACTGCAAGAATACCCAATCCTACGATTATGACGAGTTCTAGAGCGCCAAATCCAATGCCTGAACTGTATTCACTGGTCGAATGCTTCACAACTGTTTGGTTTGCGTCGTCCAAATAAGACAACTCAACAGAGAATGTTTCAAACCAGTCTAGGTCGACTTTCATGGGCACTATCACTGTCGCATTTTGAAAATAACTGGAAGGGCCGATAACAGAATCGACACATACATCATCGCTGCACAATATGAATTGAGTACTGCTTGCACCATTATTTTGAACGGTAATCCAGAACTGGTTAATGCCTGGTTCAACATCGGTTGAGGAGGATTTGATATCGATAATCTCTAGATTTCTTGCGATTGGTGGAGCTATAGCAATACCAATTGTACTGCCCGCCAAATTGCCGGCTTCATCCATTCCTGCGACGTTGATTTGATGGTAACCAACTCCGAGTTCAGGCAACTCCCAATATTGTATATCTGACCACGATAAATCGGAATATTCTTGTCCTAAATTACTAATTGAAAAATTAATTTTGTCAATTGAAGAATGGTCATCAAATGTTTGCGTTAAATTGAGGCGCAATTTGTCTCCAGGACGAGAAACTGAAGTCACGGTTTTCCACTCGCCATCGTCTTCCAATGACTCTATTGTCGCAATCACTACCGGTCCAGAATTATCTAGCAACCTGATGGTCCAATTACTCGTAATAGAGTGGCCTACATCATCACTAACTTCTGCAGATAGCCAGTACTCGATTTGATTGCGAGCTTTGTGTCTCTCGCTAATATTATCATTTACTGAGTTGAGTTCAGAATTGACACTGAAAGTGGTCTGTAGAACATCTCCAGTGTACCACCAACCATCTGACTTGTTACTTGTCCAATATACTCTCAAGTTATTGTCATGGTCGTCCCCAACCATCAAGTCCCAACTGAATAGTCCCGGAGGGATCTCCTGTACATCGTCGCTAGCGTTAATCCATGGATTACCACCATCCAAAATGAAAGTGGTAGAAAATGTGTCCTCTAAGCCACCTTCATCGGTACAAGTTACTGAAACCGGCAATTGTGAGTCTTGTTCGAAGCTAGAAAGATTAACTCCCGTATTGTCACTTAGACCGGAAATATTCCACTCGCAATCGTGAACCGACAACGGTGCATCATCGATAATGACATCAAAATCGTAAGATGTATTATCCCATGGCAAGGCATAATCTTCAGCCATTGAAACCACAGGTGCGGAATTAGGACCTAGGGAAATGGTGTAAAAACCAGAAATTGAGGTTTCATCCCTCGTTAATGTGAAATTATCAGGAGAGCCATCAATCCATTCTTCTAGCGGGCTAGAAAGGTATTGCCATCCGCCATTGGTAACTATATTCAANGGCGTAGTTTGTCTCAAATCATTGTAAAATGGAACCTCTAGTCTCAGCAAACTGATATGCGAACGTTCAGCGCTAATACTAGCCGATTCATTCCAACCCCAATGGCCGACTGCGAAGTCGATATCCGCTTCGAATACCAGATTGCTAAACTGTACTGTAGAATCATCAACAATGCAGCACAATGCTTCTTTTCCGTCAACATAATTCAAACTCTCAAGCAAAGTCTCTAATTGCGCAATATCGCCACCCAGGAATCTGTCAACTTGACTTTCTATTCCTGCTGCTACACCGGGAATAAACGGTAATCCCAATCCGTTGTTGAAAGAATGAGAGGCCATCCAAGTGCCGGTAATCGCCTCATTAGGAGTGAGGTTAGAAGTGAATTCAATGCTAGCAATTCCGGTGATTTGAGTTGCATTCAGTTGCTCATCCAACCATTGAGTAGTTGGTGGCCAGATAGATTGGCCTAATGGCAATCCATTGAGATATGCACGAGCACTCCAACCTCCGCCGTATTCTCCAACAGTCAGATTCTGATTATCCCACTCGACAACGTTTCCTGAACCTGTTTGGATTGCCTTTACTACCAAATCTTCGCTGTAGTTGCCTTGTAAGTCGTAAGTAGTGGTCGCATTTGGAATAGTAATCGATGACTCTCCATACCTGATAGCAGTACCACCATCGCCAATCAACATGATTGGCACGCCGTTTGGAGCATCGATGAGCCCATCGGAAACCGGTTGCTCCCATGTGCTTCCAAGCACCTGCATAGTGTGTGCTCCTTCTGTTGTAAAGAGATCTTCAATGATAGGATGTGCTTGCAACACCACAGTTGTTTGGGATGAAGGAATTGGAGGATGCCACATTACCACATAACCATCACAAGTGGCGCTCGCTTGATACATGCCTCCGTTTGGGCTCTCGATTGTAGCACCGGTCCAGGGTTCATTCAGAACAATGTCACAATCAGCGATTGGGTTGCCCAATGGGTCTTCGACTTCAACCGTCCAGGTTTCTGTTTCTTCAGCCCAGACCGCTGGCATCAAAAGCAGCAAAACGAGCAATAGAGCCCTGCGCATATCCTATAGCACAAGTTCATACCTCATCAAGAAAGCGGATTTTCGCGCCCATATGTTCATGGTCGGGTTTGGCACAACGCAGTCGGAAGGGGGAGTGACATGCCCGGATTAATCACCATGGATGACCTAACAAATGAAGAGATTATTTCTATTCTAGATGACGCAGAAAGGTTGCTCCCAGTAGCACGCGGAGAAGTGTATTTACCTCTGCTACAAGGCAGAATCTTAGGCAACCTATTCTTCGAGCCTTCGACCAGAACTCGCATGTCCTTTGAGACCGCAATGAAGCGATTAGGCGGAAATGTTGTCAATCTTGGAGATGTAAAAACTTCATCCGTAGTCAAAGGTGAAACTCTATTCGACACCATCCAAATGGTTGATGGCTATACCGATATCATTGCAATGAGACACCCTAGACAAGGAGCCGCACAGTATGCTTGCGATAGTGCCAAAGTCCCGATTCTAAACGGCGGCGACGGTGCTGGCCACCATCCAACTCAAACAATGCTCGATTTGTTTACCATCAGACAATCCCATGGTACTCTTGAAGGGTTGAACGTGGTCTTGGCAGGAGATTTGAGATATGGACGCACAGTTCACTCTCTTTCACACGCTCTTGTAAGGTTTGGATGCAAAGTGAAATTCGCATCACCAGAAAGCTTGCGAATGCCAGAAGAGATAGTCGCAGACCTCAAAGCACACGGTGCTGAAGTTGTTGAAACCGATGACCTGCTAGGTCAAATCAACGATGCTGATGTCATTTACATGACAAGGATTCAGAAGGAAAGATTCCCTGATGAAGACGAGTATGCAAAGGTTGCCGGCGCCTACAAGTTGCAAGCAAGTGACTTAGATGGAGCCAAAGCTGAGATGATTATCATGCACCCATTGCCACGTGTAGATGAGATACATCCTTCAGTGGACTCAACAAGGCATGCTAGGTACTTCGAGCAGGCCTTCAATGGAGTTGTTGCGAGAATGGCACTAATGTGTTGGCTACTAGGAGTCGATGTGCCTGAAGACATTAACGAAAAGGGGGTAGCACTATGAGTCAAGAAGCAAACATGAGAAGAGTTACTGCAATCAAGAATGGTACAGTAATTGACCACGTTCCTGCAGGTAAGGCGCTATCTGTACTGAAGATGCTAGGTATCGGCGGAAACATGTCTAATCCGGTATCTCTAGTCATGAATGTGCCATCAAAGAAGATGGGTGGAAAAGATATCATCAAAGTCGAAGACCGTGAATTGACTCAGAATGAGCTAGACCGTCTGGCACTGGTTGCTCCTGATGCATCCGTGGCTATCATTCGAGCCTACTCGGTTGCAGAAAAATTAGACATCAACCTGACTGAAGAAGTGGTCAATGTTGCAAGATGTACTTTTTCCAACTGTATCACTATCAATCCACGTGAGCCTTTGCCGCACAGACTGGTTGTGACTAATAGAGATCCACTAGAACTACGTTGCAGATATTGTGGTAAAACACAAGATATCGAAGGATTAGTCGACAATTTATTCTGATTACAAGTCGAATAAATTGGCTTTCTCACAAGCCTTGAAGTTGATCCAACCTGGCATTCCTAAGTCGATTGGAACGCCACCGACCGTGGTAATTAGTCCTGTCATTATCAGATGATTTGCCAATGGAGGATTGGTCCAGTCAACCTTCTTCCAACCTTTCTTTCCAAGGTCTTTGACTACGGTTTCTCGGCGAGATGTCCACGCGTTTGCACTCCATGCATGTATTTTCATTGCATTGGTTGAGAGGTTAGGTGCAGCCACCACGTTGTGTGAATTTTGCCAATTCTTCTCCCAATCACCATCCATGGTGTCCGCCCAAATTAAACCGGTCTTCTCCAATTCTGGCATTTCCATCTCGCCAAGGTTTGCTAAGTGTATCGCCAGCCTCCTTAGATGAGGATGGCGTGGATGTTTCTTCATTGTCTTCTCAACGATGTTTATCGCACTGGCTTTCAGACCTCTGTCAAGATACAGTAGTGCTCTAGCGGTTTGACCATGTGGCCATTCTTCCATATCCACATTGTTCTTTTTCGCCCAAGCCTCTAACTTGTCTAGGGCCATTTCAGACTGCGACCATAGTCTGAATCTAGCAATATCCCCGAGTATGTGCAGCTTTGAGGCTGGTTTGTTTTTCCAAGCGAAGTTGCTTCCTGGAGTACCTTCCTTGTATCTTTTCAGCAAGTCGATATTTCTCTTTGTAAGCGAATCCATTCTCAATAATGGCCTCACTGCATTCGGTAATTTGACTGAAGGGTCTAATATGGATGTAATCCACTTTAATCTAGCAGATTCAATATCTTCATCGGCTAGTAACTCTAGACGTGGTATTGCTTCTGGAATATCTCTTTGAGCGAGTGATGCGGCTGCAAGAATAACTCTAGCGATTTCAGCAGTTCTTCCAGCTCTGAGTGCGAGGAAGGAAAGCGCGACCTGTTCTGCTTGGTCCCATCTTCCTAGACCCATCAGCATCTCCATACTCGCTTCTGTCCTTCTTACGAGTGACAAACCTTCGATACTCTCTTCACCGTGGTCTTCATACAATAATTCCATTTTTTCCATTGCTTTAGACCAGTTATCTGATGAAATCAGGTCACGGAAATCTTCGCCCTTTCGGTAGATCATCTGTTCGATTGCTTCTAACTGGATACGATTCTGATTAGCCATTGCATCGAATGAAATATCATCCAAGTGCTGCCCTGTTCTCCTCGATAGAACCCATATTCCCAAGAAAACAATTTGCCCTCCAGATGCGAGCATCCAGGTCATTTCCTCTAAGGCGTCTTTTCGTATAATTTGACAAATCGAATCTTGCCAAGAGCCGCACTGAGAGCCCTGAGGCAGATATTGTGAATCCCAGAAGGTTAGCATTGCCAAAGCTAACAACAGCATAGACTGGCCGGCGAATCCTGTGAAACAGAAATTCAAAACATTGGCTTGCTGGGATTTCTCGCTTCGCAGTAATCGGGAATCTGCAAGCCTAATTCCGCCTTTCCCTGAAACATCAGCGATGTCAAGGAACAAGATTCTAGCAACCTCATAAACGAATAAGAAACCTACAATTGCGACGTTGAGCAATAGGAATAGGAGGACAATTGTGACCAATGGAACTCTAATTCCAGGTTCTGAAATATTTGCAAAGAGTTCAATAGCGTAGAACCCCAAAACTCCACCCTCTTCCATAATGGTTGATTGTGGGCGGTATTCAGGCAAATCCAATACCTTCTGCGTATGCTCAAACATCGTTGGGTCTATTGCTAGNAGAATNAGTGAAACCAGAGTATTGAATGCAATAAATGGCATTGCTGCAGTGTTTATCCAAACTAACGTGGAGACGAATTGTTTCCTTGCTGGGGGTTTGTATGGATAAAATGCCGATGGCTCTCCCTTAGACAACATTNTGCTCGATTCTGTCAAAGCAGTCCAAGAAGAACCCATGACTCTGCCATAGGCGATGAAACCTGGAGCGAATGCTAAACATCCAGTCAGGGCCAACTTTCTGTCGAATCCAATATCTGCGAGGCCCATGATGAACCAGAGCATGATTAGTGAAGTGAACCAAAGTATAGTGATTGTAACTCCAACACCATTTCTGAATGTGCTGGCCCCCTGTAGGGTTGCACGCTTTCCGCCTTTTCTGGTAATGATTTGCGTGCTCATGGAGACGCCGGTAGAAATCATCGCTGGCACGATTATCAAAATTAATGCGAAGGCCAATGAAACCTGATGGAGTCCCTCTGAGAGATTCATTTGATAGAATATCCATTCCATCCCGAGCAATATTGCTCCTGTTAATGCCATTACATACACAGTTAGCCCATTTCTCATACCGGGGGTTTTCAGTAGCTCTTTTGCCTCATCTTTGCTATCTGTTACTGTGTGGACTTCGTATCGCTTTGGCCCTGTTGGAAATGCTACCTGCAATCCAGAAAGGCCTCTTGGAATAACATATTCTTGGAATAGATACGCAATGAATGCCGATAGAGAAATGGCAAGAAGTGCCATTCCATCGAATTCACTTACGAGTTCGATTCCCATTTTTTACCCTCATTCTTCCTTTGGTGGAACAAGTGCGGGTGTTGCTCTCTTGGAATTGATTTCATCCAGCAACTCATCAACGAAAGTATCGAAGGCTACTCCTGCTCTTTGATCGCCATTTCTTGCTCTAATGGAAACCGTGTTGTTGCTTGCTTCATCATCGCCTAGAATCAACATATATGCTGGCTGGAACTTTCTGTGCATACGAATCTTCTTTCCGATTGTATCATCACCATCGTCTAAATCCGCTCTAATTCCTGCTTCTTTGAGTTTACATGTTATTTCTTGGCCGTACTCTACTTGCTTCTCAGAGATTGTCAAAACGTGTACCTGAGTTGGTGCAAGCCAAGTTGGGAACCGTCCTGCGAAGTGCTCAATCAACACACCACAGAACCTCTCCATAGAACCGAATGGAGCTCTGTGAATCATTACAGGCCTGTGCATTTCGCCATCACTGCCTTTGTATTGGAGTTCGAACCTTTCCGGTAGATTGTAGTCAACCTGAACGGTACCTAGTTGCCACTCCCTACCGATTACGTCTTTGACAACGAAGTCGATTTTTGGTCCATAGAATGCTGCTTCTCCGGGTTCTTCAGACCAATTGACGCCTAGACTACTCGCTGCTGCTCGGCATGCTTCTTCTGCTAAGTCCCACTTTTCACTGTCTCCGACATACTTACTTGAATCAGGGTCCCTAAGGCCTACTCTGACTCTGTAATCGTGCATTCCCAATGCTTCGAAGATAACCTGGACAAGTTCGATACAGCCCAAAACCTCGTTTGCAATTTGATCTTCTGTAACGAATAAGTGTGCGTCGTCTTGAGTGAATCCTCTGACTCTAGTCAATCCGGAAATCTCGCCGGATTGTTCCCAGCGGTACACTGTTCCAAACTCTGCCAATCTGAGAGGCAAATCACGGTATGAGCGAGCCTGTGAAGAGTAAATCTTGATGTGATGAGGACAATTCATTGGCTTCAGCATATATCCTTCAATATCACCTGCTGCCATCATGTTCGATAACTCGCCACAACTACATCCTTCATTGGCTAAACGTGCCATCATATCCTTCTCAACCAATGGCGGATACTGTGAATCCTGATAGTATGGGAAATGCCCACTGGTACGGTACAGGTCGAGTTTGCCGATGTGTGGAGTGAATACCTGATGGTATCCTTGTCTTGTCAAGTGCTCGGAAATGAATTCCTGCAAGCATGAACGGACAATTGCACCACGTGGAGTCCAAAGAATGAGACCCTGTCCTACATCTTCATCGACATGGAACAATTGCAAATCCTTACCGAGTTTCCTGTGGTCTCTCTTCTTAGCTTCCTGAATAGCAGACATTGTTGCCTTCAGAGCATCCTTTGTAGGCTCAACGATACCATAGATACGAGTTAGTTGTTCACGGCTTTGGTCGCCTCGCCAAAATGCAGATGAAACCGAAGTCAGCCTGACGTGCATCAATTTTGCAGTTGAATGGACGTGAGGGCCTAAGCACAAATCATACCATTCGCCTTGTCTGTAAATTGTCGAACTATCTCCATCCTCAAGTTTGTCATTGATGATTTCAATCTTGTAAGGGTTAGAAGAAAATAACTCATTTAGTTCAGAATCGCTGCACTCAACTCTCTCAACAGTGATATTTCTGCGAGCAATTTCATGCATTTTCTTTTGAACCGCTTTCAATTCTGACTCACCGAAATCTTCGAGATCCGCGAAATCGTAGTAGAATCCACGGTCGATTGCTGGGCCGATAGTTGGCTTTGCATCAGGGTAAATCGTGGTAACCGCTTGAGCAAGTAAGTGAGCTGCACTATGTCGAAGAATGTGAATCCCTTCATCTGTGAATCCAGAAATTCCTTCAACTGAACAATCAGAATCCAAAGTTGCTGAGAAATCTTTCTGCTCTCCATCCACTAAGGCAGCGACGCAGTCGTGCTTTCTGCCTTCGATATCAATCACGATTTCCCCCGCCGTTATTCCAGACGCGTATTCGTTAACTGAACCGTCTGGCAGGGTGACTGATATCATCGACATGGTATTCCCTCGCCCCCTTCGGGGGCGCTCCTGCCTTTCACCTTGACTATTGTCGGTCAGGAAATATTGAGTTATGAAGACCAAGTGGTGTTTACCACTCTACATCGAAATCATCGCCTTCTTTTGACGATACCTCTGAAACAACTTCCACCTGCTTCTTTTCAGGCGCAGGTTGCTGTTTGGTAGGCATGCGAATCTGTGCTCGGTTTTCAACAACATCTCTTTGTCCACGGAATGCTGGAGCTTCGTGTACCTTGACTTCTTTTTTTTCTGCAGGAGCAACTTCTTTCGCCTCTTCTTTGACTTGATTTTTCCAAGCACCTTCGAAAGTAAGGTCGTCTTTGCGTCTCTGCATGTATATTCCTTGAAACTAACAATACATAATCGGTTTGATGTATCGTGAATATCTGGACCGNAATATGCGCCTAGCGGTTATCGTCAATCCTGATGCCGGCCTCGGAGGAAGGCTTGGCTTCAAAGGAAGTGATGGTAGAGCGGCTGAAGCACGTGCTGCAGGTGCTCAAGATAGAGCNGGTCCNAGAATGCGTCAGTGCCTCGAAAAACTNGCTGAATTGGCAAGAGANCCTATCGAAATCATNGCATGGGACGGCAGAATGGGTGGAGACTGGATTCCTGGTGAGTACACCTCGACAGGAGTTACCCCTGAGACCACCGACGCTAGTTCAACTTCAGACTTCATCAAAGCACATTCCCCTGATTTATTCCTATACGCCGGAGGAGATGGAACAACCCGAGACATTGTCGAGGCTTTGGGTGATAGAAACATACCACTAGTGGGTGTTCCTGGCGGAGTGAAAATGCATAGCGGCTGTTTTGCTACAACTCCTAAGGCGGCTGCAGAAGTGGTTTGGTCATTCGTTACTGGAGACTTGATGGTCGCTAGGACTGAAGTGATGGATCTTGACGAAGAAGTCTATCGCAAAGGTGAATGGAAAGTCCGAATGTATGGCGAAGCGTTCACTCCATCAAGTCCAAGATGGATGCAAGGAGCAAAGGAACAGGTTCAGAGAGAGTCGGAAGAAGAAACTCTTGAAGCAATGGCAATGCATGTTGCCAGCCTTGTCGAGGAAGATGAGGATTTGATGATTGTATGGGGCAGTGGTGGAACACTCAGACAAATATGTCGAGAAAATGAATTTGATTCAACACTTCTTGGCATCGATATTCAGCATGCTGGAAAGATGTATCTTGACCTAAATGAGGAAGGTTTGCTAGAACGTATTTCATCCCATGAAGGTAAAATNCTGCTATTGCTNTCACCTATGGGCGGTCAAGGATTCCTAATCGGTCGAGGGAACTTGCAACTTTCTCCCGATGTACTGCGGGCGATTGGAACTAGCAATATTCTCGGAATTGCAACTCCTGCTAAACTTCTAGGGCTAAGCGAATTGAGAATCGATACCGGTGACGAAACTCTCGATGCTGAAATCCGTGCCAAGAAATATCTCAAGGTCTTACAGGGTTACAGAACTACCAGAGTCATCAGAGTAGCTGAAGATTAAACGAACTATTCCGCCTGAACCTCTTTCAGTTCTCTCTTTTTGCGGTTTTGTCGCTTCTTATACCACGGATAGATTGGCCATTTTGCTAGGCCGGTCCACATTACCATGAACACGAATGTTGTAGATACGAACGCATCTACTTCACTAGACCAAGCACTGTCTACCCATCCGTACTCTACATATGCAATTCTTGAATGGTAAATGACAAGCATTATTCCTAAGGCTAAATGGATGTACCTCCATATCTTGTTCCAATTCTTGGACATGGTGATTACTCACTTTGTTGATTATTATATTCTTCCAA
>FUFK010037968.1_pt1 | contig 153148 bp, 135 predicted proteins | sample 1021851 | NCBI WGS metagenome assembly FUFK01 (sample SAMEA51879418, study PRJEB19060) | metagenome | reverse complement strand
GCGCATCACCGCCACGATGTCATGCTTCGGCGCGATCCAGATCGTGTGCCCACCCGCGCCCTGCGCGCTAAAGGCGGTTTCGGGCAGCTTGGGGTCAGCCTCCGCCCCGCGGTTCAGCCACCACAGGAAACCGTATTTATCCAGTGTCGGCGTGGGCGTCAGCGCTTGCGGCATCCAACCTTTGGGCAAGATCTGCGTGCCGTTCCACTGGCCGTTTTGGCAGATGAATTGGCCGAAGCGCGCGTGATCGTCGGCGCCGATGAACAGTCCGCCGCCCCAATGGCCACCGCCGGTGACCGATTGAACGCGCCTGCCCGCCATCTCGATCCACGACGTTGAATAGCCCTCCCACCGCCAGTCGTCTGAGGCACCAATCGGGTCCATGATTCGCGCGCGCAGCACCTCTGGCAGCGGGCGGCCGAACCGCATCAGCAGCGCATAGGCCAGCGCGTTCACCCGCACGTCATTGTATTCGTAATGGCTTCCCGGTGGGCCGACTTTGCGCAATTGTCCCTTGCGGCTGTTGTCTGCCCCCGGCCCGATCTGGCGGTAATGGTCGACCTGATCGTCCTTGCCGAAAATCTCGCCGCGCCATTCGCTGTTCATCTGCAACATATGCCGCCAAGTGATGCGCCCGTTGTGGTTGCCCGCAAAATGCGGCCCCGGCACGCTGTCGCCCACGGGCGCGTCGAGGTCGGTGATCAGCCCATCCTTCACCGCAAGCCCCGCCAGCACCGACAGGTAGCTCTTGGCGATGGAAAAGGTCATGTCGGTCCGCGTCGTATCGCCCCAATCGGCGACCCGCTGCCCCCGGTGCAGGATCACCCCTGCCGGGCCGCCGCGCGGCTTTACCGGGCCCACGATCTCGGTCCAAGGGCCGCTTTCGTTCCACTCGCGGTTGCCAACATAGGCCCCATCGGGGTGATACATCGAGCGGGGCCAGTCAGTCTCATGCGCCAGCGCGTGGTCGACGACGGCTTGCAGGGCGGGGGTGGCGGCGAATGTCATGGGGACTCCTCGGGGCTTGGGGCGAACCTTTCCCAAGGGGGGCGGAATTGTAAACCGGTTAAATGGTTTCGGCGTCCTCAATCGCGCCCGCTCAGCCCCCGATATCAGGATAGACCTGAGAGCGTTTGACCACCCCGTAGACAAAACTGGTGTCGATTGACCCGATGCCGCCGATGGGGTGCAGCCGGGCGCGCACGAAACGCTCGTAGTCTTCCAGATCACCCACCACCACGCGCAGCAGGTAGTCTGACAATCCGCTCATCACAAAACACTCCAGCACCTCCGGGATCGCGCGAATCTGGTTTTCAAAACGTTTCACCGTGCCCTCGTCATGGCCATCGAGCGTCACCCGCACCATGACCGTAACCGGCAGGCCGTAGGCCTTGGCGTCGACCTCCACACTATAGCCACGGATCGCGCCGTTTTTCTCAAGCGCGCGCAGGCGGCGGAGACAGGGGGAAGGCGACAGGCCAACTTCCTCGGCCAGATCAAGGTTCGTCATCCGGCCATTGCGCTGTAGCGCGCGGATGATGCGGCGGTCAGTCGCGTCCAATCGGGGTGTTTGGGGCATGATATGCCAAATCCTCTGCAATCTGCGCATATATTAGCAACCAAATGCCTCTTATGCCATCGGATCATGCCCTCAAAATCAATCAGGGGGGCCAGCCATGACCGAGAACCAGAAATCCTTTTCCACCCGCGCCATCCACCACGGATATGACGCGCAAAGCGAACAGGGCGCGCTGAACCCGCCGATCTACATGAGCTCGACCTTCACCTTCGAGACCGCCGAGGCCGGTGGCGACATGTTCGCNGGNGAACGCGCNGGGCATTTCTATACCCGCATTTCCAATCCGACGCTGGACCATCTGGAAAANCGNATCGCCAATCTTGAGGGGGCCGAAGCNGGCCTCGCCACCGCCTCGGGCATGGGGGCGATCACCTCCACGCTCTNGACNTTCCTGCAGGCGGGCGATGAGATCATCATCGACAAGACGCTNTANGGNTGCACCTTTGCNTTTATGACCCACGGNCTGCCGCGCTTTGGCGTCAAGGTGACGCTGGTCGANATGACCGAGCCTGAAAACCTCTCCGAGGTAATCAGCGCCCAGACCAAGATCGTCTATTTCGAAACCCCTGCGAACCCGAACAACCGTCTGGTGGACATCGCCGCGATCTCGAAGATCGCACATCGCGCGGGGGCCAAAGTGGTGGTCGACAACACCTATGCCACGCCGGTGATCACCCGGCCCATCGAACATGGCGCGGATATCGTGCTGCATTCGGCGACGAAGTTTCTCTCCGGACACGGCGATGTGGTGGCTGGCCTCGTGGTCGGCAGCGCCGAAGACATGACGCAGGTGCGGCTTGTCGGGCTCAAAGACATGACTGGTGCCGTGATGTCGCCCCTGACCGCCATGCTGCTCTTGCGCGGGATCAAAACGCTGGAACTGCGGATGGAACGGCACTGCGCCACGGCCGCCAAGGTGGCCGAGGCACTCGAAGCGCATCCGGCGGTGCTGCATGTCGCCTATCCGGGGCTGGAGAGCTTTCCGCAGGCCGAACTGGCGCGGGGGCAGATGGGCAATTTCGGCGGCATGATCCCCTTTGAGGTCAAGGGCGGCAAACCGGGCGGNATCGCCTTTATGAACCGTCTACACCTCATTCAGCGCGCGGTGAGCCTTGGCGATGCGGAAAGCCTGATCCAGCATCCGGCGAGCATGACCCATTCCACCTATTCCCCCGAGGAACGCGCCGAGCATGGCATCGCCGAAGGGCTGGTGCGGCTCTCGGTNGGGCTGGAATCTGCGGAAGACATCATTGATGACCTTTACGCCGCGCTTGGCGCGCATAACATGCAAGCGGCCTGANCCGGCAAAGANCGGACCAGTCGCGGGCGGTGTCGAGGAGGGCACCGCCCGAGGGATCCTCAAGATGAAAGACCTGCCATGACCGCTCTCGCCCCTGCCCAGCTCAAGACCATCGAACAACGTCTGCTGTGGCTGTCGCATTGGATGATCCACAACGCCAACCACATCCGGCCCAAGGTGGACGGGATCAAGGTGGGCGGGCATCAGGCGTCTTCGGCCTCCATGGTGTCGATCATGACGGCGCTTTATTTCAGCGCCCTGCGGCCCGAGGACCGGGTTGCGGTCAAACCCCATGCTTCGCCGATCTTCCACGCGATGCAATATCTGATGGGCAATCAGACCCGCGAGAAGATGGAAAACTTCCGCGGATTTCAGGGCGTGCAGAGCTACCCCAGCCGGACCAAGGACATCGACGATGTGGACTTCTCCACCGGCTCGGTCGGCCTTGGCGTGGCGGTGACTTCCTTCGCCTCATTGGTGCAGGATTACATCACCGCGAAGGCTTGGGGCGCGGATGTCGATCTGGGCCGCATGGTGGCGCTGGTGGGCGATGCGGAACTCGACGAGGGCAATATCTATGAGGCCCTGCAAGAGGGNTGGAAGAACGANCTGCGCAACACNTGGTGGATCATCGACTACAACCGCCANTCGCTCGACGGGGTGGTGCGCGAGGGGCTGTTCAAACGNATCGAGCAGATTTTCGACGCCTTCGGCTGGGANGTGGTNAAGGTGAAATACGGCGCNNTGCANCGNGCNGCNTTTGACGAGCCGGGCGGCGACAAGCTGCGCGACTGGATCGACAATTGCCCNAACCAACTTTACTCGGCGCTGACCTATCAGGGCGGCGCGGTCTGGCGCGAGCGGCTGATGGAGGCGCTTGGCGATCAGGGCGATGTGACCGCGCTGATCGAGGCGCGCAGTGATGACGAACTGGCCGAGCTGATGGAGAACCTCGGCGGCAACTGCGTGGAAACCATGGCCGAGACCTTTGCCGCCATCGACCACGACCGCCCGGTCTGTTTTCTGGCCTACACGATCAAGGGCTGGGGCACGCCGATCGCGGGGCACAAGGACAACCACGGCGGGCTGATGACCAAAAGTCAGATGGCCGNTTGGCAGAAACACATGGGNGTGAATGAGGGCGCGGAATGGGAGAAATTCGCCACCGTCGACGACCCCGATNCCCTGCAAGCNGCGCTCGACCGCGTGCCGTTTTTNGCCAAGGGCCGCCGNCGCTACNGTGACGCGACCCTGCCGGTGCCGCAGATCGAACTTTCCAGCGACCGCGAGATTTCCACGCAGATGGCCTTTGGCAAGATCCTCGACGATCTGTCGAAGGGCGACAGCGATCTGGCCGCGCGCATCGTCACCATGTCCCCCGACGTGACCGGCACCACGAACCTCGGCCCTTGGGTGAACCGGCGCAAGCTGTTTGCGCGCAGCGAACAGGCCGACACCTTCATCAACGAGAAAATCCCCTCCACCGCGAAATGGGAGTTCACCCCCGAGGGCCAGCATATCGAGCTTGGCATCGCCGAGATGAACCTCTTTCTGCTCTTGGGTGCGGCGGGTCTGTCGCATTCGCTCTTTGGCAAGCGGGTCATTCCCATCGGCACGGTCTACGACCCCTTCGTCGCCCGCGGCTTGGATGCGCTGAACTATGCCTGCTATCAAGATGCGCGCTTTATGATTGTCGGCACGCCATCGGGCGTGACGCTCGCCCCCGAGGGCGGCGCGCATCAATCCATCGGTACGCCGCTGATCGGGATGAGCCAAGACGGGCTGGCGAGCTTCGAGCCTGCCTTTGCCGATGAGCTTGCGGTGATCATGCAGTGGGCTTTCGATTATCTGCAAAAGGATGGCGAAGGCGACCCGGACGAGCGCACGTGGCTGCGCGATGAGACCGGCGGCTCGGTCTATCTGCGGCTCACCACCAATCCCATCGAACAGCCCGGCAAGCGCGTGGACGAGGACTTCCGCCAAGGCGCCATCGACGGGGCCTATTGGCTGCGCAAGCCGGGGCCGAACTGCGACGTGGTGATCGCCTATCAAGGTGCGGTGGCGCCCGAAGCGATCAAAGCGGCGGGCAACATCGCCGAAGGCCGCCGCGACGTGGGCGTGCTGGCAGTGACCTCTGCGGATCGTCTCAACGCCGGATGGACGGCGGCGCAACGCGCCCGGGCGCGGGGCAACCACGCGGCACAGAGCCATATCGAGACGCTGTTGGGGCAGCTCCCGCGCGACTGCAAACTGGTCACGGTGATCGACGGGCATCCGGCGACGCTTTCGTGGTTGGGCTCGGTGGTGGGGCACCAGACCGTGCCGCTTGGGGTTGAGCACTTCGGCCAAACCGGCACCATTGCCGACCTTTATCGCCACTTCGGGATCGACGCGCGGTCGATCGTGGAAAAGGTGCAGGGGCTGACCCCGGGCCGCCAGATGCTGCACCGGGTTGCGGGCTAGACGCCCCCCCGGATCGAAAGGACCGACATGACCTATTCCCTTGCGATTCACGGCGGTGCCGGAACCCTCCTGAAGGAAAACATGACGCCCGAGAAGGAGGCCGCCTATCACGACGCCCTTGCCCGCGCGCTGGAAGCCGGCGAAGCCATCCTGCGCGAAGGCGGCAGCGCGATGGACGCGGTCGAAGCGGCGGTCTGCGCGCTGGAGAATGAGCCCCTGTTCAACGCAGGGCGCGGCGCGGTCTATACCTCGGAAGGCACGCAAGAGATGGACGCCGCCGTGATGGATGGGCGCGACCGCAGGGCGGGATCGGTCGCCGGTGTCTTTGGCCCGAAGAACCCGGTGAAACTGGCCCGCGCGGTGATGGAGCGGACCGAGCATGTCACGCTCATTGGCCCCAACGCGCTCGAGATCGCGCGGCAGGCCGGGCTTGAATTCGGCGACCGCGACTACTTTTTCACCCAGTCCCGCTGGGACGCGCTGCAAGAGATGCTTGCGATACGGGCGCGCGGCGAGGTCTCGGACGATCCGGCGGTGCGGCATGGCACCGTGGGCGCCGTGGCCCGCGACACGGCCGGCAATATCGCCGCCGCCACCTCAACGGGGGGCATGACCGCCAAGGCCCCGGGCCGCGTGGGCGACACGCCGATGATCGGGGCAGGCACATTCGCCGATAACGCGACCTGCGCGGTCTCGGCCACCGGACATGGAGAGGTCTTTATCCGCTGGAATGCCGCCGGAGAGATCGCCGCACGCATGCGCCACGCGGGCGAAGACCTTGCCACCGCCGCCGATCATGTGGTGCTGCAGGATCTGGCCCCCAACGACGGGTCGGGCGGGGTCATCGCCCTGGACGGCGCGGGCAATATCGCCATGCCGTTCAATTCCCAAGGGATGTACCGCGGCTCGGTGCGGCAAGGCAGCGCCCCCGAAACCAACATCTACTGAGCGGCCCCGCCCTTCGGTTGCCCTCCTGCAACTGCGGGCGGGACAAATGCGGCCCGTTGAGGGCCACCCGCCATCTAAATCTTGACATTTAGCCCCCTCCCTTTGATTGACGGTCAAACGAACTTGACGGGAGAGGGGACAAGGTGCGTTTCTTAGCAGCAATTGCCAGAGTTATCTGCGCGGTGAACTTATTCATCGGCAATCTCTTCTCATGGCTCGCACTCGGCATCGTGTTGGTCTGTTTCACCGTGGTCGTGCAGCGCTATCTTTTCGCGATCAGCTTCGTTTGGATGCAAGATCTTTATATTTGGCTAAACGGCGCGATGTTCACCGCCGTTGCGGGCTTTGCCCTGCTGCGCGACGACCATGTGCGGGTCGATATCTTTTACCGCCCCGCCACGATGGCACGCCGCGCGCTGATCGACCTGATCGGCGTGGTCGTTTTTTTGCTGCCCTTCTGCTGGATCGTTTATACCTATTCGATGCCCTTCGTGACACGCGCATGGGGTTATCAAGAAGGGTCCGCCAATGTGGGCGGCATGCCGGGGCTTTATATTCTCAAGGCCTTTATCATCGGCTTTGCATTTCTACTCGCAATTCAAGGGATTGCATGGATCATCCGCTCCATCCTCGTGCTCAGCGGCAATGCTGAGCTGGTGCCCAAATCCATGCAATACAGCCGGGACCAAATCCCCGCAGACCATCCGCAGGGAGCCGTTTGATGGATCCGATTTTGATTGGCGAGATGCTCGCCGCGCTTATGTTCTTTGGCGTGATCGGCTTTTTGCTATTGGGCTTCCCGGTCGCCTTTACCCTCGCTGGCGTATCATTGCTTTTCGGGGCCGTGGGCATTGGCTTCGGCGTTTTTGACCCATCGAACTTCGGCTCGCTGCCGAACCGCTACATCGGCTTTATGACCAACGAAGTGCTGGTCGCGGTGCCACTTTTCATCTTCATGGGGGTGATGCTGGAACGCAGCCAGATCGCCGAGCAACTGCTGCTCACCATGGGCAAACTCTTTGGCAATATGCGCGGTGGTCTTGGGATTTCCGTGGTGCTGGTGGGCGCGATGCTTGCGGCCTCTACCGGGGTTGTGGGGGCCACGGTGGTCACCATGGGGCTGATCTCTCTGCCCGCGATGCTGCGGGCGGGCTATGATCCCAAGCTTGCGACCGGGGTGATCTGTGCCAGTGGGACATTGGGCCAGATCATTCCGCCGTCCACCGTGCTGATCTTTATGGGCGACATGCTGTCGGGCATTAACTCTCAGGTGCAGATGGCCAAGGGCAACTTTGCCCCGACGCCGGTCTCGGTGGGGGACCTTTTTGCCGGGGCCCTGCTGCCGGGCATTTTGCTGGTCTCGCTTTACCTCAGCTATGTCTTGTTCAAGGCCGCGACCGCGCCGGCCTCTTGCCCCGCGACGCCGGTTCCTGCGGATGAGAAAAGCCAGTTGGTGCGGGATTTCTTTGTGGCCCTCGTGCCGCCGCTTTTGCTGATCCTCGCCGTGCTGGGCTCGATTCTCGGGGGCATTGCCACCCCGACCGAGGCGGCCTCTGTCGGGGCGGTGGGGGCGATGGTGCTGGCGGCCCTGCGTTGGCGCCTGTCCTTCCGCATTCTGCGGGAGACGATGATCGCCACGGCCACGATCACCAGTATGGTCTTCATCATTCTGCTGGGCGCCTCGGTCTTTTCCATCGTGTTCCGCATGATGGGCGGCGACAATCTGGTGCATGAGTTCCTGAGCAACCTGCCCGGCGGCCCCTTGGCGGCGGTGGCGGTGGTGATGATCATCATGTTCTTCCTCGGGTTCATCCTTGATACCTTTGAGATCATCTTCATCGTGATCCCGATCACCGCGCCCGTGCTTTTGATGCTGGACATTGATCCGATCTGGCTGGGCGTGCTGGTGGGGGTGAACTTGCAGACCTCCTTCCTGACGCCACCCTTCGGCTTTGCGCTGTTCTATCTGCGCGGGGTGGCTCCGGCGGATCTGCCGACCAGTGCGATTTACAAAGGCATCCTGCCGTTTGTGATGTTGCAGGTGGTGGCGATTGCGATCCTTTTCGCCTTCCCGCAGATCGTGACATGGTTGCCGAAGCTGATCGCCGGGTAAGACGGCGTTTATCCAGAGCAAGGGCCCGGTGGAAACGCTGGGCCTTTTGCGTTTGTACGCGAAGGGCATCGCCCTCTCTTGGGGGCGATCGGAACCTGCGAAAGTGGCCGGTGCGACGCGACACTCTTTACCCATCCGGCTGGCGAGAGGTTGCAAAATCGCCCCGTATGCCACCGGGCGGGAGAGAGACTAGGCCCCTACCCCAATAAAAAAGGCCCGGTGTCTCCACCGGGCCTTTCCTCATCACTCAACGCGAAGCTTAGTACTTCAAGAACTTTTGACGCGCCTGAACGTAGGGGCTGTCGATGTTCTCGGTCCGGGTGCGGACGAGGTTCAGCGCTTCGACAAAGCTGTCGGCGGTCTTCTTGACCAGCGGATCGTCGCTGTTGCGCAGCTCTTCGACCACTTCGACCGAGGCTTTGGCACCGGCTTCCATGATGTCGTCGGGGAAGTTGCGCACGGTCACGCCATGCTCTTCCTGCAGNGTCTTCAGCGCNCGNGGATCNTTNGCGTAGAAGTCNGCNGCGACTTGGTCGTATTCCGCTTGGCTNACNTCNCGNATGATCGCCTGCAGGTTCTCGGGCAGTTCCTGATACTTCTTCTTGTCGACGACAAGCTCGGTCGCCAGACCCGATTCCACGAAGGACGGCATGTAGTAGTTCTTGGCCACCTGATGGAAGCCGAGCGCCAGATCGTTNTAGGGGCCGACNAATTCNGCNGCNTCGAGNGTGCCCGACTGNAGCGCTTGGAAGATCTCGCCCGCGGCCATGTTGGTCACGGTNGCGCCCAGNTTCTCCCACACGCGGCCACCAAGGCCCGGCGTCCGGAANCGNACGCCTTTGACNTCNTCGAGGCTTTTCAGCTCATCGCGGAACCANCCNCCNGTCTGNGTNCCGGTGTTGCCNGACANGAANCCCTGAACGCCGAACTGGTCATAGATCTCGTCCCAGATTTCCTGACCGCCCATGTAGCGCATCCAAGCGGTAAGCTCGGGCGTGGTCATGCCGTAAGGAACGCCGGTAAAGAAGGACAGCGCAGGCGATTTGTTCTGCCAGTAGTAGGCGGCACCGTGGCTCATCTCGGCGGTGCCGTCGATCACGGCGTCGAGCGATTGCAGCGGCGGCACCATCTCACCGGCCGAGAAGACCTGAATGGTCAGCTCGCCACCCGAGGCGGCGGTGATCCGGTCGGCCAAACGCTGCGCGCCGACACCCAGACCGGGGAAGTTTTTGGGCCAAGTGGTGACCATGCGCCACGTGATGTTGCCCTGCGCAATAGCGGGCGCGGCAAGTGTCGTGGCGGCGGCACCTGCCCCCATCACACCAGCTTTGCGGATAAATGAACGACGATCCATGTTTTTCCTCCCAAACGGATATTTGCTAAGCCTCCCCCGACGTCGATGCGGAGGGCTCTGCGCAGCAGATAATCGTCGCTTTTCGAAAATGTCCATGGCTTAGGCAAATTGAAACCTCTCCATCTGGACAAACTCTCCCCACGCCGCATACGTAGTGCTACTTAAAGCAGCATTATTATTGGTCTTTTGCCTTGTTTTTGGCAGAAAGGCCAATAATGTGCGAGCTGCCAGGGAGGGCTCAGATCTTGATAAAATTCATCGACCAGATGAACGAATTCGTCGGGCGTATCGTGTCGGTCGTCGCCGTCATTTTCGCCGCAATCATCATCTATGACGTTTTCATGCGCTATGCGCTGAATGACCCGACTCGCTGGGCTTTCGACGTTACGAAACAGTTATATGGCTTCTATTTCGTGATGTTGGGCGGCTATGCGCTGCGCCATCAGGCCCATGTGCGGGTTGACCTGATCACCGAAACCCTTGCCCCCACCCTGCGACGCTGGGTCGAAGCGGCGGGCTATGTGATCTTTTTCTTCCCCTTCGCNTGGATCTTCACCACCCGCTCTTATGAATTCGCCATGCGCTCNTATGCNCANGGNGAGACGACATATGGCTCCGTGCAGCTGCCGGTCTATCCGCTGAAAATGGCCATGGCGCTCGCCGCCGGTCTTTTGTTGCTGCAAGGCGTGGCGGAATTTTTGAAACTCGTACTTAACCGTCAGGAACTGCCCCGTGACGCCTGAACTCATTGCACTCACCATGTTTGGCCTGCTGTTGCTGGGCCTTTTCATGGGCCACCCGCTGGCCTTCGTTCTGGGCGGCACCGCCGTTTTGGGCGCTGTCATCGCTGGCAAGCCCATGGTGCTGGGCATCGTCATCAACCGGATTTTCGGCGATGTGCTCGACAACTTCACGCTGATCGCGATTCCGCTGTTCATCTTGATGGCGCGGTTCCTGTCCGATTCGGGCGTGACGGATAAGATGTTCGAATCGCTTCGGCTTTTGATGTCGAACATCCGCGGCGGCCTTGCGCTGGCGGTGGTCTTCATCTCGATCCTGCTGGCCGCCACCACCGGCATCATCGGCGCGTCGATCACCGTGATGGGCGTGATGGCCCTGCGCCCGATGCTGCAATATGGCTACAGCCCGACACTGACCACCGGCGTCATCGCGGCTTCGGGCTGTCTGGGTATCCTGATTCCGCCGTCGATCATGTTGATCCTCATGGCCTCCTATTCGCCCCTGTCGGTGGGCGAGCTTTTCGCCGGTGCGATGGTGCCCGGCGTGGTGCTGGGGCTGCTCTATGCGGTGTGGGTCTTTATCGTGGCCGTGGTACGCCCGGATATGGCCCCCGCGGTTGAGCCGGATGAGAAGATCTCCAAACCCGCGCTGGTGCGGATGCTGCTGATCGAAGCCGTGCCGCCGCTGGTGCTGATCCTCGGTATCCTTGGCTCCCTGCTTGCGGGGATTGCCACCGCAACCGAGGCCTCGGCCATCGGTGCTGCGCTGGCTCTGCTTATCGTGATCATGCGCCGCAAGTTCACATGGGCGAGCTTCTATGGTGCGATGTTGGAGACGGGCCGGACCTCTGCGATGATTCTCTTTATCGTCATTGGTGCGACGGCCTTTACCGGGGTGTTCAACATCACCGGGGGTCTGCGCGCCACGCAAGAGATCATCCGCAACCTCGATATGGCCCCATGGATGCTGATCGCGATGATGATGTTCATCGTCTTCATTCTTGGTGCTTTCCTCGATTGGACCGGCATCGTGCTGCTGTCCTTCCCGATCTTCCTGCCCATCGTGCAGGAGATGGACGTGAGCCTGTTGTGGTTCGTCGTCCTAATGTCGGTGGTCTTGCAGACGTCCTTCCTCACCCCGCCCTTTGGATATGCGCTGTTCTACCTGCGCGCCATCGCCCCGCGGGAGGTCAAGACGTCGCATATCATCATCGGTGTGCTGCCGTTCATCGGGCTGATCCTGATGATGTGCGTGGCCATCGCCCTGTTCCCGCAGCTTGTCACTTGGCTGCCGGAAACGCTCTATACAAAATAAATCAACGGAGGAGAGAATATTATGAAATTGAAATCAACACTTGCCGGTCTGGCACTCTGCGCTGGCTTTAGCACGCAGGCCGCGGCCCAAGACAACTGGACCATGACCACCACATGGCCCACTTCGCTGGAACTGATCGAGATCGACAAACACTTCGTTGATCTGGCCAACAAGCTGACCGGCGAAGACCTGACCATTGAATTCTTCGAAGGCGGCTCCCTCGTGCCCGCGGGCGAAGTTTTCGGCGCCGTTGAATCGAACACCGTGCAGGCTGGCGCCGACTGGCCCGGTTACTGGGCTGGCCGCAACTCTGCCTTCTCGCCGCTGGCGACCACGGCGAGCCTGTTCAACGCGGTTGATTACGTCAACTGGATCGAGCAGTGGGGCGGCAAAGAGCTCTACAACGAGATCTACGGCAAGTTCGGCATGGTCTACCTGCCCTACGGCGTGACCAACAACGAATCCGGTTTCCGCACCAACGAGCAGATCGTCACGCTGGAAGACCTCAAGGGCAAGCGTCTGCGTCTGTCGGGTCTGGAGCAGGGCCGTCTGTTGGAAAAACTGGGCGGCTCTCAGGTCTCCATGGCTGGTGGCGAAATCTACCAGTCGCTTGAGCGCGGCGTGATTGATGGCGCGGAATTCTCGACCCCCAACGTCGACTTCTCGGGCGGTTTCCAGCAGGTCACCAAATACTGGGCGACACCGGGCTGGCACCAGTCGGCGTCGATCTTCGGTGTGATGATCAACAAAGGCGCGTGGGACGCGCTGTCGGACGAAACCCGCGAAGCGCTTGAAATCGCGGCACAGGCCAACCTCGTCTGGTCGCTCTCCTTCACCGAGAAGCGCGCGACCGAAGCCTATCAGCAGTTCCTCGATGCGGGCATCGAGATCAACCGCTACGACGATGAAACGCTGGCCACCGTTCAGGAAATGGCCAACGAAACCATCGAAGAAACCGCCTGTGAGAACCCCGATTCCGCAAAGGTTTACCTGAGCCAGTTGGAGTATCTGAACGACTACGCCAAATGGCGTGATGCATCGGCCCCCTTCAACTTGGGCCGCACGCCCAACGGGCCGGACATCGAAAAAATCCGCGCCTGCGCGGAGTGATCTGAGCCTATCGGTTCTAACGGAAAGGCCCGCCAAATGGCGGGCCTTTTTACGTTTTCGGGGGCTTAGTCTGTACCGAGACAGAATTAAACCCGCTCAGCCGGGACTACAGTTCAAGAATGCCTGCGACCTCTTGCGCTAGCGCGCGGACTTCATCCGCGGCAGGGCCGGACTTTTTTGCCTCAACCACACCCAGACCCCGGCCAAGGGCATCGGCGTAGATCACTCTGTTGGCCAGCGACGCGTCAAGCCGCCCGGCCCCAAGCTCGGCCACCGACTTGGCCACGTCATCGCCGACCCGCGTGCCGGCGCGGGTGCGGTTCATCACGATATGCGTCGGTTTCTGCGCACGCTCGGCCAAATCCAATACGCCATGGGTTGCCCAGACGTCGGCCTGACTGGCCGATACCGGCACCAACACCAGATCCGAGTCGCGCAGGACCCAACGCACATCGCTATCCGCTTTGGGGGGCGTATCGATGAGAATGACATCAGCCTCGTTGCCGACCGTCCGGATGGCGCGGGATATCCCATAGGGGGTCGCCGTTGCGAACTTCAGTTTTGGGTTTAGTCCAAGCATCTCTTCGCGAATGTCGAGCCACTTGCCGAGGCTGCCTTGAGGGTCCGTATCCAACAGGCCAACGCTTTTGCCCGCTGCTAAATAGGCAATCGCCAAGTTCGAAACGAGGGTGGTCTTGCCTGCCCCACCCTTTTGTTGGGCTACACAGATAATCCGGGCGCTCATTTGCCAAGCCTTCAATAGGTTCTCTGCACCGCAGCATAGCGGGCCAAGCCGGTAAAAGCGACAAATACCTCGCGACAGGCGCGCGGCACCCGCCTAGCCCTCGACGCGCTTGAGAAACTTTTGCAATCGCGCATCCTTGGCCACGCTGAAAATCTTGGATGGCGGGCCGCTCTCAACAATCTTGCCGCCGTCCATAAAGATCACCCGATCCGCGATCTCACGGGCGAACTGCATCTCATGGGTCACGATCAGCATGGTTTGCTTGCGCTCTGCCACCGCGCGCATCAGGTCCAGCACCTCACCGACCCATGCAGGATCAAGCGCGGATGTCGGCTCATCAAACAGCATCAACTCGGCCCCAAGCGCCATCGCCCGGCCGATGCCGACACGTTGCTGTTGCCCGCCGGACAGTGCTGCGGGGAAACTGTCGGCCTTGTCGGCCAATCCGGTCTCGGCCAAGACCGAAAGCGCGCGCTGCTCGGCCTCGCCTTTGGGGCGCTTTTGCACGGTAACAAGCGCCTCCATGATGTTCTCTTTCGCCGTCTTGTTGGCGAACAAGGCGTAGTTCTGAAACACCATCGCGGTCCGACGGCGCAGCGCCAGAATGTCCGCCTTGCGCGCCTTCGCAGCGTCAACCGTCACATCGCCGATGCGGATGGTCCCCGCCTGCGGCACGTCGAGGAAGTTGAGACAGCGCAGCAGGGTCGATTTGCCCGTGCCGGAGGGGCCGATGACAACCACGCGCTCGCCTTCCGCAATCTGCAAATCAATGCCATTGAGGACCGGCGCGCCGCCGAAATGTTTGGTCAGGCCAGTGATATCGATCATCGGACGAACGCCTTGTTTAGATAGGTTTCAAGCCGCTTTTGCATCTGGCTAAGCGCTTCGACAATGACCCAATAGATCATCGCCACAACGAGATAGGCCTCGAAGTAAAGGAAGCTGCCCGCCGCCTCTTTCTGGGCTGCGCCCATCATTTCGGTCACGCCAAGAGTAAAGGCCAGCGAGGTGCCTTTGATCATGTCGATGAAATAGTTGACCAATGTGGGCGCGGCGATCCGGGCGGCCTGTGGCAGGATGATACGCCGCATCATCTGGCCTTGGGTCATGCCGATGGATTGCGCGGCCTCCCATTGGCTGCGGTCGACCCCCATGATCGCGGCGCGGATGCTCTCGGCCATATAGGCCGAGAAATGCAAGGTCAGCCCCATGATGGCGGCGGTCACACCGTTGATATCCGACAGGAATGACAGCACCTGCGGCAGGCCAAAGTAGAACAGAAACAACTGCACCAGCAGCGGCGTGCCGCGGAAAAAGCTGATGAAGACGATCACGAACCAGTCGAGAACAGGCACTTTGGCCACCCGTTCGACAGCCAAAAGCGAGGCGAGGATCAGTGCGAACACCATCCCCGCCACCGCCATGAACAAAGTTAACGGTACATAGCCCAATATGACGGGCACCAGCCCCAGCATGTAGTCAAGGTCTAGCGCCCGCATGGGTTACTCCGCTTTGGTGATGTCAGTGCCGAACCATTTGTCCGAGATTTCGGTCAGTGTACCGTCTTCGCGCAGGGACTCCAGCGCGGTGTCGACACGGTCCCGCAGGGCGCGGCCTTCGTCATTGTCTTGGAACGGCAGCGCGTTGCGGATTTCGGAGAACGGCTTGCCTGCCAGTTGCAGCGGCAGGGGGCTTTCCTGAATCAGCTGGGCAGAGGAAACCCGGTCCATCACGAATGCATCCACCCGGCCAAGCGCGGTGTCTTGGGCGATGTTGGACTCATAGGTCTTGATCTCGATCTCATCTGCAAAGTCGAGTTCGTTCAAAAGCTGCTCGAAGTTCGAGCCGAGGTTGACCGCAACGGTTTTACCGCGCAGGTCTTCGACGCCACCGATCTCTTCGTTGCCCTCTTTGGTCACGACCTGCGCGCCATCAAATACGTAAGGCGCGGTAAAGGCGAACTTTTCNTCNCGCTCTGGCGTGATGGTGATNTGGTTGGCGATCGTGTCGATGCGGCCNGCGTCCAGCGCGCCGATCAGNCCGGAAAAGGCCATGGTTTCGAACTCAACCTCAAAGCCCGCCTCTTCGCCGACAGCATTCATCACGTCGACTTCGAACCCCTGAAGCACGTCCTGCTTAACGAAGGTGAAGGGGAAATAGCCGCCCGACATGCCCACGCGGAGCGTTTCATTATCTTGGGCGAAGGCTGCGGTGCCAGAAACCGCGGCAAGCGCGGTGGCGGTAACGATCTGTTTCAGCATTGAATTTACTCCTGTAACGCTTGAGCATCAGATGTCACCGGGCGCCGCCCGCTTCAACACCATTGCTGAAACAGGAACGTTTGACGGGCGGGATCGGTTCAGAAGGAATGGGAGCTATGGCCATCGGGTGTGCGCGGGTCGAATTTCCTACTGTGGGCCCAGAGACAGAACAGAATTCCCGAAAGGAACGATGGATTCCGCGCCCGCGGAACGGATATGCGCAAATCACATAGCTTTGCTCCCCTCAAAGGGCGTCGATATCCAGCCCCTCAGCGGCCCAAGCGGCAAGCTTGCGGTCAACGGTTTTACGAGAGACACCCAAGCGCCGCGCGGCCTCGGCCCGGTTGCCGCCCGAAAGATCAAGAATGTGCAGCATGTGGCGCTGCGTGACCAGTTCGAGATCCTCGATTGCCCTTGGCCCATCGACAGTGCCATGGCCCGCAAAGGCTTCGGGCAGGCTGCCGAGGATGACCGACCGTTCGATCAGATTTCGCAATTCTCGCACATTGCCCGGCCAATCGTAGCGCCGCAGCTTGAGCAATGTCTCGGCATCCAACCGCAGCGCGGGCATGCCAAGCGCGGTCGAGAATTGCTGCATGAACATCGCCGCCAGCTCGACGATATCATCCGAGCGGTCCTTGAGCGGCGGCATCGCGACTTCGACAACATTCATGCGGTGATAAAGGTCTGCGCGGAAACGCCCCTCCTCCACCGCTTTGGGCAGATCGGCATTTGTGGCGAAAAGGAACCGCAGGTTCAGCGGAATTTCCCGCTCGGCCCCTTCGGGCCGGATGCGTTGATCTTCCAATACCCGCAACAAGGCCGCCTGCAACTGCTCCGGCATCTGCGCCACTTCATCAAGGAACAGCGTGCCGCCATCGGCCAAAAGGAACAGCCCCGGCTGTAGGGTTTCGTTCCCCTCCACCGCACCGAAGAGTTCCGGCACGATCCGATCCGGCGTAATGGCGGCGCAGTTGACCGCAACGAAAGGATGGTCGGCGCGGTCAGACATCTGGTGCAGTTGCCGCGCGGCCAACTCCTTGCCGGTGCCGCTGGCCCCAGTGAAAAGCACCGGCGTCGGGACCGGGGCAAGCCGGTTCAGCATCCCGCGCACCTTCGACAGGGCCTCGGACTTGCCAAGCATCTGCACCGCTGCCCCGCCCTGCAATTCACGCCGCAGCAGTGTGTTGTCGCGGCGGAGGTTCTTGCGGTCGAGCGTGCGGGAAACGGCGCCGAGGATTTGGTTCGCCCGGAAGGGTTTCAGCACGAAATCACTGACGCCCGCGCGCAGCGCGGCGATGGCGGTTTCCAGATCGGCATAGGCGGTGATCAGAACCGTGTCGGCGTAGAACCCTTTGCGGCGCTGCTCGACCACCCATTCCAGCCCGGTTTTGCCGGGCATGACATTGTCCAGAACGACCACATCGAAATGCGCCTCGTCCAAGAGTTTGGTGGCCTCTGCAGGCGACGCGGCCTGTGCCACGCGCTTGACACGCGGCTCCAAAATCTTGGTCAGGAAATGGCGCATTCCCGGTTCGTCGTCGATCACAAGGATCGACGCGCCTTCGAGCGTGCCGCCGTATTCATCGCCTGCCGCCATGATATGCCTCTTCGGTGTCAGTCCAGCCGGACGTTTTCACCTGAATAGACCTCAGCCGAGGAAAAGCCTATCTCATGCAGTCCGAAATAGGCCACAACGCCGATCACCGCGACGCCCAGAAACCCTGCCAGCATGGCTTTCATTGCGCGTATCCTTTTACCTGAACGCCGCCCATCATTCTGCGGGGGTCCGCTTGTCATCTTTGACCTCATCAAGCCAGAGCGAATGGTGCTGCTCGGCCCAACGTTCATCAACCTCGCCGTTGCCCATGGCGTCAAAGGCGCCTTCCATACCGAGTGTCCCGATATAGATGTGGCCCAAGATCACCGCCATCATCAGAAAGCCGATGATCGCGTGCCACAGTTGGGCATATTGCATTTCGGCATGGGGCGTCAGATCGTCCTGCAAGGGACCAAAGCCTGCGGCCTCGGCCATGCCGATGTCATTGATAAGGTTGAAGGTATGCCCGAAAAGCTGGATCTCGAAGGGAAACAGCAGCGACAGCCCCGAGAGCGAGACCGAGAAGCCCAGCAGGATCACGGCCCAAAAGACGATCTTTTGCCCGAAGTTGAACTTTTTCGCAGGCGGGTGTTTGTCGCCGATGAAACCGCCGCCTTGCTTGATCCAAACCCAATCGGTCTTGTTCGGGATATTGTGCCAAATCCACATCACAAAGACCATGACGAGCGCAATCATAAAGGCCCATGAGACGTTGTTGTGGATGAACTTAGACCCGGTCAGCAGGACCGAGTTGAACTCACGCCCCAAGAGCGGAATGACCACCTTGCGGCCAAAGAGCGTGGCCAAGCCTGTCAGGGCAAGCAGGATGAAAGACCCGGCCAGCATCCAATGGGCAAACCGTTCGATCGCTTTGAAGCGAATGACGGTGCGCCCGACCTTGCCGCCTTCGATGCGGATCCGCCCCCGCAGGAGATAGAACAGCAAGAGCACGGCCAGCGTTCCGGCAAGAAGCCAAGCGCCGTAGGTTGCCAGCGGCCCTTCGCGGAATTGCTGCCACCACATGCCGTTGTCTTGCACCAAGACGCGGCCGGTCTTGTTCATCGTGCTGACGCGCACGGGCAATTCGTTATAGCGGATGCCGCGCCACAGGTCCGGGTCCGAGCGCCCGCCAAGCGGGCCAAGGCCCGGCACCGTTGCGGCGTCGCCGCCCAGATTGTTGCGCCGGAACCCGTCGTCAATCTCGGCCCCGTTTTGGCGGCGTTCGATGTCGGCCAGGTTCTGCGCGCCGCCGGTGTTGGCGCGGTCAATGGCCGAGGGGGTCGCGTTCTCGGGCAGGCGCACGTCCTGCGCCGTGGCGCTGACCGGCAGCGCGGCCAAGGCGAGAATGAAAAGAGCCATCAGGTGGCGCAGCATGGGAAATCCCCCGGCTAGACAGATATGGAGTAAAGGGGCGACCCGGTCAGGCCGCCCCGAAAGCCGTTACTGGCCTTTTTGCTCGTAAGCCGTGCCCCAGCCCCAAGCGCCGGAGCCAAAGCCGCGCGCGACGACGCGCTCGCGGTAGATGTCGGAGACCATGTCACCGTCACCGGCCAGAAGCGCCTTGGTCGAACACATCTCGGCGCAGATTGGCAGTTTGCCTTCCGCGATCCGGTTGCGGCCGTACTTCTGGAACTCCGCCTGAGAGTGGTTTTCCTCAGGGCCACCGGCGCAGAAGGTACATTTGTCCATCTTGCCGCGGCTGCCGAAGTTGCCAGCCTGCGGATACTGCGGCGCGCCGAAGGGGCAGGCGTAGAAGCAGTAACCGCAACCAATGCAGAGGTCCTTTGAGTGCAGGACGATGCCATCGTCGGTCTGGTAGAAACAATCCACCGGGCAGACCGCCATACAGGGCGCGTCCGAGCAGTGCATACAAGCGACCGAGATCGAGCGTTCGCCCGGTTGGCCGTCTTGAATGGTCACCACGCGGCGGCGGTTGATGCCCCAAGGGACTTCGTGTTCGTTCTTACAAGCCGTGACACATGCGTTGCATTCAATGCAGCGCTCGGCATCGCAGAGAAACTTTGCTCTTGCCATTCTCTTATCTCCTTACGCTGGCATAATCTTGCAGAGAGTCGCTTTGGTCTCCTGCATTTGCGTCACTGAATCGTAGCCGTAGGTCTGAACCGTGTTGGTGCTTTCGCCCAGAACGATCGGATCGGCCCCATCGGGGTATTTGTCCCGCAGGCTGACACCTTCCATGTGCCCGCCGAAGTGGAAGGGCATGAAGGCCACGCCCTCGCCCACCCGTTCGGTGACCATGGCCATCACTTTGATCTTGCCGCCCTCGGGCCCTTCGACCCAAACGTCGGACCCGTCGCGCACGCCAAGGTTGTTGGCGTCACGGGTGTTGATCTCGATGAACATGTTCTGTTGCAACTCGGCCAACCATGGGTTCGACCGGGTCTCGTCCCCGCCGCCCTCATATTCGACCAAGCGGCCAGAAGTGAGGATGATCGGGAATTCCTGCGAGAAGTCGTTCTTTTGGATCGAGGCATAAAGCGTCGGCACCCGCCAGAAGGTCTTGTCTTCGTAGGTTGGGTAATCCGCGACCAGATCGCGCCGGTTTGAATAAAGCGGCTCGCGGTGTTTTGGCACCGGATCGGGGAAGGTCCAGACCACACAGCGGGCCTTGGCGTTACCGAAGGGGGCGCAGCCATGTTCAATCGCGACCCGCTGGATGCCGCCCGAAAGGTCGGTCTTCCAGTTGATGCCACCGACTTGGGCCACGTAATCCGATTCCATCTCGCCTTGATGCGAGGTTTCACCGACCTCTTCTTGGCCATCGTCCGCATTTTCAGGCTTCTCGTAACCTGCGACCGCTTCGATGATGGCGCGTTCCTCCGCTGTGAGATCGCCGTCCCAGCCCAAATCCGTCAGCATCTGCATGGTGAATTCAGGATAGCCGTCTTTGATCTCGGAGCCTTTGGAATAGACACCTTCGGCGAGCAGGTTCTCACCGTCACGTTCAACGCCGAAACGGGCGCGGAAGGTCAGGCCGCCTTCGGCCACTGGCAGCGACAGATCGTAAAGGTTCGCCGTGCCGGGGTGGTTCATCTCGGGCGTGCCCCAGCAGGGCCATGGCATGCCGTAGTAATCGCCATCCGCCGGGCCGCCGTTGGCACGCAGAGTGGTTTTGTCGAAGGTGTGCTGGTTCTGCATGTGCATCTTCATCCGCTCGGGCGACTGCCCGGTATAGCCGATGGTCCACATGCCTTTGTTGAACTCGCGCGTCAGGTCTTCGATGAGCGGCTCTTCACCGTTCACTTCGATGTTGCGGAACATGCGATCATCAAAGCCGAACTTCTTGGCGAACTTATAGAGGATCGTGTGGTCCGGCAGGCTTTCAAACAGCGGCTCGACGACCTTTTCGCGCCACTGGAGCGAGCGGTTCGATGCGGTCACGGAACCGGAGGTTTCGAACTGCGTACAGGCCGGGAGCAGGTAGGTGTTGTCGGTCCGATCGTGGAGAACGGCAGAGACGGTTGGGTATGGGTCGACCACAACCAGCAGGTCGAGCTTTTCCATCGCCGTTTTCATCTCACCCTGACGGGTCTGCGAGTTCGGCGCGTGGCCCCAGAGCACCATGGCTTTGGTGTTGTCGGGCTGCTCAAGGTTCTCACGGTCCTCAAGCACACCATCGATCCAACGCGACACCGGGATGCCGATGAGGTTGATCATCTTTTGCTCTTCGCCCGCGCCATCGGTCCACGAGGCGAAGCGGCTCTGGATCCATTCCAGATCCTCACCCCAGACCCGCGCCCAATGCGCCCAAGAGCCATCGGACAGGCCGTAGTAGCCCGGCAGCGTATCGGCCAGAACGCCAAGGTCGGTCGCGCCTTGCACGTTGTCGTGGCCGCGGAAGATGTTGGTGCCGCCACCGGCGGTGCCCATGTTGCCCAAGGCCAGCTGCAGAATGCAGTAGGCGCGGGTGTTGTTGTTGCCGTTGGTGTGCTGCGTGCCACCCATGCACCAGATCACGGTGCCGGGGCGGTGGTTGGCCAGTGTCCGCGCGACGCGCTGAAGCTGTTCGCCGGGCACGCCGGTGACGCGCTCAACCTCATCGGGGGTCCAGTTGGCGACTTCCTGACGGATTTCATCCATGCCCCAGACGCGGGTGCGGATGAATTCCTCATCCTCCCAACCGTTCTCGAAGATATGGTAGAGGATACCCCAGACCAGCGCCACGTCAGAGCCGGGACGCATCCGCACATATTCGTCGGCATGGGCCGCGGTGCGGGTGAACCGCGGATCGCAGACGATCAGCGGCGCGTTGTTCTCTTCTTTGGCTTTCAGCACGTGCTGCAGCGACACCGGGTGCGCCTCGGCGGGGTTGCCGCCGATGATGAAGATCGCGCGCGACTTGTGGATGTCGTTGTAGCTGTTGGTCATGGCGCCGTAGCCCCATGTGTTCGCCACGCCCGCCACGGTGGTGGAGTGACAGATCCGCGCCTGGTGGTCGACGTTGTTGGTGCCCCAATAGGCGGCGAACTTGCGGAACAGATAGGCCTGTTCGTTGGAGTGTTTCGCCGAGCCGAGCCAGTAGACCGAATCCGGACCGGANGNGTCNCGGATCGACAGCATCTGATCGCCGATCTCGTTGATCGCCTGCTCCCAAGAAATCCGCTGCCATTCGCCNCCGACNTTCTTCATCGGNTACTTCANGCGGCGCTCNCCATGGGCGTGCTCACGGACCGANGCNCCCTTGGCGCAATGCGCGCCGAGGTTGAAGGGGCTGTCCCANCCGGGTTCNTGACCNAGCCAAACACCGTCCNACACTTCGGCGATGACGGTACANCCGACCGAGCAATGGGTGCAGACGGATTTCTTGACTTCCATCTTTCCGCTGACGGCTGCGGTGGCGGCTGATGCCTGTTGCACGCTGCCCGCGGTGCCTGCAATGGCCGCAAGCCCGCCGATGGCAAGGCCCGAGCCGCGCAGGAACGCGCGCCGGTCAATACCGCTGCGCGCCACATCGGACATGATGCCTGTCCGCTGCGCAGACCGCGCGACCCCATTGGTCTTTTTCCTCAACATATCTTCACTCCCTATGCGCGGGCTGGTCCCCGCCTGAGGTGGCTATTGAACGGCGGGTGTTATCGCCTTGCCAAGTTTTCGGGGCCGCGCCCCGGTTATCTGATTAGAACCGCGCGGCGGCGTAATAGGCGCGCGTGTGTTCGGTGTCTTGGATACGGTCCGACGACAGGTCGGGGGCTTGGGCCGCTTCGGCTTCGCTCCCTGTGGTGGCCACGGCAACGGCGGCCAAGGGCGCGGCGGAGCCCGCGAATTTCAGGAAGTCGCGCCGGTCCTTGCGAACGGGTGCGTCGGTGGTACCCTCTGGCTTGCGTGTCATCTTCTCTCTCCTGTTACGTCTCTTGTTCAGGGGCGCGTGGCCCCGCCTGTCTCATCGCGGTGGGTCTAGTCGTCTTTGCTGAGCCGGAAGGCTTCGGCTTCAATCTGCATGAAGGCACGGCCAATTTTGCCNACNGGGGCATAGAAGACCGAGTTTTTCGCCCCTTCGAGGTCGGCAAAGAAGTGCCCNGCCCAAGGGGCGANATGCCGGTTAAAGAATGTCTTNTGCTGCGNCAGCGTNGCNGGNGNCGNAAAACGGCCNGCGATCATCGCGCCCATCATTTCCATCAGCGACGCGATGTTGTCTTCGGGCTCAAACACATTCGCCGCCCGNTCAAGCCCGCGTGCAACCATATCCTGACGCAGGGCGGCCAGCGGTTTTTCNTTGAGAAANCCGGTGAGGTAAAAGCTCGCATAGGGCANAAGNTCNCCCCGNCCCAGCCCGATGAAAAGCCGGTTGAACTCACTCTCNGCACCCGAGGGTTTGGTCTTGGCGGCNAGTTTCGACAGCGTCTTGAATCCCTGCCCCAACTCGCTGTCATCCCCCGACAGGCCCGCGCATTGATCCAGCAGCATCTGATCCGGCGGTCCGGCAAGGATTAGGCCCATGAAGTTGTAAAGGTCCGCGCGCAGGCGGTCTTCTTCGGGCAGGGGCGTCGCGGCCAATTGGGTCATGCGCTGCTACCTTCCATGTCCTGTGCCAGATCACTGGCGAAGTGAAACCGCATGCGGCGGTGGGTCGGCGCGGGCTGCGCTTCGGATTCTTCTTCCGGGGCGGCATGATGCACCTCAAGAGGCGCATCTGGGGCCAGCGCCGTTTCGGTCCGGCGGGGGCCGGGCACGACGACATCATGGGTCGAGGCCAGAACGGGCGCGTCATTGTTGGCGCTCTCAACCGTCTCTTCGGGCGCGTCGGCCTCAGCGGTCAGCACCTCTTCGACCTTCGAGACCATGCCGCGGCCCACTTGGTAGATCGTGTTAACCGGTTTCCCAGCTGTCGCCGCCGCTGTGTAATCGTCGTCGTAATCGTTCAACCCGTCAAGGCAGGCCAGCACCGGGTTGGTTTTCCAAAAGCTGCGCAGCGCGCGGGTCTTGAGCCGTTGGGGCAGTTGCGCCTTGAGAAAGGCACGCAACTGTTCGCCGCTCACCAGATCCTCGGGCGCGGGCAGATCGAACTCGGCCAGCAGGTCATCATCGCTGCGCTCGGCCAGCGCGGCTTCTTCAGCCTCTGCCACCTGCGCTGCGTGAACGCGCACTTCGGCTTCTGCCTCAGCCGCGACGGCGGCGCGGCGTTTCTGCCAAAAACCGCTCATGCCAGACGCTTTCGTTTCAGCGCGGGCGATGCATAGATGTCTGCAGGCTTTTCAATGCGCGGATCCCCGATCCCGTCTTGTTTAAGATCAGTGCGCAGACGATCCCGGCGGCGTTTGACGAAGGCTTCCTCTTGGTGGAACTCTTCGACGAATTCTTGCACCCATGCCATCAGGCCCGGCGTCATCGCGACCTTTTCCACCACCTCTTCGGCGCTGTCGCAATAATCCTGCGCCTCATAGGGCGATGCTGTGACCAGCGCGAGTTTGAAGGGGCGGTCGGTTGCACCGGGAATGGGGCGCATCACAACATAGACACAAGGCACATCCGCGCCAAGGCCGTGGACATAGGCTTCGGTCTCGGCTCCGTGGAGGTCCAGCTTGAGCGTGGCGGCGTGGTATTCGACGATCTCACCATCGCGGCGCAGCTCGCGCCAATCTGCCTCCCCGGCACCGGGCAGCACGGCGGTCGCTTTCCAGCTCCACTTGGCCCAACGGGTCACCCCCGGCGCGCGCCGCAGTACAATGCCCAAGGGCATCGTCCGATACATTGTCGGGTTGTGAATCAAATTGCTCCTCCGTTTCAACGACCTTCGCCGCAAAGGCCGGTCCGGGGGAAGCGCTAATCCGCGCCAAAGCCCGAAAAACCCGGCTTTCGAGACAAGATGGCCCATCGGCTAGGCCCGTCAATGGCGCCTCGGCCTAATTGTCTAACTTGAGTGTTTCGCTCGGAAAATGAGGGAATCGCAAATTTCGAATCACTGCCCCCGCTGACCGCTGTTTCTGCCTGCTTCACCGCCTAGGAGCAGCACCGCCACGCCGCGAATTTCGGTTGTAGGGGGTGGCAAATCCCGTCTAGCTTGGGGCCTCTGCCCTGCCCAGATGGGCTGCGGAATGTCGTGCGAGATAAGGGAAAATTCATGGCCAAGACATTGATAACATGCGATTGCGCAGGGTCGCAGCGTATCGATTCCGATGCACTGGCCGAGCGCAGCGGTTTGGCGGTCGCGCCCCCCTGTTCGGCCCTCTGCACCACCCAGATCGACCGGGCTGCCAAGGCCCTGACCGCCGGGGACGCAATTTTATGCTGCACCCAAGAAGAGCGGGTCTTTACCGAATTAGCCGAGGATTTGGGCCTGACCCCTGCCCCCCTCTTGGACCTGCGCGACCGGGCCGGATGGTCGGATGACCCCCGTGACAAACTACCCAAAATGTCCGCCCTCGCAGCCGAGGCGCTTTTGGACGCCCCGGCAGAGAAAACCATCGATGTCGGCTCCGAAGGGCTTTGCCTGATCGTGGGGCGCGGCCCGGCGGCGCTGGAGGCGGCGGCGCAGCTCAAAGACCATCTGAGTGTCACGCTGTTGATGGACGACGCGGTGACACAGGCCGAGGACAATCTGCCCGAGGTGCGCGATTTTGACCTCATTTCCGGCAAGCTGCGCCGTGCCAAGGGCGCGCTTGGACAGTTCGAAGTGGTGATCGACGCGCTGCGGCAGGTCGACCCGCGTGGCCGGGGACCGCTCAACTGGACCGCGCCGCGCGACGGCGCGCGCAGCCAATGTGACATCATCATCGACCTGCGCGGCGAGACGCCGCTGTTCCCGGCGCATGAAAAACGCGAAGGCTACCTGCGCGCCGATCCCGGCCACCCGCCTGCCGTGGCCGCCGCCGTGCTGGCTGCCTCGCATCTCACCGGCACATTTGAGCAGCCGCTCTATGTGCGGACCGAGCCGCTGCTCTGCGCCCATTCCCGCGCGGGGCAAACCGGCTGCACCAATTGTCTGGACCTTTGCCCCACTGGCGCGATCACGCCCGACGGCGATCATGTTGCGCTCGATCCAATGATCTGCGCGGGCTGCGGTGCCTGTTCCTCGGCCTGCCCCTCGGGTGCGATCAGCTATGACGCGCCGCCCGTCGATTTCACCATGCGCCGGGTGCAGACGCTGGCGCGCGCCTATCTCGAAGCGGGCGGCGAAGCGCCGCGCCTCATGGTGCATGACGCCCATGGCGCCGAGATGATCCGCCTTGCCGCACGCCACGGGCGCGGACTGCCTGCCGATGTGGTGCCGATGGAACTCGATGCGCTCGCCGCCTTTGGCCATGCTGAGGCGCTGGCCGCGCTCGCCGCCGGGTTCGCCCATGTCTCGCTTCTGCTTGGCCCCAAGGCCGACCGCGACGCGATTGAGGCGCAGACCGCGCTGGCCCGCGCCATTGCGGGGGAAGCGCGGATGTCGCTGATCGACACCCCCGACCCCGAGGCGCTGACCGACATCCTCTATGACAGCGAGGCCCCTGCCCCCGTCGCCCAGCCGGTGCGCCCCATGGGCAGCCGCCGCCAGATCGCCCGGCAGGCAGCGCGGGCGCTCAACCCCGAGGCTGAGGTGTTGGACCTGCCCAAGGGTGCGCCCTACGGTGCCGTTCTGGTCGACAAGGATGCCTGCACGCTGTGTCTTTCCTGCGTATCGCTCTGCCCTTCGGGCGCGCTTGGCGACAACCCGGACTTGCCGCAACTGCGCTTTCAGGAAGACGCCTGCCTGCAATGCGGGCTCTGCGCCAATGTCTGCCCCGAGGATGCCATCACCCTCGCGCCGCGCCTCGACCTGACCGAAGCCGCGCTGAGCCAGCGCGTGCTGAACGAGGAAGAGCCTTTTGCCTGCGTCGAATGCGGCAGCCTCTTTGGCGTGAAATCCACCGTAGAGAAAATCACCGACAAGCTGCGCAGCCATTCGATGTTTGCCGATGAGGCAAAACTGCGGATGATCCAGATGTGCGATGACTGCCGGATCAATGCGCAGTATCACAGCACCAACAACCCGATGACCGGCAACGAACGCCCGCGCCCTCGGACCACCGACGATTACCTCTCCAAACGGCGCGACCACTAGGCCGCCCACAGCACAGGAGCCACCCATGAGCGAAGACTTCAACATGTCGATGCGCAAGTTTCTCAAACAGGTCGGCGTGACCTCGCAGCAGGCCATCGAAAAGGCCATGCGCGACCATGACACCAGCGGCAAAGAGTTTGCGGTCAAGGCCGTGATCACCATCCCCGAACTGGGCCTTGAGCATGAGATCGACGGCACCATCGCCGGCGCGGACAAGGGCGAGGCATAAGCGACGTGACAGCCAGCAGAGACGCGGTCCTGACCGCCTTGAAGACCGTGACCGATCCGGCCACGGGGACAGACATCGTGGCCAGCGGCGTGATGCGCGCGCTGAATGTGGATGACGCGGGCGCGGTGCGTTTCGTGATGGAAATCCCGCCCGCCCAAGCCAAAGCCTATGAGGAGGCCAAGGCGCTGGCCGAAGCGGCGCTGGCGCAGGTCGAGGGGGTCTCGAAAGTCTCCATCGTGCTGACCGGCCACAGCGAGAAAGCCCCGCCGCCTGACCTCAAGCCGCAGCGCAAAGCGGAGCCAACCGGCCCGCAAAAAATCCCCGGCGTCGACCGGATCATCGCCGTCGCCTCGGGCAAGGGCGGCGTCGGCAAATCCACCGTTTCCGCGAACCTCGCCTGCGCGCTGGCTGCCCAAGGCCGCCGGGTCGGGCTCTTGGATGCAGACGTCTACGGCCCCAGCCAGCCACGCATGCTCGGCGTCTCTGGCCGCCCCGCCTCGCCCGATGGCAAGACCATCCTGCCGATGCGCAATCACGGCGTCACCATGATGTCGATTGGCCTCATGACCAACGAAGACCAAGCCGTGGTCTGGCGCGGGCCGATGCTGATGGGCGCCTTGCAACAGATGATGACGCAGGTGCAATGGGGTGCGCTTGACGTGCTGATCGTCGACTTGCCGCCGGGCACTGGTGACGTGCAGATGACGCTGGCGCAAAAGGCCCATGTGGATGGGGCGGTGATCGTCTCTACACCGCAGGATGTGGCTCTGATCGACGCGCGCAAGGGCATCGATATGTTCAACCAGCTGAAGGTGCCGATCCTCGGCATGATCGAAAACATGTCGACGCATATCTGCACCAATTGCGGCCACGAGGAGCATGTTTTCGGCCACGGCGGTGTCGCCTCCGAGGCCGAGAAATGGGGCGTGCCCCTGCTCGCCGAAGTGCCGCTTGATCTTCAGATCCGTCTCGCCTCGGACGGCGGTGCGCCGATCACCGTCAGCCAGCCGGACAGCAAACAGGCCGCGGCCTTTCACGCCATCGCCAAGCAACTCGTGGACGCTGGCGCCGCATGAGCGAGGTGCTGTCCTTCCCCCCGCTGATATCGGGCGAGGCGGTCGCGGGCGATGCGCTTGCCGCCGCCTGCGCCCGCGCGGCCGAGGGCTGCGATGCGGGTCTGATCACCTACCGGCTCGACGGGGCCGAGATGCAGGCGGCCTTGGTCTTTGCCCCCGAGGTGCCGCTGGCCCGCGCGGTGGCGATGCTGCCGCTCTGCGGGGTGGGCTTTCAAAACGCCCTCGGCGCGCTCTCGCCGCCCGAAGTCGCGGTGCAACTGGAATGGAACGGCGGCATCCGCGTGAACGGTGCGGCCTGCGGCGCGCTGCGGATGATGGCCTCGACAACCGATCCGGCGGCGGTGCCCGATTGGCTCGTCGTCGGTTTCACCCTGCCGCTCTACCCTGCGAACGACCCTGACATGGCGCAAACGGGTCTGAACCCGGATCAAACCGCGCTCTATGCCGAAGGCTGCGCCGAGGTGCAGCCCCCCGCCCTTGTCGAATCCTGGGCGCGGCACACGCTGCATTGGATCAACCGCTGGGAAGACCTCGGCCCTGCCAGCCTGCATGGCGAATGGCGCGGCTTGGCCTATGGGATCGACGAAGAGGTGACCGCGCAGGGCGCAAGCGGTACATTCATCGGTGTCGACGAGGACTTCGGCATGTTACTGCGCGCGGGACAGACGACCCGCCTGATCCCGCTCACCACCCTATTGGAGCCCGCACCATGACCCTCAAACTTGCCCGCGCGATCCATTTCGATGAGAGCGACCGCAACGTCTTCGCCTCACCCGCCCGCACCGGGGAATGGTGCATCTCTGGCGGATTCGAGTTTTCCGATTGGACCGAGGGCGACCTGACTGGCAAAGCCCGCCAAGCCTTCGCCAACGGCTGGCTTGGGCTCGAAACCTTTGGCCGCGTGACCTTTGTCGCCGTGACCCAGATTGAGGAAGCCGAGGTAGAGACCCTCGCCGCGCTGCTGGCGCAGCATTTCGTCACCTACTACGGTGCACCTTCGGTCGATGCCGCGCGTCCCGTGGCGAAAGAGGAGTTGGCGCAGATGATCGACCTCTGCGCCGATCACGCGCCCAACTGTCTGCTCACCGTGGCGCGCGAGTTGACCGACGCGGGCGTCCGTGAAAGCTTTCGCATGATCCAGCCGCAGGATGCAGGACTAGAGCAATTCGCGATCCACGGCGACTTGCCCGAGTGAACCATCCGCGCAGGTTTGGGCGCGGATGGTCTCTAACTCAGGTTATTCGGCACCTTCCGCGTTGAACACGAATAGTGTCTCACCATTGATCTTATAGTCGTTGATCAGCGCTTTCGCCCGGTCCGATGTCAGCCAGTCTTCAAGCTTCAGAGCCAGATCATTTTTGACATGGCCGTGACGCTCGGGGTTCACCGGCAGATAGGCATATTGGTTAAACAGAACCGGATCGCCCGCATAGAGCAACGCCAGATCCCCCTTATTGCCGAAGTTCAACCAGCTTGCCCGGTCCGACATCACATAGGCGGGCATCCCCGAGGCGGTGTTGAGCGCCGCCCCCATGCCTGCCCCGACGGCGTTGTACCAATCCCCGAACTCTGCCGGATTAAGACCTGCTTCGCCCCAGAGAGACAGTTCCTTCTTATGCGTGCCGCTGTCGTCCCCTCGGCTCACGAAATCAGACTCTTTGTCGGCGATTGCGCTCAATGCTTCGGTGGCCGCACCCGAGGATGCGATGCCCGCCGGATCGCTTGTTGGACCGATGAAGACGAAATCGTTGTACATGATTTCCGTTCGGTGGCTGCCGAACCCCGCGTCGACGAAAGCCTCCTCGGCTTTGCGCGAATGGACCAGGATCGCGTCCACGTCCCCGGATTCGCCTAGCTTGATCGCCTGGCCGGTCCCGACGACCAACAATTGCACATCGAGATCAAGATCCGCTGCGATCTGAGGCAAGAGAACATCCGCGAGACCGGAGTTATTGAACGATGTCGTCACCGCCATTTTCATCACGTCCGCGGCCTGCGCCGCACCGCTCATCGCCAGCGCGGAAATTGCGCCTACAATCCAATGTTTCATTCTACGATATCTCCTCTTAAAAATGCCTGCGCCTCAGGGGTCTCAGGTCGGTTGAAAAACATAGTCGCGGGGCCGGCCTCATGCAGACGGCCCCCCAGAAGGAACAAGACATTGTCGGCCAAACGGCGGGCTTGACCGTGGTCATGTGTGGAGAGGATCAGCCGCGTGCCGGCAGATTTCGCCGATTGCAGGATCGCCTCGATCTCTCGGGTCGCACGGCCATCCAATGCGGCACAGGGCTCATCCAGAAACAGCAGCTTGGGCTTGCAGATCAGGGCGCGGGCGAGGGCCAGTTTCTGCTGCTCGCCACCCGAAAGCACAGGAGCTGCGCGCCCCAAAAGCGGCTCTAACCCGACGCGCGCGGCCCATTCCTCCGCCGCCAGTCGGGCCTGAGCCTTTGCGACACCACGCAGGCGCAGTGGATAGATGAGGTTTTCCAAAACCGTGCGCCGCAGCATAACGGGCCGCTGAAAAACGAAGGCCTGATGATGCCGCGCCTCTTCGGTCGTACAGGCCCAATCGATCCGCCCCGCAGAGAGCCGCGCGGTGCCATGCAGCAATTGCAACAGCGTGGTCTTACCCGCGCCGTTCGGGCCGATAATGACCGTGGCACCCTGCCCTTCCAGCGTCAGATCAATCGGTCCCACCAGCCGTTGCCCGCGTCTGCGGCTTTCGATCGAAATGGCCTGCATCGGGAAAAGCTGCATTACCACCGACCCTCCCGTTCGGTGCGGCCCAGCCAATGGATCGCGAGATTCACCGCCACGGCCAGCCCGATCAGTACGAAACCGAGGGCGAGCGCCAAGGCAAACTCACCCTTTCCGGTCTCAAGCGCGATCGCAGTGGTCAACACCCGCGTCGCATGGTCGATATTGCCCCCGACGATCATGATCGCCCCCACCTCCCCAATCGCGCGGCCAAAACCTGCGAGCGCGGCGGTGAGGAGCGCACGGCGGGAATCCCAAAGCAGGGTCCGTATCTTTTGGCCTTGCGTGACATTCATAGAAATCAGCAGATCATGATATTCCTGCCAAAGTTCGCGGATCGATTGATGCGCGATCGAGGCAATGAGCGGCACGATAATGATCACCTGCGCTATGATCATCGCCGTGGGGGTAAAAAGCAGCCCCAACACCCCGAGGGGTCCGGAGCGGGAAAGGACCACATAAACGATAAGCCCCACCACGACTGGCGGCAGTCCCATGAGCGCATTTAGAACCGCGATCACCAAGCGCCGTGCGCGAAACCGTTTTACGGCGACCAATGCCGCGAGGGGGAGGGCAATCAGGCAGGCGACGACCAAGGCGGAAACTGTGACCTGCAATGACCGGCCGGCGATCTCCACCAGTTCGGGATCAAGCGTGAAGACAAGCCAAAAGGCCTGCGTCAGTCCGCTCCAAATATCGACCATCCCGCAGTGGCCTCCTCCGACTTGGGACCCAAAGCCCCACTTTCCCCGCACAGTGTCAGGACTAGCCTGTGGACGCCAGAGCCACCGGGACCGAAATTGCCGGAAGAGACAGACTGGCTTGAAACTCACCGTGATCTCGGGCGCGCAAGGTCAGGATGACCCGTCCCATGATTCTCGCAAATCGGGTATGTGGCTCTAACTACGGCAAAACCGCGAAATGCTGGCCATCCAGCTCATGATGAGCTCATTCTCATTTCCAAGGATAGTTTTAACAAATAATTACAGACCCTTAGACGTAAAAGCCCGGACTATCATTGATCGTAGCTCCGACTATCGATGCCGTCTTTCCCTCTCCTCGCGCAAGAATCTATTGCACGCATCGCTTTAATGGCATTAAGTAACGGAAACAAAAGCGCTACCGAATAATAGCGTTACTGAGAGCGAGGGCAGATGTGACGGACACTGTACACATCAATACACGGATCCGCCGTAATGCGGAAACGCTTTCCGAGGCGTTGGAAAGTCACATGTTGAAGGTCTTTGCGCCCGACGCGCGCAAGGAGTTACGCCGCTTTTCAGCCGGGGAAGCCGCTGAATTGCTTGGAATTTCAACCAGCTTCCTTCGCAAGCTCCATTTCGACAATAAGGTCGTCGATGTTCAGACAAGCCCGGGCGGGCGGCGGCATTACAGTGCTGAAGATCTGCTCTCGATCCGGCGCACGCTTGAGTCCACTGCCAAATCACGCGGTGCCTACCAGCGTGGGCGGCGTGATGGGGACAAACTGCAAGTATTGTCCTTTTTGAACTTCAAAGGCGGCAGCGGGAAGACGACGAGCGCAATCCATGCCGCGCAACGATTGGCCTTGAAGGGCTACCGTGTGCTCTGCGTCGATATTGACCCGCAAGCGTCTCTAACAACGCTTTTTGGCTATCGGCCAGAGTATGATTTCCTGAACTCGGGGACCATTTACGATGCCATCCAATATGACGATCCGGTCCCTTTGGCCGATGTCATTCAGAAAACATTCTTTACTGGCATTGATCTTGCTCCCGGAGGGTTGATGCTTCAGGAGTTTGAGCATGAGACACCCCAGGCTCTGCTGAACAACACCCAGCCAGCATTTTTCGCTCGGTTGGCGACCTCTTTGCAGGACGTAGAGCAGAATTACGACGTCGTTATCTTCGATTGCCCGCCGCAACTGGGGTACCTCACGATGTCGGCGCTTTGCGCATCGACGGGCGTGTTGATCACAGTGGTCCCGAACATGCTCGACGTCGCATCAATGTCGCAGTTCCTGCAGATGAGCGCGGACCTGCTTGACGTAGTCTCTAATGCAGGGGCGAGCATGGAATTTGATTTCCTGCGTTTCCTGATCAATCGGTACGAGCCGAATGATGGGCCACAACAGCAGGTTCTATCCTTCCTGCGCCAGCTCTTTGACGAAGAAGTCATGGTCGCACCGATGCTGAAGTCCACCGCGATTTCGGATGCCGGGCTGACCCATCAGACGATTTATGAGGTCGACCGGTCCCAGTTTCACCGATCGACCTATGACCGGGCGGTGGATTCACTCAATCTTGTGAATGATGAGATCGAAAGCATGATCCAGAAAGCATGGGGGCGGTAATGGCACGTAAAGGCATTTTATCTTCTGCACCGGCGAATGTTGAGAAGCCAGAAAAGCCTAAATCCCCCGCGATAGAGCCTAATAAGAGCCGGGGTAAGGCCAGTTTAATGCCGCGCGGCGCGGTGGGGGCGCTTCAGTCTTCGTTGAACCGGATGCAAGAAAACGCGGTTCAGGAATTGGACGGCAATCTGATCGACATGGCTGGCGTCGAAGACCGTTTAGGCACTGATACGCAGGCTCAAAAGCAGCTGCAAGACAGCCTCAGAACCTACGGGCAGCAGGTTCCTGTGCTCGTTCGACCCCACCCCAAAACCCCCGGACGGTTTGAGATTGTCTACGGGCGGCGGCGGCTTCAGGCACTGAAAGCGCTTGCGATGCCCGTCAAGGCGATGGTCCGCCAGTTGGACGACCATGCTTTGGTGATGGCGCAGGGGCAGGAGAATACCGCGCGACAGGATCTGTCGTTTATCGAAAAGGCGAGCTTTGCTGCTCAGTTAGACGTGGGCGGACATGATCGGCAGACAATCGCAGACGCGCTGTCGATCGATCTGCCTATGGTCAGTCGCATGCTCAAAGTTGGTCATGCGTTCGAGCTACCTTTCTTGCGCCAGATCGGTTCTGCCCCGTCCATCGGGCGGGATCGCTGGATGGCTTTGGTCAAACTCTTTGAGCAACCCGCAGCAAAAGCGCGGGCGGACAAACGGATGTCGCAGGCCGACTGGGAAGGGTTCAATTCAGATGAACGGTTCGAGGCGATCTTTGCTGAGGCTTCAGCTCAGCCCGAGAAAGCTGCCACCTCCCCTGCCCCATCGTCCAAGCCCCGCACCCTTCGGAGCCGTGATGGCAAGGCTTTGGCGGACATTCGCAGCGGCAAGCGTGGTGTCACGGTGACCGTCCCTGCCCGCTCTGCCGAGGGGTTTGATACATGGCTCGATGCGCATGCAGAAGAGCTTTTGCAAGAGATTCACGACCGCTGGCAAAAGACCCGCGCGTGAGACATTGAGGAAGTAGCAACAGGAGGCATATCCAAGACCACAAAAGAAAAGCCCCCCAGGATAAATCCCGGAAGGCCCTTCTCAAACTTTGCACCTTCGAGATAGCCCCAAAGATTTATCGATGTCAACTCTACCCGATGGGATAGGGCCGGTATTTTGTTGTCTTTCGTGATTTAAGATGGAAAACACGTTCCGAACTGCGTTCGGGCAGCCGAAATCGGCTACCCAAGTGTCGTGCGAGGGGCCGGACAAATGGGCTTTGCTCGACCGGCTGACAACTGCGGCTGACTACTTTGAACTGTCGCACCGCACCCTCACCGTATTAAAGGCATTGCTGAGTTTTTTGCCGAGCCGTCATATTCCAGATGGCGCTGCAGGTATTGTATTTGCCTCGAATGCTCGGCTGTCTGAGCGGTTGCACGGGATGCCAGAAAGCACGCTTCGACGGCATCTTGCCCAGCTTGTGCGTGCTGGGCTTATTGCCCGGCACGATAGCCCCAATCGCAAACGCTTTGCACGAAACCGGGGCGGCGCGATTGCGCTGGCCTTTGGCTTTGACCTCTCCCCCCTTGTCGTTCAGTCAGACCTGATTGAGACCGCCGCTGAGGCAGCCGAAGTGCTACGTGAACGGCTGCAAGCGCTGAGGGACCGGGTGCTTGTTCTGAGGCACGCGCTGATCCGTCAGGGTGGCGCTGAAGGGGTGGCAGATGAGGCGGGGCGTGTTCTTCGACGTAAGCCGGATGAAGCGGCATTGACCCTGCTCGAGACTGCGTTACGTGAAGCGCTTGAGAGCACGGCCAGCATCGTTGATGAAGCCGAAACAGAACCGGTTTCCCCTGCCCCATCTACAGACCAAATGAGCGCCAGTGACGGCGAAAATGAGCGGCACATACAGGATTCAATTAAATCCTATTTTGACTCTGAACAGCAGACCGGTCCGAAAGTCGCCCTCCCTCACTCGGCTGANAACATCGACAGTGAAGACAACGAGCCGAAGAAAGGGGTCACTTTGGCTGAGGTGTTCGCGGCTTGCAAAGAAGTTCAAAGTTTCTTCCCAGAAGCGATGCGCAATTGGAGCGATATTGTACGGATCGGAGATCAGATCGCCCCAATGCTAGGGATTGACCCGCCGGTCTTAAATGAGGCAAAACGGGACATGGGTGCGGAGAGCGCAGCGGTGACAGTCCTTTGTCTGTTAGAGAAAGCCGCGACCATCCGAAGCCCGGGCGCATATCTTCGCCGTTTGACACAAATGGCCCGTGATGGCGCATTTTCCCTTAATCCCATGGTGGCGGCACTGGTAAATCAGCGCAATTGTCAGCTGACAATTTGAAAAACTTTGTTTTTACAGTGGGTTAGGTGTATGTACGGCTGGCAATTTAGACCAGAAAACTGAATCGGTGGGATTTGTCGGGCAAAATACGCCCCCACACTTCACCCTTGAAGGCGCAGCGGCTAAATTGGCCTCAGTTTTCCGGGAAAGCCCATGACCTCCGTTCGCCTACGCCTGCTGATCCTCGCGCTAACACCGCTTATCGTGTTGATGCCGCTTCTGCTGGTCTTGGGCATGTCACGTTGGACGGCGGACTATGACGAAGTGCTCATCGCGAATGTCGAGAGCGAGTTGAGGATCGCCAACCAGTATCTCGCGCGGTTGTTGGCGCAGACCGGCAATGAACTGGATGCCGTCGCAGGCTCTGTCGAATTTGCCCGCGTGTTTGAGATGTCGCCAGCAGATCGCGCGGCCTTCTTTGCCAAGATACAGGATCGGCTGGGCTTGGATTTTCTGCGCTTCCTCCCCCTCGAAACAGCGGTCGATGAAGGCGAGGATTGGCCGGTGATCGCCCGCGCGGCGCGGGGGGCCAGCGGGGCGGAAATCGACGTGTTTAGCAATGCACGGCTGACAACTTTGAACGACGCGCTCGCGGTACGCGCGCAGGTGCCGGTGATCGACACGCCCGCCGCCGTGCCCACCAACCGGAAAGTCGAAGACCGCGGGATGGTGGTCCATGCGGCAAGCCCGGTGGCGCTGAACGGCAGGCAGGGCGTTTTGGTTGGCGGAATGCTTTTGAACCGAAACCTCGACTTCATCGATACGATCAACGATCTGGTCTATTTGAACGCGGTAACCGGCGGCGACCGGCAGGGGACCGCGACGCTGTTCCTCGATGATCTGCGGATCTCGACCAATGTGCGCCTGTTCGAGGATGTGCGCGCCCTTGGCACGCGCGTCTCGTCCGAAGTGCGGGAGGCCGTGTTGATCGAAGGGCGCACCTGGCTCGACCGGGCTTTTGTGGTGAACGATTGGTATATCTCTGGCTACCAGCCCATCACCGACAGTTTCGGGGAGCGGGTAGGGATGCTCTATGTGGGCTTTCTCGAGGCGCCCTTTGCGCAGGCGAAGCGCGAGGCGTTCTGGTGGATGCTGGCGGCATTCTTTGCCGTGCTGGCCCTCTCGGCGCCGGTGTTCCTGTGGCTGGCGCGGGGCATCTTTTCGCCGCTTGAACGGATGACAAAGGTCATGCATCGCGTCGGCAAGGGAGAGCTTTCGGCGCGGATCGGGCCGNTNTCATCCCGCGCGGGATGAGATCGGCGCCGTGGCGCATCACCTAGATTGGTTGCTGGAGCAGGTTCAAGAACGCGACCGNCAGTTGCGCAGTTGGAATGATGAGCTGAACCAGCGCGTGGATCAGCGTACCGGTGAATTGCGCGAGGCGAATGAGAAGTTGGAGCAGACCTTCCGCCAGTTGGTGATGAGCGAAAANCTCGCCTCCATCGGGGAAATCACCGCCGGGGTCGCCCATGAGATCAACAANCCGGTCGCGGTCATCATGGGCAATGTCGATGTCATCCGTGAGACTCTAGGCAAGGATGCCGCGCCCGTGGCCACGGAACTGGGGCTGATCGACAGACAACTNTCGCGGATCGAGGTGATCGTCGGNAAATTGCTGAAGTTNGCCGCNCCGTCTGAGTTTTCNGACTGTGAACATAATATCGCGCTGCGGCCCTTGGTGCAGGATTGCCTCGTGCTCGTTGATCATCTGATCAGCCGGGGCGGGATTGAGGTNNATTGCGACTTTGAAGAGGTNCCGCCCGTGCGCGCGGANTCGGGCGAGATTCAGCAAGTCGTGGTGAACCTNGTGGTCAATGCCGTGCAGGCNATGCGNGGGGCAGGGCGGTTGGATCTGTATCTAAGGTCTGAGGAGCGCGACGCTGTGCCCGGTGTCGCGCTTTCTGTCCATGACAGCGGGCCGGGGGTGCCAGAGGCTTTGCTCGGCTCGCTGTTCGATCCCTTCTTTACCACGAAACCCGGAGAGGGGACGGGGCTGGGCCTGTCGATCTCTCAGACGCTAATCCAGCGCGCTGGCGGGATCATCACGGTGCGCAACCGGGACGAGGGAGGCGCGGCCTTTACCGTCTGGCTGCCGCAAGCGCCCGATGATGGAGGCCCCCCCTGAACGCGCGCGGCGCGTTTAGGGGGGGGGGCAGGGGGCTCTAGGCGGCCTTGCCGTCGAAGCCTTCCAGATAGGCCACGAGGATATCCAGCGCCGCCTGTAGGTCACTCTTGGAGACCATCTCGGTCACCGTGTGGATGTAGCGGGTGCCAACCACGATCCCCACGGCCCGCGCGCCAGCGGCGGCCTGCTGCGCCGCTGCACCGTCTTGGCCGCCGGCAGCAAGCATAGTGCGCTGGAAGGGGATTTTGCGGGCCTCGGCCAGCTTTTCGATGTCGCGCACCAGATCCACATCGGCGATGAAGCTGCTGTCACGCACGTGCAGGCCAAAGCCCTTGCCGAGGCGTGTGGTGGACAGATGCTCGGGCACGCCGGGCGTGTCGCAGGCCAGCGTCGTGTCGATGCCAAGACCGATGTCGGGCTGTACCTTATAGGCTGCCGTGCGCGCGCCGCGCAGGCCGACTTCCTCCTGACAGGTGAAGGCAACGTGAATTTCCGCCCCGCGTCCCTTGTCGGCCAGTTTGCGGATCGCTTCGATCCCCAGCCAGCAGGCGACGCGGTTGTCGAGCGCCTTGGACACAAACTGATCGCCCATTTCTAGGAAGGGTTCGTCCATCACCACGAAGTCACCGACCTTGACGAGGTCCTTGGCTTTCTCACCCAGCCCGAGATCAACGAAGAATTCCGAAACCTCGGGAATCTTCTTGCGGTCCTCGGGGGAGGAGATGTGAATGGGTTTGCCGCCGGGGTTCATCACGCCTTTCAGATCGCCCTGATCGGTGCAGACCAACACTCGGCGCGAGAAGAGGTTGCGAGGATCAAAGCCGCCTACGGGTTGAAGGTACAAAAACCCATCTTTCGAGATATGGCTGACCAGAAACCCGATCTCATCCATATGGCACAACAGCATGATCTTGGGCGCTTTGCCATCGCTCGCTGTCGCATCCCGGCGGCAGAGGAGGGATCCCATGGCGTCGGTCTCCACATGGTCGAACAGGCCCTCGATCTGCTGGGTGATCAGGTCACGCACGCGGTGCTCGCGCCCCGGAACGCCGGGGGTTTCGCAAAGGTCTTTGAGTAGGTCGATGTTCATGCTGGCCTCATCCTTGGTGATTTGGCCGCACTATCGCGCCGCGCTGGTCGAAGTGCAAACAGACGCGGCGCGATGAGGCTGAAAGGGCAGGGGGCCTACATCTGCCCGGGTAGGAAAAGCACCAGCGCGGGGAAGATCAGCAGCAGGATCAGGCGCAGGATATCGACCAGCCAGAAGGGCGTGACGCCGCGAAAGATCGTCCCGGTCGAGACATCGCCAACCACACCCTTGAGCACGAAGACGTTCAGACCCACGGGTGGGGTAATCAGGCTGATCTCTGTCACCACAACGACGATGATGCCGAACCACACCGGATCAAACCCAAGGCTGGTGACCAGTGGAAAGAAGATCGGCACCGTCAGCAGCAGCATCGACATGCTCTCGAAAATGCAACCAAGCGCGATGTAGATCAAAAGGATCAGCCCCATGACCACCCATGGGCCAAGGTCCAGCGCCGTGACCGTCGCCAGCAGCCCTTCGGGCAGGCCCGCGAGGTTCACGAAGTTTGAGAAAATCCACGCGCCGATCAGCACCGAGAAAAGCGAGGCGGAGGTAAGCGTCGTTTCCTCCAGCACCTCACGCAGGCCGCGCCAGCTGAGCCCGCCACGCGCCCAAGCGATCAGGAACGCACCTGCAGCGCCCATGCCCGCCGCTTCGGTCGGGGAGAAGGCGAGGTGGATGGGCCAGAAATCAAGCACACCGTAGAGCCCGCCAATCACCAGCGCAAAGAGCGCCAGCACCGACCAGACGTGGTTCAGCGCGCGCAGCCGCTCACCCCATGTAGCGCGGGGGCCAGCGGGGCCGGCCTCGGGGTTCATGGCGACGGAAAAGCGGACCGCGCAGAGGTAGAGCAGGATGCCAAGCGCCCCGGGCACGATGCCCGCGATGAACANCGCNCCGATAGAGGTCTCGGTCAGCAGCCCATAGATCACAAGGATCACCGACGGCGGGATCAGGATGCCGAGCGTGCCGCCAGCGGCAATGGACGCGGTCGAAAGACTGTCAGCATAGCCGTATTTGCGCATTTCTGGCATGGCGACTTTGGACATGGTCGCCGCCGTGGCCAAGGATGAGCCACAGATCGCCGCAAAGCCCCCGCAAGCCACGATGGTGGCCATCGCCAAGCCGCCCCGGAAGTGGCCCAAAAAGGCGTTGGAGACTTGGTAAAGCTCACGGCTGATGCCGCCTTTGTTGACGAAGAGCCCCATGAGGATGAAAAGCGGAATCACCGACAGCCCGTAGTCTTGGCTGGTGTCGATAATCAGCCGCGACACCATAGAGATCGACGCGCGGTAGCTGGTCTCATAGACCAGCCCGATCATCCCAACGAGGCCCATGGCAAAGGCAATCGGCAGGCGCAGCAAGACGAGGACGAAAACGGCGGCAAAGCCGATGGCAGATGCGATCATGTGGCAGGGTCCAGAAGTTGCGGCGCAAAGAGGCGCAAAAGCCCGCGCAGGATCAGCACAACGGCGGTGAGATAGGTCATCACCGCGATGAACATGCCGATGTAAAAGGTCGGAATTTCAAGGTATTCGGTCACGTCGCCATAGCTCAGCGCGCGGTAGGCTAGGTCCACCACTCGCCCGGCTGGAAACCACAGCATCACCCCGCACCCCAGCGTCACCAGCCCGTCGCGCCAGCGTTGCAGCCCCCAATTTTCAAAGGGGCGGTCCAGCAGGTCAGCAGCGATATGCCCCTCGCGGCCCGACAGAACGGGCAGGGCAGAGAAAACGATCAAGGCGATGCCGATGCGGATCAGTTCCGTCGCGGCCTCAATGGGCGCGTTGAACACCGAGCGCATGATGACATCGGCAAAGGTCAGCACCATCAGCGCGAAAAGCGCGACAGAGGCCATCGTCATCGGCAGGGCCGAGAGGGCGGTGGTGAGGCGGATCAAAGAGCGCATGGCGGTTCCCTGGCTGGGGGCCGACCGCTGCTGCGACCGGCCCCTTTGGCGGTGGGGGTTACTGGCTGGCGTTTGCCATTTCCTCACGCATCATCTCATAGGCGGCCTGCCCATCGACACCGGCCTCGTCCAACTCGGCGATCACCTTGTCGCGCACCTTTGCAGCCATCTCAGCAAAGCGGGCCTGATCCTCTTCGGAGGCGGTGACGATCTTGTTGTCGCCTGCGGCCTCGGTGGCCTCACGCGCGTCAACGTCACTTTGATCCCAGACAGCGCCCATCATGCGGCTCGCCGTCTCGCCAAAAACTTCGCTGTCGAGCTTTTGCTGAACGTCTTCGGGCAGGCTGTCAAAGGTCTCTTGGCTCATGATAACCGAGAAGGAGCCACGGTAAAAACCGCCGGGCATTTCATAGACGTTCTTGGCGACTTCGTTCAGTTTAAAGCTGATCCGCTCGCCCATGTTCATCGCCACCGCGTCAGCGGCACCGGAATCGAGGGTTTCGTAAACCTTGGGCGCGGGCACCTGAATGCCGACGAGGCCAAGCTCCGCCCCCACATCCGCCGAAACACCGCCACCGAGACGGGTTTTAAGCCCTTGGAGGTCTTCCAGCGAGGCGACTTCTTTGTTGGAGTGAATCTGCCCCGGACCGTGGGTCGTCAGCGCGATCACTTTCACGCCGCGGTGCTCGTCCAGCTCGGCCAGCATCGCCTCATGGACGCGCCAATGGGCAACCGATGCGGCTTCGGCATTGCCCTCGTATCCGGGGATCTCCACCAGCTTGGTGCCGACGAAACGACCGGGCGTGTAGCCATGGAACAGGATCGCAATATCGGCGGCACCGTCCAGCAGCAGGTCCATCTGCGCGGGCGGCGGGGCAAGGCCGTTTTTCAACTCGGTCTCGATCAGCCCATCGCTGGCTTCCGACATCATGTCGGTCAGTTGCGTGAACATGCCAGTGTTGACCGGGTGGCTTGGCGGCAGCCAAGTGGAAATGGTCAGCGTCTCGGCGGCAAACGCGCCGGTCGCGGTGCAGAGCGCAAGCGCACTCGTCGTGAGAAACTTGGTGAATTTGGTCATTTTGGGCTCCTCCCCATACCGTTCGATATGCCTTGGCGGGGTTCTCCCAAACCCGTGTCGCCAAGTATATGCTTTTTCATGTATTCACATTTACAGCACGATTGGAACCATTTTTTGCGCGCAGGGCAAGGGCTGCGATCAGCCGCGTTGATCCGCAGTGTCGTCCAAGGCGGCCAGCAAGGATTTCAGCGCCGGTTTCAATTGCGCGCCCTCATTGCCCTTTAGCATTTCCATCAAAGCGGCCTCATGACGGCGCGCTTGCGGCACCAGTTCGGCGGCCAGCGCCCGGCCCGCATCGGTCAGATAGACACGCACCCGGCGGCCATCGGCGGGGTCACTGCGGCGGATCAGCAGGCCGCGTTCCTCCATTTGGGCGATGATCCGGGTGAGTCGTGATTGCTCGGCCAGCGCCTGCCGGGCCAGTTGCGTGATCATCGCGCCATCGGTGTCCGACAGACAGGCCAGCACGCGCCATTCCGGCACGCGCAGCCCCGCCTTGCGCACCTGCGCGTGGAACTGTGCGCTCGCCACATCGCTGGCCGCCGCCAACAAATAGAGCAGGTAATCGGAGACGAATCCCCCCTCCTGACCCGTGTCTTTGTCAGAGGTTGCGTCGGTCTTTTGCTGCGTCACACCTGTTAAGCCTTTGATGAAAAGAGGGCTCCTTGCGCCTCGGCACCCCTAAATGGCGGGCAAAATCGCGCTTGGCAAGAAAACCCTTGACCAAAACTATATGAAAAATCATATTGTTTACCACGGGAGGACATCACATGTCGAAGATCAACGCTATTGTGCGCGAGGTCACAGCGCTGACCGATCGCATCAGTGAGTTCCAGATCGCAGCCGCAGATGGCAGCGCGCTGCCGCGGTGGGAGGCGGGGGCCCATGTGCTTTTCGATCTGCCCGACGGCGACACCCGCGCCTATTCCCTGATTTCCTTCGGCCCGATTTCCGAGGCCCCAGAAGAGGCCCCCGATAGCTACCGCATCGCCGTCCAACGCGAACCTGAGGGCAAGGGCGGATCAACCCATATGCACGGGCTGAAACCGGGGGCAGAAATCACCTGCGCCGCGCCGAAGAACGACTTCCCCCTGACCCAAGACGCGCCTGCGGTGCTGCTGGCGGGGGGGATTGGCATCACGCCGATGATCTCAATGGCGGCGACGCTCAAGGCCGCTGGTCAGGCGTTTGCATTTCACTACTCAGGCCGCAGCGCATCCCTGATGGCCTATCGCGATACCCTGCGCGCGACCTTTGGCGATGCCTTGCATCTGCATTGTGACGATGACGACAGCGCGCTGAACCTTGATGCGGTGATTGCCTCTGCGGGGGGCGACGCGCATCTCTATGTCTGTGGCCCCAAGGGGCTGATCGACGCGACCAAGGCGAAGGCCGAAGCCGCTGGTATCGCGCCTGACCACATCCACTTCGAACTCTTCGACGCACCCCAAGAGCAGCAGGGCGACAGCGCCTTCGAGGTCGAAGTAGCCTCAAGCGGGGAGGTCTTCACCATCCCGCCCGGCCAATCCATCATCGACGTGTTGGAAGCGGGCGGCGTCGACGTCATGTATGACTGCCAGCGCGGCGACTGCGGCATCTGCCAATGCGATGTGCTCAGTGGCACCCCCGATCACCGCGACGTGGTTCTGTCCGAGGCGGAACGCGCGGCAGGCAATGTCATGCAAATCTGCGTCAGCCGCGCCAAATCACCGCGCCTTGTACTCGACATCTGAGGGAGGAACTCATGGGACGTTACGACAGCCCGGCGGCACTGGCCGCTCTCGTGCAGCCACATCAGGTGCACCGCGATATCTACACCGACCCGGAGGTGTTCCAGCAAGAGATGAAGCATCTCTTCGCCAATGCTTGGGTCTTTGTCGGCCACGAAAGCCAGACCCCGAACAAGGGCGATTATTTCAGCACCCATATCGGCACCCAACCGGTCATTCAGGTGCGTCATTCCACGGGCGAGATCCATGTGCTGCTGAACCGCTGCCCCCACAAGGGCACCAAGATCGTGATCGACCGGCAGGGCAACACCGGCAAATTCTTCCGCTGTCCCTATCATGCATGGAGCTTCAAGACCGACGGCTGCCTTTTGGCGATCCCGCTCAAGAAGGGCTACCAAGATACCGGGCTGGAAGAGACCGACAGCGGCAAGGGCATGCGCAGCGTTGGCGATGTGATGAACTACCGCGGCTTCATCTTTGCCCGGCTCGCGGAAGAGGGCATCAGCTTCGAAGAGTTCTTCGGCGAAAGCCTGTCGTCACTCGACAATATGGTGGACCGTTCCCCCGCCGGACGGCTCGAAGTGGTCGGCCCGCCGCTGCGCTACATGCACCATTGCAACTGGAAGATGCTGGTCGAAAACCAGACCGACACCTGCCACCCGATGGTGGCTCACGAAAGCTCAGCCGGGACGGCGGTGAAGCTCTACGAAGAACTGGGCCTNCCNGANGNCGCNCCCAAACCNCCNGCGATGGAGATCATCGCCCCCTTCATGTCGCCNTACGANTTNTTCGAAGGCATGGGCATCCGCACNTGGCCCAANGGCCACGGGCANACGGGCGTAAANCATTCAATCCACTCNGATTANNCCGCCATCCCCGGNTATTTCNANGCNCTNTGCGANAGCTATGGNGAGGAAAAAGCCAAGGCGATCNTGGACGAAAACCGCCACAACACGGTCTATTTCCCCAACATCATGATCAAGGGGCCGATCCAGCAGCTGCGCGTATTCATCCCCCTCGCGGCGGACCGCACGGTGGTGGAAAGCTACATCTACCGCCTCGTCGACGCGCCGGATGAGCTGACCGCCCGCACCGCGATGTACAACCGCATGATCAACGCGCCGACCTCGATCGTCGGACATGACGATTTGGAAATGTACGAGCGCGCTCAAGAGGGTCTGATGGTCGACGGTTTGGAATGGGTGAACATCCAGCGCCTGATCGAAGACGACGAAGATTTTGAAGTGGAAGCGGTCGAAAACGGCACCACCGAACGCCAGATGCGCAACCAGTTTCATGCCTGGGTCAAGTTCATGACCATGGGCCAAACAGCGGAGGCTGCGGAATGAGCGTGACGCGCGAAACCCTGATCGACTTCATTTATGACGAAGTGCGCATGTTGGACGAGGGGCGCTATACCGAATGGCTCGACCTATGGTTGCCGGATGGGCACTATTGGATGCCGTTGGACTATCAGCAGAAAGACCCGATTAACGAAACGTCGCTGATGTATGAAGATATGTTCATGCTCAAACTGCGCGTCGAACGGCTTAACGGCGCGCGGACCTTCAGCCAAAAACCCAAAAGCCGCTGCCATCATGTGATCCAGCGTCCCTTCGTGGATGAGATGGACACGGAGGCGGGGCGTTTCGTCACGACCACCTTCATGCACTACGTCGAGACGCGGCTTGATGAGCAGCAGTTGCTCGCCGTCACCGCGCGGCATGAGTTGGCGCTGGTCGAGGGGCGTCTGCGCATCGCCAACAAACGGGTCGATATCGTCAATTGCGACGCGGCCTTTCGCAACATTCAGTTGCTGCCATGATCGCGCCAGAGATCGAAACGGTTTGCGCGGCGTTTGAGGACGCCGCCGCGCGGCATCCCAACCGCGCCTTTCTCAATGTGCTGCCAGAAACGGCGGAAATCTACGGCATCGCGGCGGGAGAGGTGAGCTATGCCGCAGCCGCGCGCGAGGTTGCGGCTTTGCGTGAAAACATGGCGGCGGCGGGCTACCTTCCCGGCCAGCGGGTCATGCTGCTGATGGAGAACCGCCCGGCGTTTTTCCTTTGGTGGCTGGCGCTGAACGGTTTGGGTCTGTCGGTGGTGCCGGTGAACCCCGATCTGCGCGCGGCGGAACTGAGCTATATGATCGACCACGCCGAGCCTGTTTTGGCCGTGGCGATCCCTTCACGTAGTGCTGACCTGCGCGCGGCGGCGCAGCAAGCGGGGCGCGACATGCCGGTGATTGCACCGGAGGTTCCCCTGCCCGCACCCGTCACGACCCAAACCATCGCGGCACGGCAGGGCGGGGCGGAGGAGGCCGAGGCGGCACTCCTCTACACCTCCGGCACCACGGGCCAGCCCAAAGGCTGCATCCTCACCAATACCTATTTCCTTGACGCCGGGCGGTGGTACGCCGACACGGGTGGCCTCTGCGCCCTGTCGCAAGACGGCGAGCACATGATCACGCCCCTGCCGATCTTCCACATGAACGCGATGGCCTATTCCTTCATGGCGATGATCGCCGTGGGTGGCTGCCTGACTGCGCTCGACCGCTTCCATCCCCGCAGCTGGTGGGCCTCTGTCCGCGCGGCGAAGGCGACCTGTCTGCACTACCTTGGCGTGATGCCGTCGATGCTGATGGGGGCCGACGAAGACGAAGCAGACCGCGATCACGCCCTGCGCTTCGGCTTTGGCGCAGGGGTGGACCCCAAATTGCATGCCGCCTTCGAGGCGCGTTTTGGCTTTCCGCTGGTCGAGGCTTGGGCCATGACCGAAACCGGCGCGGGTGCCGTGATCTGCGCCAACCGCGAACCGCGGCGCGTGGGTGAAAGCTGCCTCGGCGCGCCCGAAGGGGGGCTGGAGGTCCGGCTGCTCGACGATGCCGGGCAAGTGGCCGATCAAGGCGAGCTTCTGGTGCGCCGCGCCGGTGCCGACCCGCGGCGCGGGTTCTTTGCGGGCTACTTCAAGAATGCCGAAGCTACGGATGAGGCTTGGACAGATGGTTGGTTTCACACCGGCGACATCGTGCGCCGCGCCCCCGATGGTGCGATGTATTTCGTCGACCGCAAAAAAAACGTGATCCGCCGCTCGGGCGAAAACATCGCGGCGGTCGAGGTGGAATCGACCCTTATGCGCCACCCCGCCGTGGCCAGTGCCGCCGTGGCCGCCGTGCCTGACGCGGTGCGGGGGGATGAGGTTTTCGCCTGTATTGTACCGAAGGACGCAGGCGCTGACCCTGCCGTCTTGGCCCGTGAAATCACCGAATGGTGCCTCACCCAGCTTGCCTATTACAAAGCCCCCGGCTTCATTGCCTTTGTCNAGGCGCTGCCNCTGACNGCGACGCAGAAACTCCAACGNGGGGTGCTGAAAACGCTGGCCGCCGACCTGCTCGCCGACCCTGCCACGCAAGACCTGCGCNGGNTGAAGAAACGGACAGCGGCATGAGGCGTCAGGGCTATGACGGTGTGGTGCTCGCGGCACCCACCTCGGTTCCCTACGCGCGCTACAGCACCGAGACCGCGCACTGGTGGATCGCCCGCGCCCTGCGCGAGATGTTGGGCGAAGCGGGGATCGCNCCGGGAGAGTTGGACGGATTTTCGGTTTCTAGCTTCTCGCTTGCCCCCGACACGCCGGTCGGGTTGACCCAACATCTTGGGCTTTCCCCGCGCTGGCTCGATACCGTGCCCACAGGCGGGGCAAGCGGGGTGATCGCGCTGCGCCGTGCGGCNCGGGCGGTGCAAGCGGGCGACGTGGATGTGGTCGCCTGCGTNGCGGGGGACGCNAACCGGATCGACAGTTTTCGCACCCTGCTCAGCGGNTTTTCGCGCTTTTCGATGGATGCNACCTTTCCCTATGGGTTCGGCGGCCCCAACGCCAGTTTCGCGCTGCTGATGGACCGCTACATGCAAGAATTCAGCGCCACGCGCGAGGATTTTGGCCATATTGCGGTGTCGCAACGCGCAAATGCGCTGAACTATCCTGCGGCTTTAATGAAGACTCCGCTAACCTTGGCGCAGTATATCGACGCCCGGATGATCTCAGACCCCATCGCGCTCTTCGACTGCGTCATGCCCTGCGCCGGGGCCGAGGCATTTTTGGTCATGCGCGAGGACGAGGCCCTGCGCCGCGACCTGCCCTTCGCCCAGATCAGCGGCGCGATCGAACGACACAACGCCTATCCCGAAGACCCGATGCAACTGCGCGGCGGCTGGGGCATGGATATTGGGGAGCTCTACGAGATGGCGGGTCATGGGCCGGAGGGTGTCGACCTGTTGCAGACCTATGACGACTACCCGGTGATCTCGATGATGCAGTTCGAAGACCTCGGATTTTGCGCCAAGGGGGAGGGGGCCGCCTTTGCCCGACAGCGTGATCTCACGATCAACGGCGACTTCCCGCATAACACCTCGGGCGGGCAGTTGTCGGTCGGGCAAGCCGGGGCCGCGGGCGGCTATCTGGGACTGGTTGAGGCGATCCGGCAGGTGACGGGGCAGGCCGAAGGCACGCAGGTGGCGAACGCCCGGCGGGCGCTGGTCTCGGGCTTTGGCATGATCAATTATGACCGGGGCGTCTGTTCGGCGGCGGCGATCATCGAAGGGGGCGGGGCATGACCGAGCCATTGATGCCGCCGCAAACGAAGAACCCGCAAAAGCGCAGCACGGTGCCGACCCTGCCGCCTGCCCAACGCTCGCGCGCGGCGCTTGGGCTGGCGATTGCAGCAGGGCGCGGGCAGTTCGCCCTGCAGCACTGCGCGGATTGCGGCGCGGTGCAATATCCACCGCGTGATGCCTGCTGCAAATGCCTGTCGGTGGCGCTTGAGTGGCGCGAGACTGAACCGGCGGGCGAGGTGCTGGCCGAAACGACGATCCGGGTCTCGCCCGACCCTTACTTCCGCGAACGTCTGCCATGGCGCATTGGCACGGTCCAACTCGCCGCCGGACCGGTTGCGGTGTGCCATCTGCACGGCGATGTCGGGCGCGGCGATCACGTCCGTCTGGCGCTCAAATTGGACCGGGCAGGGCAGGGGGTCATGGTGGCCCTGCCGCGAGAGGAAAGCGAATTTATGCAAGACGATCCAATGCTGCGCGCAATGTCGAGCGACCCGAAACACCGGCGGGTGCTGATCACCGATGTCCGCTCCCCCTTGGCTCTGCCGCTGGCCCAAGCGGTTTTGAAAGCTGGTGCGGCGCAGGTCTTTCTGGGCGAGCCGGAACATTGGCGGCGGTGGGAAGGGCGCGCGGGGTTCGAGGGGATGGAGAACGTCAGCCTCATGCCGCTCGATGTGACCGATACCGCCTCGGTCTCGCGCCTTGCGGCAGAGATCGGCGGCAAGGTCGATATCCTCATCAACACGGCACAGTTCATCCGCCCCGGCGGGGTGTTGGGCAATGATACGATCTTTGCCCGCGAGGGGATGGAGACCAATGTGCTGGGCCTGATGCGACTGGCGCAGGGCTTTGGCCCGGCGATGGCGTCGCGCACGGCGGATGGTGTGAATTCGGCAGTGGCGTGGGTGAACATCCTGTCGGCGGGGGCCTTGGCGCCCGAGGCAGGGTTTGGCGGCTTCGATGTCTCGCAGGCAGCGGCGCGGTCGCTCAGCCAGACTCTTCGCGCGGAATTTTCCGGGTCCGGTCTGCGGGTGATGAATGTCTACTCCGGCCCGGTAGACGATGAATGGCACCAACCCCTGCCACCGCCCAAAGTCACCCCCCGCGCGCTGGCGCGGACGGTGGTGACTGGCCTGATTGATGGCCTCGAAGAGCTCGCCTGCGGGGATGTGGCCAAGGATGCTCTGGCCCGTTGGCTGGATGATCCGGCACTGATGGAACGTGAGATGCGGGGGAGCGGTGCATGAGCGATGCAATCACAGCACTGGCCGATGCGCTGGCAAGCGGCGCGGCGCGGGTCGTCGATCTGACACACCGGCTTGATCCCGATTTCCCGGTCATCGTGCTGCCACCCGAGTTCGGCCAATGCGCGCGGTTCCGGATGGAGGAGGTCTCGGCCTATGATCATCGCGGCCCGGCGTGGAAGTGGCATAACCTCACCCTCAATGAGCACACTGGCACCCATTTCGACGCGCCGATTCACTGGGTCTCGGGCAGAGACGTGGCAAATGGCGCGGTGGATGAAATCCCGGCAGAGGCCTTCATCGGCCCGGTCGTTGTGATCGACTGCTCCGAGGGGGCAGGGCAGGACGATGACTTTGAACTGACCCCCGAAATCATCCGCGATTGGGAGGGCCAGCACGGGACGATCCCCGCCGACGCTTGGGTGCTGATGCGCACCGATTGGTCGAAACGCAGCGGGGCGGATTACCTCAACATGCGCGAGGACGGCGCCCATTCGCCCGGTCCCACACCCGCCGCGATTGCCCTTCTGTTGGAGCGCGGCATTCGTGGCTTTGGCACCGAAACCGTCGGCACCGATGCGGGGCAGGGGATGCATTACGACCCGCCCTTTCCGGCGCATTACCTGCTGCATGGGGCCGGCAAATACGGGCTGCAATGCCTGTGCAACCTCGACCAACTGCCGCCCACCGGGGCCATGCTGATCGCACCGCCGCTCAAGATCAAAGGCGGGACCGGCAGCCCCTTGCGGGTGCTGGCGCTGATACCGGGAGCGAGACCATGAGCAATTACACCGCCGTCATCACCGGGGGCAGCAAGGGCATCGGCGCCGATCTGGCGCAGCGGCTGCTGGAGCGCGGCTATCGCGTCGTCTCAATCGCGCGGGGCAAGCCGGAATGGGACGGGGAAGGCGTTGAGCATATCGAAGCCGACCTGCTCGATTCCGCCTCCGTCGCTGCCGTGGCGGCCGATATCGCTGCGCGCTATGACGTGACCCATCTGGTGCATAACGCCGGTTTGATCTGGCCCAATCTGATCGAAGAGGCCAAGCCCGAAGACATCTCCGGTCTGGCGCAACTGCACCTCGGCTCGGCCCTGACGCTTCTACAAGCCTTCCTGCCCAACATGAAAAAACGCGGCTTTGGCCGGGTGATGTTCAACGCCTCGCGCGCGGCCTTGGGCGCCCCGACGCGCACGGCTTATTCGGCGTCCAAGGCCGGGATGATCGGCATGGCGCGCACTTGGGCGCTAGAGCTTGCGCCGCATGGGATCACCGTCAACGTCGTGGCCCCCGGCCCGGTGCAGACTGACAACTTCTGGGGCATCATCCCCAAAGAAAGCGAACGCGAAGCAGAGCTTGCCAAACGCATCCCGGTGGGCCGTTTGGGGCAAGTCGAGGACGTGACCAACGCATTTCTCTTCTTTTGCGACCCGGCCAATAGTTTCGTCACCGGCCAGACGCTTTTCGTCTGTGGCGGGTCGAGCATCGGGACGCTGACGCTCTGACACCTAGGGCTTACCCCTTGCGGAAATGCTGCACCAATTCAGGGACATAGGCATCGCCCGCGCCCTTTTCGACAACCTTGGACAAGGCACCATAGACCCCATCGGCAATCTCAACCTGCGCGCCCGCTTGCGCGGACATCTGGCGGTAATAGTCGAAATCCTTCAGCGCGTTGCTGATCGCAAAGGGCAGCGCCTCGCGGTCGCCGCTGACGATGAAGGGCGACAGCCGATCAAGCGCGACGCTGGCACCACCGCCATTTGCAAGCACATCGACAAAGCTCTGCGGATCAATGCCTGCATCTGCCGACTGCGCGGCGGCCTCGGCGAGCAGCGACATGAATCCAACCGAGACATAGTTGTGCAGCAGTTTCAAACGGTGGCCTGCGCTGACCTCGCCCACATGTTTGACCTCGTCGGTGAAGGAGGCGAGGACGGAAGAGACCTTTTCAACAACCGCCGCGTCCCCCCCGACCAGCAGGTTCAACTTCCCCTCATGGGCGAATTGCGCGGTGCGGGTCATTGGCGCGTCAACGAATTCGCCCCCCGCCGCTTTGACCGCCTCGGCCATCTTTACCGTCGAGGCGGGCAGGGAGGTAGAGCAATCGATCACAACCGCACCGGGCTTTAACCCGGCAATCACGCCGCCCGCACCGGTCAGAATCCCTTCGACCTGCGGAGAGCCGGTGACGCAGAGGATGATCACATCCGACGCGCCTGCCAGATCGCTGAGACTGTCATAGGCCGTGGCCCCCAGCCCGTCCAGCTCATCGGTCGGCTGGTTGCCGGGGTGGTCGAAATAGCCAAGCGAAAAACCCCCGCGCCGCATCACGTTGCGCGCAATACCGTGGCCCATCAGGCCGACACCGATCATACCGATTTTCATGGGCTTTCCCTCGCTTGCCACCGCCGCTCCTGCGCGCGGTTCCCTTGGGTAAAGGTCTACCCCGCCGCCCGCCACGGCGCAACGCGGGCGGGGCGGATTTTCTCGGCCAAACAGGGCTTTGTATATTTGAAACCGACACAGCGCTTGATAGGTATGGCGCATTGATTGCATGAGGCTGATATGACTTTGACCATCGACCCCCACCAGATTGCCCAAGACCTCTATCACGGGCAGTTCTGCCCGATGTTCATCGACGGCAAAGATGTACCCGCGCTGTCCGGTGAGGTGCTGAATGTGGTCGATCCCGCCTCNNNCCGGGCGCTGGCGACGGTGCCGCGTGCCGGGGCCGAAGATGTCGATGCCGCCGTCGCCGCCGCGCGCCGGGCCTTTGAGGGGGCGTGGTCGAAATTCACGCCCTATGACCGGCAAGAGGTGCTTTTGCGCATTGCCGATGTGATGGAGCGCGATTGGGAAAAACTCTGCGTCTCTGACACCGCCGACATGGGCCTGCCGCTGGCGCGGACCATGGGCAACAAACGTCGGGTGATCGGGATGCTGCGGTTCTATGCGGGGCAGGCGGTTGCGTTGCATGGCGATGTGATCGAGAACTCAGTCTCGCAGTCGATGTTCTCTTTTACAACGCGCGAGCCGGTGGGCGTGGTGGGGGCAATTATCCCTTGGAACGCCCCGACCGCCGCCTCGATCTGGAAGATCGCGCCAGCACTGGCGACAGGCTGCACCGTGGTGTTGAAGCCCTCCGAAGACGCGCCGCTGACGCCCTTGATGATCGCGAAGTTGATGCAAGAGGCAGGCGTGCCCGATGGGGTGGTCAACGTGGTGACCGGCACGGGCCGCGAAGCAGGCGCGCGTCTGGCAGAGCATCCTGACGTCAACAAAGTGGTCTTCACCGGTTCGACTGCCACAGGCAAGACCATCGCCCGCGCTGGCGTTGAGAACCTCAAGCGGATCACGTTGGAGTTAGGCGGGAAATCTCCGCTGATCATCTGCAAGGATGCTGACATCGACAAGGCGGTGCCTGTCGCGGCGATGGCGGTCTACGCGCATTCGGGGCAAATCTGCATCGCAGGCTCGCGGCTGTTCGTGGCGCGAGAAATTCAGGATGAGTTCATCGAGAAACTGGCCGCTTTCGCGCGGGGGCTGAAGATCGGGCATGGCTTGGATGAGGGCACGGACCTCGGCCCGCTGATCAACCGTGTGCAGGCTGAAAAGGTCGAGAGTTATATCGCTGCGGGCAAGGCCGAAGGCGCCCGGCTGGTCACGGGCGGGGCACGGCCCGAGGGGGAGAGCTATGACGGCGGTAACTTCCTTGAGCCGGTGATCTTTGCCGATGTGACCGACGACATGACCATCGCGCGGGAGGAGATTTTCGGGCCTGTGATCTCGGTCCTGCCCTTCGACACGATGGAAGAGGTGATCGCGCGCGCCAATGCCACGCCCTACGGGCTGGCGGCGGGCATCTTTACCCGCGATCTAAGCACGGCGCACCGCACGGTGAAACGGCTGAAAGCGGGCTCGGTCTGGGTGAACATGTACCACGCGATCGACCCGGCGGTGCCGTTCGGCGGGCTCAAGATGTCGGGCTATGGCAAGGAAGGCGGCGTGGAGCACCTGCAGGCGTATTTGGATACCAAGGCGGTTTGGATTCAGACCGAGTANGGAAACGCGANCGGCAGCACCGCCCGGCCTGATGCCGGGCGGTAANCTGTTAAAANCCGCTGACCTTCGGCAGCCATGTCGAAATNGCNGGCACAAAGGTCAGCAGCATCAACACGACAAAATTCGCCAGAAAGAACGGCGGCATCTCACGGATCAGCGCCGCAGGGCGCAGGTTCACCGCCGATGACACCACAAAAATCAGGCTCCCCACCGGCGGCGTCGTCAGGCCGAGCGTCAGGTTCACGATCACCACAATCGCAAAATGGTCCGGCGCGATGCCAAGCGCATGGCTGATCGGCGCCAAGATCGGCACCAAGATCATCACGCCCGGCAGCGGGTCCATGAACAGGCCAAAGAGCAGCAGCAACACGTTGACCGCCAAGAGAAACAGGATCGGCGACAACTCCCATGCGATGATCGTCTCGGCCAGAAACTGCGGCACGCCTTCGATCACCAGAACCCATGCAAAGGCCCGCGCCGCGCCAAGGATCAACAAAACGGCGGACGAAATCAGCGCGGCGCGCAGGATCAGCCCCGGCAGGTCACGCAGCCGCAGCGCGCGGTAGACGAAAAAACCGCAGAAGAGGGCATAGAACACCGCGATGACCGACGCTTCGGTGGGCGTGAAAATACCGCCCCGGATGCCGCCGACGATCAGCACAATCAGCCCAAGTGCTGGCAGCGCCATGAATGTATTGCGCCACATCTGCGCCCGCTCGGGGCGTGCATCCGCGCTGCGATAGTCGCGTTTCCAACTGACCCACCCGTTGGCGGCAAGACTGCCACAGGCCAGCAAAAGCCCCGGAATGACACCGGCCATAAACAGCGACCCGACCGAGACTTCCTGATCCTGCAGCGCATAGATGATCATCACGATAGACGGCGGAATGATCGGCCCCACCACCGCCGAGGAAATCGTCAGCGCCCCCGCGTAGGAGCGGTCATAGCCGCCTTTCTCCATCATGCGGATCATCATCGCCCCCGGCCCCGCCGCATCGGCCAAGGCCGAGCCGGAAATGCCTGCGAACATGGTGGAGGAGATCACATTAGCATAGCCCAGCCCCCCGCGCAGATGCCCGACGAACTGAGCGGCAAAGCGAAGCAACGTATGCGTGATCGCGCCGCCGGTCATGATCTCGGCGGCGAGGATGAAGAAGGGCACAGCCAAAAGCGGGAAACTGTCGAGGCCGGAAAACATCTCTTTGACGACGACGATCTGCGGATAGGAGCTGCCCAAGCCAATTGCCGCAAAAACCGAAATGGCCATGGCAAAGGCCACGGGCAGGCCCAGCACCATCAGCACGAAAAGCGAGATAAAGAGGATCTCAGCCATTGGCGGCTCCCGGCATGTTTTCGGTTTGGCCATCGGACTGATGGTAGTGGCCCGCCATGATGAAAGGCCGCGCGATCAGCAGCAAATGCACGATCAACAGCGAGAACCCAACGGGCATGGCGGCATAGACATAGCGAAACGACAGCCGCATCGCCGGAGTCATCTGGTACTGCGCGCGCTGCATATAGTCCCAGCCGACCTTGACCATAAAAGCGAAAAAGAACAACAGGATCAATACGATGACCCCGCGCAGGATGCGCTGCATCCGGGTGTTCATCACGTCGTGCAGATTGGTGATGGCCACATGGCCACCCTGCCGCAGGGCAAGGCCAGCCCCCAGAAAGGCCATCCAAATCATCAGGTAACGGGCGGTTTCATCGGACCATGACAGCGAGTGATTGGTGCTGAACCGCAAAGCGACATTGGCCCCCACGACCAAGACCATCCCCGTCAGGCAGGCGATCACCACCGCGGCGTTCACCTTGACGAATAGCTGTTCCAATCTGCGCATGGTTTCCCCTCCCGTGCAAAACGGCCGGAAGCGCTGCTCCCGGCCGTCTGTCTTTGCGTCGACGCGCTTACTCGGTCGCGGCGATCTGATCGATCAGCTCTTTACCATAGGTCTCGTAGTAGCCTTCATAGGCGCTCTCGATCGAGGCGCGGAAAGTGGCTTTTTGCTCTTCGGTCAGCTCGTTGACTTCCATGCCGCGCTCTTTCAGCGTCTCTACGCCGCTCTGTTCGACATCATCAACGAAACCACGCATGGCGGCGACAGCCTCGGTCGCGCCCTTCTCAAAGACGGCTTTGTCTTCGTCAGACAGACCTTCCCAGAAGGGTTTGGAGACCAGCAACATCGCGGGCGAATACACATGGCCCGACAGCGTGAGATACTTTTGCACTTCGTCGAGTTTCACCGACACGATCACCGAGAGCGGGTTTTCCTGCCCGTCGATGGTGCCTTGCTGCAGCGAGCTGATGACCTCGGGCCATGCCATCGGGGTGGGGGCAGCACCGGCAGCGTTGAAGGCATCAAGGTGCACCGGGTTTTCCATGGTGCGCAGTTTCATGCCCGCGATGTCTTCTGGGGTCTCGATCGCGTTGCGGTTGTTGGTGATGTGGCGGAAACCCTGCTCACCCCATGCCAGCGCCACCATGCCGGCGCCGTCGAACTCGGCCAGAATGTCTTGGCCGATGGGACCATCAAGCACGCGGCGGGCGTGGTCAAGGCTGCGGAACAGGAAGGGGATGTCGGTCACACCGGTGGCGGGGACGAAGTTGCTCAGCGTGCCGGTGGAGACGATGGTCGCCTCGACGGTGCCAAGCTGCAGACCTTCGACCACTTCACGCTCACCGCCCAAGCCGGAAGAGGGGAAATGGCGGAAGCTGAACTTGCCGTCGGTCTCGGCTTCGACGACTTCCTGCCACTTCTGCGCCGCGACGCCGTAGTGGCTGTCAGGGGCGAGGGCGTAGCCGATCTTGACTTCGGTCTGGGCGCTCAGTGCTCCTCCGGTGAGCGCGGCCAAAGTGGCGATAATTGCCGTGGGCTTGGTGATTTTGAACATTTTGTATCCTCCAGCGATCTTATTAATAAGGTCATGAAATCTGCTAGCGCTGGACGCTCAAAATGGCAATGGGGTGAGGGCGCTTTGTGGACAATGAATCCACAGCGTTTTGAGGGTGGTTTCCTTCGTGATATGAGCGGACTCGATGCTACAACCCTTGACCACTTCAGCAGTGCTCAGGACTGACCCGGCTAGAGATCGAGCTCGATCTTGCGCACCCGGTCACGGAGCAGGGTTTTGGATACGGTCAGCAAATGCTGTTCCATCGCCGCGGCCGCACCGAGCGTATCGCGCCGGGCGATGGCGTCGTTCAGGGTCATGTGTTGTTCGCCAAGTATTTGTAACGTCTCTGGCGCGTGAGAGCTGCGGCGGCGCGAGGTCCAAGCCACTTCGCGGCGCACCGCGCGGATGGATTCGTAGACCGTGAGGAACAGCGGGTTCCGGGCCATCTCGGCGATCTTGTAGTGGAACATGTCATCCGCTGCCTCATAGGCGTCGGGATCACTGAGGTTCAGCGTGGCGCGCATCAACTGGTCCAGCCGCTCGATCTCTTGTGGGCGGGCGCGGTCGGCGGCGAGGGCGGCCAGCGCGGGCTCGACCTCAAGCCGGACTTCCATGACATCGCTTGGTGTCACTTGCCGGGCGAGGTGGCGCAGGCTGTCGGCATTGGTGGCGGGCGGCGGCGTGGCAAAGGTGCCTTGGCCGTGGCGGCGGTAGATCGTGCCATCCTCTTGCAGCAGGCCAAGCGCCAGCCGCAGCCGCGCGCGGCTCACGCCGAAATGCTCGGCCAATGCCCGTTCGGGCGGCATCCGCCCATCGTTCAGGATATCCCCCTGCCGGATCGCTCCGCGCAGCCGCTCGGCCAATTCATCTTCACTTGGGGCGGTCTGGGGGGGCTGTGTCATGTGTTAGAAAACGCTTCAAATAAATCAATGAACATACGCAATGACGTTACCATCAGGAAAATTCCAAAGGCAAACCGAAGCGCCCTTCGGGGGATGCTATGGGCCAATTTCACGCCCACATGGGCAAAGCTGCTGGTCAGCGGAATGATGATGGCCGCAGCGGCAAGGTTNACATAGCCAAGCGAGAAGGGCGGCAGCCCTTCNGCGCCGAGGCCCGTCAGCGCATAGACCACCGCGCCGGGCAGCCCGATGATAAAGCCGATTGCGGCAGAGGTGCCGACCGCGCGGCGGATGTCGTAGCCGAGAAAATTCAACAGCGGCACGCCAATGGTCCCGCCCCCGATGCCCATCATCGCCGACAGCCCGCCGGTGACAACACCCAGCACCGCCCAGATGGACTTGGCAAAGCCGCGCGGGGTGGGGTCGTCTTTGGTCTTGCGAAAGATCATGTCGAGCGCGACGAGCGCGGCTACGGTGGCAAAGACGCCGACAAGGATCAGCCCCGAGACGTAGCCTCCCAAAAGCGCGCCGATGACAACGCCAACCAAAAGCGACGGCGNCCAGAGTTTCAGCAGNTCCATATCAATCGCGCCGCGNTTGAAGTGACCATAGCCAGAGGACAGAGAGGTAAAGACAATGGTCGCAAGCGAGGTGCCAACGGCTACCTGCATTGTAATCGCCGGGTCCATCCCCGCCGTCGAGAGGGCAAGATAGAGCGCAGGCACAATCACAATACCGCCGCCAACACCCAGCAGACCCGCAAGGATACCGCCAAAAATACCGGCGGTCACCGCAATGGCGAGGAGGGGCAGAAGCTGGCCAAAATCGAGCGCGTTCATCGGGTTAATCTTTCTTTGTCTCTACATCTGTCGCCAGTGACCGGCTGGCTTTGCCCGCTGCTTTGCGCGCCTCTTCGGCCTGCGCAATTGCGGCATCAATCGGTGCGCGGTCCGAGGTGCCCGAGAAATTGTCGAGGCTCGGCATCGCTTCGGCCACATGGAGATAGCGCTCTCCTGCGACCTCAAGCAGCCGGTCAAGTTCGCCAAGCGGATCGCCATGGTCATCGACGCGCAGGTCGAGATAGGCGTGGTCCTGCCCGCGGTGGATCACCAGCCCCGCCGCCTGACGCCCGCGTTTGTCGCCGCCCGCCTCTTCGCCTGCGCGCATCGCGGCAAGCAGCCGTTCAGCCATCGGCAGATCTCTGCGGGCGGCATAGGTGTCGAACGTGGCCTCCACCACCTCCGGCCCGGTTAGCATATTGCCTGCAACGGAGTGGATCGTGCCAACGCGGTGCCCGGCCCAATCGACACAGCCCGCGCCAGTGTGGGCTGCGAAATTCCCCTCGGCGTCGAGCATGTGGCACTGGCGGATATCGCGCCCCGCATCGCGCGCGGCGAATTCCTTCAGCAGTGCTTCGGCGGGGTCGCCGCTTTCCAGCATACGCCGGCCTTCGGTCCCCCAAAGCGGATTGACGAAAGCCTGCGTCGCCACGGCGACACGGCGCCCGATATAGGGCACAGCAGCCCCGCAGGCGAAAAAACGGCTCGCCACGGCGATGCCGATCTCATGGCTTTCGGGGTCACGGGCGATGATGGAATAGGTCATGGGTCAACGTCCTACGGCATAGGCCTGCATCAGGCGGGGGGTCGCGGCGGCCTGAAGGCTGCCATCGGGATTGCGCAGCGCGGCGGTCATCCGCCCCACCGACCACGGCTCGGCCACGGTGACGATATGCCCCCGTGCGCGCAGCGCGTCGATCACCGCAGCGCCGACATTGGGTTCGATCATCATCTCGCCGGGCAGGGCTTGGCGGGGAAAGAAGCTGCTTTGAAAATGCATGGTATGGAACAGCGGCGCGTCCATGCCTTCTTGGAGGTCGATCCCGTGATGCACGAAACGCAGGAACCAGATCAGCTGCCATTGATCCTGCTGATCGCCACCCGGTGTGCCAAAAACCAACTGCCGCCCGTCTGAATGTTCGGCAAAGGAGGGGGTCAACGTGGTGCGCGGACGCCGACCGGGGGCAAGCGACGTGGGCAAGCCCCGCTCAAGCCAGAACATCTGCGCGCGCGAGTTGAGCGGAAAGCCCAAGCCTGGCACGACCGGATTGCTCTGCAACCACCCGCCCGAGGGCGTGGCCGAGACCATATTGCCCCAGCGGTCGATCACATCAAGATGTACGGTATCGCCGCGTTTTTCGGTCAGATGGGCCATCGTGGGCTCTTGCGGGGCGGCATTCTGGACGCCGAAATCACGGGCTGCGCGTTCGATATAACGCTCGGCCAAATGCTCCAACCCCGCGATCACGCCGGGGCGCTGCTCAAGGGACGCTTTGCCGTTCACCAGTTTCGCGCGCTCAGCGTTATAGGCGTCAGAGAGCAGTTCTTCCATCGGGATGATGCTCTGTTCGGGGTCGCCGTAGTAGGCTTCGCGGTCGGCATAGGCGAGTTTCATCGCCTCAATCACCGTATGGGTAAAGGAGGCGCCCATCGGGTCCATTGCGGCCAGATCAAAATGTTTGAGGATAGCGAGGGCCTGCAAAAACACCGGCCCCTGCGACCATGCGTGGGTCTTATGCACCGTCCAGCCGTGATACTCATACGTGAGCGTGTCTTCGTAGCTGGCCTGCCATTTGGCCATATCTTCGCGCGCCAGAAGGGCGCTGTTCTTTTGCTCGGACACGTCATGCACGCAGGCGTCTTCGAGGTAGTCGAAAATGGCATCCGCCACGAACCCTTCGGACCAGATTTTGCGCGCCGCTTCGATCTGCGCGCTCCGGTCTTCGCCCACGGCTTCGGCCTCGCTGACCAACCGTTCATAGGTGGCGGCCAGATCGGGGTTTTTAAAGTTGGCATTGGGCTCTGGCGCCGCGCCGCCGGGCGTCCAGACGGCGGCGGAGCTGGGCCATTCGGCGGCGAAATATTCGGCCAACCCCTTGATGGTGTTCGACACACGCGGCAGCACCGGATGCCCGTCGCGGGCATAATCGATCGCGGGCTGCAGCACGTCGCGCAGGGCCATGGTGCCATGGTCGCGCAGCATCAGCATCCAGCCGTCAAAGGCACCGGGCACCACCGTCGACAAAAGCCCCGAGCCGGGGATCAGTTTCAGCCCGAGTTCCTCGAAATGCTCGAGCTTGGCGGCGGCGGGGCTGACCCCTTGGGCGCAGACGACCTTGGTCGCCTTCTTTTCCGCGTCGTGAAAGATGATCGGCAGATCGCCCGCCGGGCCGTTCAAATGCGGCTCGACCACCTGCAGGACAAAGCCCGCAGCGGCGGCGGCGTCAAANGCATTGCCGCCTTTTTCGAGGATGCCAAAACCCACGGTCGAAGCGATCCAATGGGTCGAGGTGGTGACACCGAAGGAGCCGCGGATCTCGGGGCGGGTGGTAAAGGGGGTCATGTCGTCTCCGGTCAGTGTTCGCGCGGGTCCAGCGCATCGCGCAGACCATCGCCAAGAAGGTTGAAGCCAAGCACGACCATAAAGATCGCAATACCGGGCCAGAGCGCCATCCATGGCGCTTGATTGAGGAAGTTCTTCGCCGTGTTCAGCATCGACCCCCAAGAGGGCGCGGGCGGCTGCTGGCCAAGGCCAAGGAAGGAGAGCGACGCCTCAGCGATGATGGCAGTGGCGACGGTCAGCGTGGCCTGCACCAGCACGGGCGGCAGAACGTTGGGAAAGATGTAGCGGCGCAGGATGCGCGGGGTCGACAGGCCAATGGCCCGCGCGCTTTCGACGTAATCCTCGGCGGCGACGCTGAGCACTTGACCGCGGGTGAGGCGGATGAAGATCGGCGTGGCCGAGATGCCGATGGCGATCATCGCATTGGTCAAGCTCGGCCCGAGGAAGGCGGCGAGCGCGATGGCGAGGATCAGGAAGGGCGCGGCCAGCAGCGCCTCGGTGCAGCGCGAAATGATCGCATCGGTCCAGCCGCCGAAATACCCGGCAATGATGCCCAGAGGGACGCCAAGCCCAAGCGCGATGGCAACCGAAACGACCCCCGCCAGCAGGGATGCCTGAGCCCCCCAGATCAGCCGCGACAGCACATCGCGGCCCAATTCATCGGTCCCGAACCAATGCGCGGCGGACGGACCTTTGCGCACGGCGCCCCAATCGGTGGCGGCAGGGTCGGGGATGGGCAGCAACGGGGCCAGCAAAGCGATGGCGCAGAAGAAAACCACCAGCACGCCGCCCAGCATGGCGCTGCGGTGGTGGCGGAATTTCTTCCAGACCCGGTTTTCCGGACGGGCGGAGAGGACCGGATCAGCGGCGCTTTCGGCGTCGATGGTGATGGGGGTGGCAGGTTGGGCCATTATTGCTTCCTCAGGCGGGGGTTCAGCAGCACATAGGCGACATCGGCCAGCAGGTTCATAAAGATAAAGCCAACGGCGGTGACCAGCACGATCCCCTGCACCACGGCGTAATCGCGGTTGAACACAGCATCGACCACGAGTTTGCCAAAGCCGGGAATGGTGAAAATCTGTTCGGTCAGCACCGCGCCCGCGATAAGTTCACCAAACAAGAGCGCAGTCAGGGTAACGATGGGCGTCAGCGCATTGCGGAAGGCGTGTTTGAGGATAACCTTCCGCTCGACCAGACCCTTGGCGCGGGCGGTGCGGACGTAGTCACTGCTCAGCACGCTCAGCATGGCCGACCGCGTGTGGCGCATCAGCGTGGCGGCGAGTGCTGTGCCCAGCACGAAGGCGGGCATGATCATCACGGTGATGGAGCGGATGGGGTCTTCGCTCAGGGGCACATAGCCCGAGGCGGGCAGCAGCTTCCATTTCACCGAGACCAGCAGGATCAGCATGATCCCCAGCCAGAAGTTCGGGATCGACAGGCCCGAGAGCGCCACCACATTTGCAACATAATCGGTCACGGTGCCCTTCTTAACGGCCGAGAAGATCCCCGCAGGCACGCCGATCAGCAGGGCAAAGATCATCGCCATCGTCGCCAATTGGATCGTGACGGGCAGCTTTTCCCCGATCAGTTCGAGCACCGGCTGGTTGGTGCGCAGCGATATGCCCAGATCCCCGGTCAGCGCGTTACCGATCCAGGTGAAGTACTGCACCGGGATGGGATCGTTCAGGCGGTATTTCTCGCGCAGGAATTCCAGCACCTGCGGGTCGCGTTCTTCGCCGGCCATGGCCAGCACCGGATCGCCCGGCAGCAGCTTTTGCAAGGTGAAGACAAAGACCGAGATCAGGATGATCGTCGGGATCGCGATCACCAGACGGCGCAGGATGAAGGACAGCATTTTGAAACGTCTCGCTCAGGGGAGGGGCACCGCCGGNACCGGCCCGGCGGTGCATATGGAGAAGGTTTTACCCTTCTTCTTTTTTCATACCTTCAAGGCGGATCATGCCATCAGGATAGGGGGTGAAGCCGGAGATGTCGGAGTCCAGCGCCCAGATCCATGTCTGGTGATAGAGGTACACGATCGGCAGCTCTTCGTTCAGGATCGCACGGGCCGCGGTATAGCTTTCGCGACGCACGTCTTGATCGTTGGATTTGCGCGCCTTGTTCAGCAGCTCATCCACTTCCGGGTTCGAGAACTTGGAATCGTTGATGCCGCCATCGGAGGTCATAAACTGGTGGATGTTGCCATCGGGGTCCACACGGCCCGACCAGCCGATCTGGCTCGCCTGATAGTCACCCGCCGATTGGTCGGCCAGCAGCGTCGCGAATTCCTTGGAGGTGATCGAGATGTTGATCCCCGCCTCTGCCGCCATGGACTGTACGACCTGCATCAGTTGCAGCGGGATCGTGGTGTTGGGCACCTGTACCTCAAGGTCGATCCCATCGGCAAAGCCTGCTTCGGCCAGCAGTTCCTTGGCCTTTTCTACGTCACGCTCAGGCACGGGGAAGTCGGTGCTGTACCAAGGCGAGTTCGGCGGGAAGGGCTGGTTGCCCGCGGCGAAGGCGCCGTTGAAAACGACCTGATTGATTGCTTCGCGGTCGATCGCATAGCTCAGCGCCTGACGCAGACGTTTGTCGTTGCCCCAAGGGTTGTCGCCCTTTTCGCCATTGGCGACATTGATGGTGATGCCTTGATAGCCCAGCGACACGGCGCTTTCGACCTTGANGCCGTCGTCACCNTCGGCCTGCGCCAGATCGGTTGCGGCGAGGCGNTCNAGCATGTCGATGTCGCCCGATTGCAGGTTCGCCAGACGCACGGTGGTGTCNGGGATCGGCAGGTAGGTCACGCTGTCAAAGTGGTATTCGTCGGCGTTGTAGTAGTCGGCGAATTTCTCCAGCACGATCCGGTCTTGGGCCACACGCTCATTGAACTGGTAGGGGCCCGAGCAAACCGGGTTCAGGCCAAAGTCATCGCCCGCCGCTTCGGCAGCTGTGGGGGAAACCATCATGCCCGCGCGGTCGGCGAACTGCGCCATCAGCGTGGCGTCGGCATCGGCCAGATCAAAGCGGATTTCATGGCTGCCCAGCACTTCGACACCGGTGATGGAGGAAAGCTCGGACTTGCGGCGCGAGGTCTCAAGGTTCTGGCTGCGGTCGATGTTGGCGGCCACGGCCTCGGCATCAAACGGCGTGCCATCGTGGAAGACCGCATCGTCGCGCAGCTTCATGGTCAGCTGTTTGCCGTCTTCGGAAAAGGACCATTCGGTCGCCAGTTGGGGGATGATTTCCAGATCAGGCGTAATGTCCACCAGCTTGTCGCAAAGCGAGGTATAGACGATCCGCCCCACAAAGGTGCGCGACTGGTCGGGGTCCAGCACATCGGCATCAGATTGTAGCGCGATGCGCAGGTCGGCCGCCTGCGCGCCGAGGGTCGTGGCCCCCAGCAGCGCGGCGGCGAGGGTCATTTTGGTCAGTGTCATATCGAACTCTCCTGTCGTTTCATTAAGTCTGTTTTAGCCTGTTATTCTTGGTCTTGGCGGGGGCGGAGCGTTGTCCGATCCCGCATGGCGTCTTGGTAAAGCGCAAAGCGTGCCGCCGCGCCGGGGGCACGTTCGGGCGCATCGGCAAGGCCGAGGTCCGGCGTCGCGGCGGCGATCTCTTCGAAATAGTGGCAAGCGGCGATATGACCGTCGCCTGCATCGGTTTCGCGCAGGGCAGGCGGCTCACTCGCGCAGCGTTCTTTGGCATAGGGGCAACGGGTGTGGAAACGGCAGCCCGAAGGCGGATTGGCCGGGCTTGGCATCTCGCCCTCAAGTGCGGTTTGCGGTGTGCGTGCACCATGCGCGGCAACTGGAATGGCCGAGAGCAAAGCTCGGGTGTAGGGATGGCGCGGGTGGTTGTAGACCGTATCGACATCACCCTGTTCGACGATCTGGCCCAGATACATCACCGCCACACGGTCGCTCATATGGCGGATCACAGCGAGGTCATGGGCGATGATCACCAGCGTGAGCCCCAGCTCATCGCGCAGATCGCCGAGCAGGTTAATCACCTGCGCCTGCACCGACACATCAAGGGCCGAGACAGGCTCATCCCCGATCACCAGCTTCGGAGCGGAGGCCAGCGCGCGGGCAATCCCGATCCGTTGGCGCTGGCCGCCCGAAAATTCATGTGGGTAGCGTTCCGCGTGCTCGGGGCGCAGGCCGACTTTGGCCAGCAGTTCCGCCACTTTGCCGCGCCGCTCAGAGGCGGACATTTTTGGGAAATGCGTCTCCAGCGGTTCGCCGACCAGCTTGCCGACGCTCATGCGCGGGTTCAGCGACGAAAAGGGGTCCTGAAAGATGAACTGCATGTCTCGGCGCAACGCGGTCAGGTCGCGCCCGGCAAGGCTGCGCACATCGCTGCCGTCAAACTGCACATCGCCCTCGGTTGGGGTCAGCAGTCGCATGAGCAGCCGCGCGAGGGTGGATTTGCCGCAGCCGGATTCACCGACGATGGCAAAGGTCTCTCCGCGGCGCACGTCGAAGGAGACACCATCGACCGCCTTGACCGTGGCCCCTTTCGCCAAGCCACCGCCCGAGGTCTTGAAATGTTTCTTTAGCCCGCGCGCGGTCAGGATCTTGTCGGTCATGCGCTCTGCTCCAGATGGGTCTCTAGCGGGGCGAAATGGCAGGCGACGGCGTGGCCACCTTCCAGCGGCGCAAGCGGCGGTTCCTTGGCGCAGATGGGCTGGGCGAAAGGGCAGCGCGTGGCAAAACGGCAGCCTTCGGGCATGTTCTGCGTCGTGGGCACCATGCCCGGCACGGTGGCCAAACGCCCGCGCGGACCGCTCAACTGCGGGATCGAGGACATGAGGCCAATCGTGTAGGGGTGCTGCGGGTCGTTGAAAATGCGCTCCGCCGGGCCGGTCTCAACAATCGTGCCCGCGTACATGACGGCCACGGTATCGGCGATTTCGGCCACGACGCCGAGGTCGTGGGTGATCATGATCGTGCCCATGTCGGTCTCGGCCTGAAGGTCGCGGATCAACTCAAGGATTTGTGCCTGAATGGTCACGTCGAGCGCGGTTGTAGGCTCATCGGCGATCAGTAGCGCGGGGTCGTTCACCAGCGCCATGGCGATCATCACCCGCTGGCGCATCCCGCCCGAGAGTTGATGCGGATAGTCACGCATCCGCTTTTCCGCCGCCGGAATGCCGACCCGCTTGAGGATCGCCAGCGCCTTTTCCTCGGCCTCGGACTTGCTGGCGTTGCTATGGGCAAGCACGGCTTCGGTGATCTGGTCGCCAATGCGGAACGCGGGGTTGAGCGAGGTCATCGGCTCCTGGAAGATCATGGTCATCCGACTGCCGCGTAGTTTGCGCATGGCTGTGTGGTCGGCAAGGTCGAGCTTTTGCCCCTCGAAAACCATCTCGCCCGATCTGATCGTCGCAGCGCCTTCAGGTAGCAGCCCCATCATCGCCAAGGAGGTCACGCTTTTGCCGCACCCACTTTCCCCGACAACGCAAAGCGTCTTGCCCGGATGGACCGTGAAATTCACGTGGTTGATCTGGTCGCTCGGCGCACCGCGAAAGCGCAGGCTGAAGTCGCGCACTTCGAGCAAAACCTTGTCTGGGTCGGTGTTGAGGCCGATGTCAGGGCTGGGCAATGGACCGCTTTCTTGAACCAATATAAGATTGGTCGAGTATGCGGTTGCAAGTTTCTCGCTGTCAATCCGGCGATTTTAATTTTTGGGAAAGCCTTTTTCGGTCAATCTATTGCGACAGAAATTGCCTGCCGTATCAACGGCGATGCTTGATTTTTGAGCGGTCTGTGAAGGTCTGTTGGGAGGCTTGATTGCCAAGGATGGCGTTTGGTGAGATTGCGGACGGTATTTAAGAAAGGATGAATTGAAGGGGGCGGNCGCGCATTCGGTGGGGCCGCGCTATTGTAGGGCGGTCGATTTGTTGCTTTATCGAGGGGGAGCCAAGAATTTCGAAAGGGCGGCATCCCCGCATGACCAGCAAACCTAAAACGGCGGAACGCAAGCGCGGGTCCGGGGCGCAATTTGTCTATTCTATCCTGCGGGATGAGATTCTTGATTTGACCCTGCTGCCCGGCAGCCCGATCGACGAGATTCGGCTATCCGAGCGTCTTTCGATGTCGCGCACGCCGATCCGTGAGGCATTGGTGCGGCTGGCGAGCGAGGGATTGGTGACCACGTTGCCCAACCGTTCGACCGTGGTGGCGAATATCGACTTCATGAACCTGCATACCTTCTTTGACGCGATGACGTTGATGTACCGTGTCACCACGCGGCTGGCGGCGCAGTTTCATACCCCGGCCGATATGGCGAAGATCCGCGCGCGACAGGCAGAGTTTGCCAAGGCCGTATCGGCGCAGGACGCGCTGTCGATGATCGCCACGAACCGTGAGTTTCATGCCGAGATCGCGCGGGCGGGGCGCAACCCTTATTACGAATCGCTTTGTTTGCGCTTGTTGGATGAGGGGCGCCGTTTGCTGCGGATGTATTACCAATCCTTCGACGATCAGCTTCCCAGTGAGTATGTCCAAGAGCATGAGGATTTGATCGCGGCCATCGAGGCGCGCGATATCGGGCGCGCGGATTCTTTGGCGGAGACACATGCGGATCAGATTGTACGGCAGATTCAGGGGCTGATTTCGCGGGATCGGCGGCAGCATATCGAACTATAACAACAGGTAAATGCGTGGTTTTTGCGCGCGCAGAAAGCTTGCGGCGATTTTATGTCGACAAATAAAATACAATAGCTAAGATGCAGCCAATCCCGGCAATATCGCAGCCGGATTCTATGAATGGAGAGACAAATGACCCCTTCGATTTTTTCCGGCTGCATCCCGGCCCTGATGACCCCCTGCACGGCAGACCGGAAACCTGATTTCGACGCGCTGGTGCGCATGGGCAAAAAGCTGATCGCCGATGGTATGAGCGCGGTTGTCTACTGCGGCTCCATGGGCGATTGGCCTTTGCTGACCGATGCAGAGCGGATGGAGGGCGTTGAGCGTTTGGTTGATGCGGGTGTGCCGGTCGTTGTTGGCACGGGTGCCGTGAATACAAAGCTTGCCGCCGAACATGCGGCCCATGCGCAAAGGGTCGGCGCGAAGGGGTTGATGTTGATCCCACGCATCCTGTCGCGCGGCACGTCGGTTGCGGCGCAGAAGGATCACTTCAAAACCGTTTTGTCGGCCGCGCCAGAACTTCCTGCCGTGATTTACAACAGCCCCTATTACGGCTTCGCCACCCGCGCCGATCTGTTCTTTGCCCTGCGGGCCGAGCATTCGAACCTCGTGGGTTTCAAAGAGTTCGGCGGTGCGGATGATCTGCGTTATGCAGCAGAGAACATCACCAGCCGCGATGATGAAGTCACGCTGATGATCGGGGTCGATACCACCGTGTTCCATGGTTTCGTCAATTGCGGTGCCACGGGCGCCATCACCGGGATCGGCAATGTGCTGCCCCGCGAAGTGCTGCATCTCGTAGCCCTCAGCCAAGCCGCAGCGGCGGGCGATGCCGAAGCGCGCCAGCGGGCGCAGGAACTCGACGCGGCGCTTGGTGTTCTTTCCTCCTTTGATGAGGGGCCGGACCTCGTGCTTTATTATAAGCACCTGATGGTGCTTGAGGGCCATGGGGAATATGCGTTGCATTTTAACGAGACCGACGCTCTGACCGACAGCCAGCGCGGCTATGCCGAGGCGCAGTACCGGCTGTTCCGCACATGGTATGCTGACTGGAGCAAGCAGGGCGGCGCGGTCGCGAAATACGCCGCCTAATCCCCCTCCCAACTCTCCCCGGCTGGGCAGGCCCGTCGCACTTGCGGCGGGCCTTTTGCGTTGTTTTGCGCCCTTTCGAAGAAGATAATTGCAAACGCATATAAATTTGACTAGCATCTTTGCAGGGGCCAACGCATCGGGAGTGGGTGCGCCATTTGAGGGAGAATGTTTGAAATGAGTGCTACGGATTTAATGCGTGATTTTGGGGCGATGCTCGTCTCTGGCGGGGTCGAAGTGGTGGATTGTTCGGGCGTTCTGGGGCCGGATACGCCGATCCTGCAACTGCCAGCCGACTTTGCCAAGCCGACACCGAAGGTCGAGATTCACAAGATCAGCGAATATGACGAGGATGGCCCGTTCTTTGCATGGAACTGGATGGTGCTGGGAGAGCATTCCGGCACGCATTTCGATGCGCCGCACCACTGGATCACCGGCAAGGATTACGACGACGGCTTTACCGATACGCTCGACGTGCAGCGCCTCGTTGCGCCGGTGAATGTGATCGACTGTTCGCAGCAATCTCAAGAAGACCCGGATTTCCTGCTCGACGCCAAGGGCATCAAGGAATGGGAAGCAGAATATGGTGAGATTGGTAAGGGCGAATGGGTCGTCATGCGCACCGATTGGGACAGCCGTGTGAACGACGAAGCGCGGTTCCTTAACGCGGATGAGACCGGCCCCCACAGCCCCGGACCGACCCCGGATGCGATTGAATATCTGATGAGCAAAAAGATTGTTGGTTGGGGCACCCAGTGCATCGGCACCGACGCGGGCCAAGCGGGCGAGATGGAGCCGCCGTACCCGGCGCATAACCTGCTGCACAAGAACAACTGTTTTGGTCTGGCAAGCCTTGCCAACCTCGACAAACTGCCGCCTAAGGGCGCGATCCTGATTGCGGCACCGCTGAAGGTCAAGAACGGCACCGGCAGCCCCATTCGGGCGCTGGCGCTGGTGCCGAAGGGCTGACCGGTGGCAGATACATCACCTTCCGAGGCGGGGAATGCGCCGCTGGATCAGATGGGCCTCGATAATTTCGCGCCCTATTTGATGAACCGGATCATGGGGCGGTATAACGCCGCCCTGTCGGCGGAGATGGCCGCACTTGGGCTGACCACGCCGCAGATGCGCTCTCTCGCCGTGCTGTCGGTGACCGACGGCATCCTGATCCGCGAATTGGCCGTTTATGCCGTGGTGCAGCAATCCACGCTGAGCCGCGCACTCGATGCGCTAGTGCGCGACGGGTTGGTGCGGCGCGAGACCGATGCGACCGACAGCCGTGCCACGCGCGTCTATCTGACCGACAAGGGGCAAGAGGCCTATGCGAGGCTTTGGCCGCATATGGCCGAGGCCTATGACGCGATGTTCAAAGGCATCGGCGCGGCCGAGAAAGAGGCCTTTGTCGCCACGCTGCGCACCATGCTGCGCAATATCCGAAAACACGATTTTTAAGAGGGTCCAATGGCCGAACGTTCGTTCAAGGCAGAGGTGGAGCACCTGCGCAAAGGGGATGGCGACGTCTTCACAGGTGAGGGTATCCTCGCGATTACCAAGGCGCTGTTGGAGAACGGGGTCGGCTATGTGGGCGGCTATCAGGGCGCGCCGATCTCGCATCTGATGGACGTGTTGGCCGATGCCGAAGAGCTTATGGGTGAGCTTGGGGTGCGGTTTGAGGCGAACGCATCAGAGGCCGCAGCGGCGGCGATGCTGGCGGCTTCGGTGCATTACCCCATTCGCGGGGCGGTGACCTTTAAAGGGCCGGTGGGGGTGAATGTGGCCTCGGACGCGCTGGCGAACCTTAGTTCCTCCGGCGTGACCGGCGGCGCGCTGGTGATCGTGGGCGAAGACTATGGCGAGGGCTCTTCGATCATGCAGGAGCGCAGCCATGGTTTCGCGATGAAGTCGCAGTTCTGGATGCTCGATCCGCGCCCCAACCTGCCCTGTATCACCAAGGCGGTCAAAGACGGATTTGAACTGTCGGAGGCGAGCAACACGCCCGTCATGCTGATGGTCCGCATCCGGTCTTGCCATGTGACGGGCAGTTTTGAGACGCGCGACAACCAGCGCCCACCGCTGACCGTGGCCGAAGCCGCCGCCAACCCGCGCTCGGACTTCAACCGCGTGGTGCTGCCGCCGATGTCTTATCTGCATGAGCAGGACAAGATCGAAAACCGCTGGCCTGCCGCGGAAAAGTTCATCCGCGACAATGGGTTGAATGAGTTCTTTGGCCCCGAGAAAGCGCCCTTGGGCGTCGTGGTGCAGGGCGGCATGTACAATTCGGTCATCCGGGCGCTGCAACGGCTGGGGCTGGCCGATATCCACGGCCAGACCGAAGTGCCGCTTTATGTGCTGAACGTCACCTATCCGCTTTTGCGGGACGAGTTCGACGAATTCTGCGCGGGCAAAGAGCATGTGCTGGTGGTCGAGGAAGGCCAGCCCGATCACATCGAACAGCAACTCGGCTCCTACCTCTACAGGCTCGAACGCAAGGTGAAACTGCACGGTAAGGACGTGCTGCCGATGGCGGGTGAATATACCGGGCAGGTGCTGCTCGATGGGATGACTGCTTTCCTCAAGATCGCCGCGCCCGAAATGCTCCCCGGCGCCGTGCGCGCGCCCAATGCCGAAGCGCCCGCAATCCCCGATCTGTCCGACACCGTGCCGATCCGCCCGCCGGGTTTTTGCACTGGCTGCCCTGAACGCCCGATTTTTGCCGCGATGAAACTGACCGAGCAAGAGCTGGGCAAGCACCAGATCACCGGCGATATCGGCTGCCACCTATTCGGGTGCCTGCCGCCCTTCGAGATCGGCGGCTCTACCATGGGCTATGGCCTCGGCCCCGCGTCGAACGCAGCCTTCGACGGGGGCGGCGACAAGCGCGTGATCTCGATCCTTGGCGATGGCGGGTTCTGGCACAACGGGCTGTCGACCTCGATCGGGAACATGGTGTTCAACAAGTCCGACAGCGTCGCGGTGATCGTCGACAACTACTATTCCGCCGCCACGGGCGGTCAGGACGTGATGTCCTCGCGGGCGCATAACGACACGAAATCAACCAACAATCCGATCTCTAAGGCGCTCAAAGGCGTCGGCGTCGAATGGGTGCGCCAGATCGACCGGACCTATGACGTGGGTAAACTGCGCGAGGTGCTGCGCGAGGCGCTGACCACCGATTATAAGGGGCCGAAGGTCATCGTGGCCTCCTCGGAATGTATGCTCAACAAGCAGCGCCGCGAAAAGCCCCTGCGCAACAAGGCGATCAAGGAAGGTCGCCGCATGGAGGTGCCGCGCTTTGGCGTCGATGCGGATGTTTGCACCGGGGATCATGCCTGNATCCGGCTCTCGGGCTGCCCGTCGCTGTCGCTCAAACGGCTCGACGATCCGCTGCGTGATGATCCGGTGGCGCATATCGATCAGACCTGTGTGGGCTGCGGCAACTGCGGCGAAGTGGCCGATACGGCGGTGCTGTGCCCGTCGTTTTACCAAGCGGATGTGGTGCATAATCCGACGCGGTTTGAGCGGTGGCGTGCCCAGAAAACCAGCCAGATCATCTCATGGCTACAAAGACGGCGCGACGCCAAGCGGCTGCGCAGCGAAGGAGTGACGACGTGAATTTGGTTCTGCCGCAAAAGACACCCGACGCGCGCGTCGGCGAAATCATCAAGCTCGCGGTCATGGCCGTGGGCGGGCAGGGCGGCGGCGTCTTGACCGGGTGGATCGAATCCATGGCCCGGGCCGAAGGCTATGTCTGTCAGGCGACCTCGGTCGCGGGGGTGGCGCAGCGCACTGGGGCCACGATCTATTACATTGAAATGGCACCGAAAACCGCGTTTGAGCCGGTCTTTGCCCTCGCCCCTGCGGCGGGCGATGTCGACGTGTTGATCGCGGCTGAGATGATGGAAGTTGGCCGCGCCGTGATGCGCGGTTTCGTGACCCCCGACCGCACCACGCTGATCGGCTCAACCCACCGCGCCCTTGCGGTGAGCGAGAAGATGGCCCCCGGCGATGGCATTGCCAATGCCGATGAAGTGCGCGCGGCGGCTGAGATCGCGGCGCAGAAACTGGTGCTCGAAGACATGGAAGGGCTGGCCGTGGGCGCGGGCTCTGTCATCTCGGCCTCGCTCTTTGGCGCTTTGGCCGGGTCTGGCGCGCTGCCGTTCCGCCGCGAGGCCTATGAGGATGCGATCCGCGCCGGGGGCAAGGGGGTGGAGCCCTCGTTGCGTGCCTTCGCCGTGGGCTTTGACGCGGCGCAGGGCCGTCTGCCCAACGCCGCCCCGGACCCTGTGGAAGACCCCGAAACCGCATTCCGCCTTGCCGGGCCGGACGCGCTGCAAAGCCAGTGGGACGCGCTGGTCACCCGCGCCGATGCGCTGCCCGAAGCGGTGCATGATCTGGCTTTTGCGGGGCTTGCCAAGGTCGTGAACTACCAAGACTGCGCCTATGGCACGCTCTATCTTGATCGGCTCGATACCGTGTTGGCCCGTGACAACGCCGCGCAGGACTGGCGGCTTTCGGCGGCTGCGGCGAAATATATTGCCAACGCCATGGCCTATGATGACGTTATTCGGGTGGCAGACCTGAAAACCCGCGCGCCGCGCTTTGCGCATATCCGGCAAGAGATGCGGGCGGGCGATGCCAACCTCATGCAGCTGACCGAATATTTTCACCCCCGCGCCGACGAAATCGCGGGCCTGATGCCTGCCCGTCTTGGCGCAAAGGTAGAGGCGAGCGAGAAGTGGATGGCGCGTCTGAACCGCTGGTTCGACAAGGGCCGCCGCCTGCGCACCGACAGGCTGCCTGCGTTTCTCATGCTGCATGTTCTCGGCGGGCTTAAAGGGTATCGTCTGAAAACCCATCGCCATGCCATCGAAGTCGCCCATCTCGAGAGTTGGCTGTCGCGCTGTCTGGCGGAGGTCGAAGCCGACTACGCCTCGGCGGTTGAACTGGTGAAATGCCGACGGCTCATTAAAGGCTATTCCGACACCCATGCGCGGGGGCTGGGCAAGTTCGACAAGGTGATGGATGCCGCCGCGCTGCTGCGCGGGCGAAAGGACGCGGCGCAGTGGATTGCACGTCTGCGCGAGGCGGCATTGCAAGATGCCGAAGGAAAGGCGCTCGACGGGGCCATCGCGACGGTGCGGTCTTTCGTCTAGGGCAGTGCCCGTTTTCTGGGCAGATGTGGGGCGGATCAACGTCCCGACGGGGCTGGGTCACCCAATCTCAGTTGACCGGGTGCCTCAGCCCCGCATAGCTGGGGGCGCACAAAGGGGGGCCGCTGCCATGGAACTGTCGCATCTCATCGCCTTTAACATCGCGCTCATCGCGTCGATCCTCAGCCCCGGCCCGGCCTTTCTGATCGCGCTAAAGACCACGCTGAGTTCGGGGCGGCGGGCGGGTGTTGCGGTGGGGCTTGGGCTTGGCCTCGTGGCATCGTTCTGGACCCTCGCCGCGCTCTTGGGGTTGGAGGCGGTGTTCCTCGCTTTCCCATGGGCCTATGCAGTCGTGAAAACACTGGGCGCGGTCTATTTGCTTTATGTGGCCTTTGGCATGTGGCGCGGGGCGCGGACGCCCGTGACAAGTACGGTGACCCCCGCCCGCCATGCCTTTCGGCAGGGGCTGATGATCAACATTCTGAACCCCAAATCGGTGCTTTTCGCCGCGGCGGTTCTGGTGGTCATCTTCCCCGAGGGGATGCGCCTGAGCGAGAACCTTTTGATCGTCGCCAACCACCTGATCATCGAAGTCGCCTTTTACACCACTTTGGCCTTCGGCATGAGCCGCCCGGCAGTGAGCCAAGGCTACCTCCGCGCGAAGGTTTACTTTGACCGGGTGGCCTCAGCGGTGCTGGGGCTTTTGGGAGTGCGTCTGCTGTTCGCGCGTTAAAGCTCGGCTTCCCACCGCCGCGACAGGCGCATCGCGCCGTTGATGATGCCGACCATGGAATAGGTCTGCGGGAAGTTGCCCCAGCCCTCGCCGGTGGCNAANGCGGTGTCTTCGGACATNAGGCCAAGGTGNTTGCGGGCTTCNANCANTTCTTCGAACAGCTTGCGGGCNTCCTCTTCGCGGCCNATCCGCGCCAGCGCATCNATCCGCCAGAANGCGCAGACGTTAAAGCCGACCTCGGGCACGCCGAAATCATCCGCCTCTTCGTAACGCAGCATGAAGGGGCCACGGCCCAGCACTTCGGANAGACGCTCGACCGTGGCGATGAACCGCGGGTCTTTCGGTGGCAGGAAACCGACCTCCCCCATCAGCAAGACACTGGCGTCCAAGGTGCTGCCGCCAAAGCTTTCGACAAAAGCGCCGCGGTCTTCTGACCAAGCGTTGTCGAGGATCTTGTCGCGGATCACCTCGGCGCGCTCGGCCCAGAGGGCGGCGCGGTCGTCCAATTTCAAATGTCGCGCGATCTTGCCCAAACGGTCGCAGGCAGCCCAGCACATCAGCGACGAAGACGTGTGAATGCGGGCGCGGCTGCGCAGCTCCCAAATCCCGGCATCAGGTTCGTCATGCAGCTCCCACGCCTGCTCGCCCAAGGGCTCTAGCTGTTCAAAGGCCGTGCGCCCGGTGTTCATCGGCAGGCGGTGATCAAAAAACGCGGGCGCTGCGCCGAGGATGATATTGCCATAGGTGTCGTGCTGGAAATGCTCATGCGCCTGATTGCCGATCCGCACCGGCCCCATCCCGCGGAAGCCTTGTAAGCTGGGTGAGATACGTTCGGTTAACGCCGTCTCAAGCCCGAGCCCTAGCACGGGCTGGATATGCCCGCCTTCGGCATCCGCCACGGCATTCATCAGCCATTGGAAATAATGCTCCAAGGTGCGGGTCGCGGCGAGACTGTTGAGCGCGCGCACGGTGAAAAACGCATCGCGGACCCAGCAATAGCGGTAATCCCAGTTGCGCCCCGAATCCGGCGCTTCGGGCAGCGAGGTGGTGATTGCGGCGATGACACCGCCCGTGGCCTCATAGCTGCAGAGTTTCAGCGTGATCGCGGCGCGAATGACGGCCTCTTGCCACTCGAAAGGGATCGCCAACCGCTGCGTCCAGCGCTGCCAATAGCGCGTGGTTTTGGTGAGAAAGGTGGTGCCGATCTGCTCAGGACTGTCCGACAGCGTCTCATCCGGGCCAAGGATGAAGGTCATTTCCCCTTCGAGGTTGATCATGCGCCCGTCGAGCACATGGTCAATCGGCGCGTCGGTGGTCAGACGCATGTTCTGCTCAGGCCCGACAAAGCGTACATGGTTCGACCCGCGGGTAAGCGTGGGAGCCACCTCTCCCCATTGAAAGCGCGGTTTCAGGCGCATCCTAACGCGAGGCGAACCCTCAATGCGTCGCACTTGCCGCACCAGCATCTGCGGGCGAAAGCTGCGGCCATAGGCGGTGAAACGGGGGCAGAAATCAACAATCTCAACCGCGCCCTTTGCGCTGCGCAGGACCGTGCGCAGGATCGCGGTATTGGGCAGATAGCTTTGTTCGCTTTCTGTCATGTCTTCGAGTTCGACGGCAAACTCCCCGTCGCCCTCTTCGCCCGCGCCATGACCCATCAGGCTGTGAAAGACCGGATCGCCGTCAAACCGTGGCAGGCAAAACCAGTTGATCGCTCCTTCGCGGCTGACCAGCGCCGCAACCGCGCAATTCCCGATGACACCCAGATCCATACGTCCCTCTTTTCTATTCTCAATGCGTTTGCCGGGCGGGCCGGATCAGCGCAAAATTTCTTTCAGCCAATCGGCAAAGCCGGCCACATCTGCGATGCGATGTTGTGCGTCGGTTGGCCCTTGGCCGATCTTGATGCCAAAGCCACCCATGGCCTGCGCCGCGCGAAAGCCATCTTCGTCCGTTACGTCGTCGCCTACCATTACCGGCAGCCGCTCGGCAAAAGCGGGGGAGGCCATGAAACGCGTCACCGCGCCGCCCTTGTCGACACCTTTCAGGGCGACTTCGCTGACCATCTTGCCATGCAGGCCGCGCAGGCTGGCGTCTTCGCCAACCAGCGTATCGACAAAGGCGCGGCAGGCTTCGCCCTGATCGGGAGCTTTGCGGTAATGCAGCGCAATCGCGCCGGGTTTGCGTTCTGACGTCACCCCATGCAGCACGGCGAATTCCTCTACCCGGTCGATCACGGGGGCGGGGATCCCTGCGCTCTGCGTTGGGGTGTGATCTGCCGCGGTGCTCAACCGTAGCTCCAACCCATGCGAGCCAGAGACCGGCAGCCGCAGTGCGCCCAAGATACGGTCCACATCCGCTAGCGCCCGGCCCGAGATCACCGCCACCGCCCCATCGGTCTGCGCAACGAGTTGCGTCAGCAGGTGGCGCGTTGCCTCCGGCAGGCAGGCGTCTTCGGGGTTGTCGACGATGGGGGCCAGCGTGCCGTCGAGATCAAGGAAAAACGCATGACGCTCGAGCGGGATTACGGGCGGCAGATTGCTGTGCGACAAGGTGGTGCTATCCATAGTGTCTGGTCTATCCGTTTCAGGGCACTGGCGTTTTCAGCGCGCGGGCGTTCTCACGAAACCTATGCGCCAGCGCAGCGAAATCAAAGGATTTATGCTGCAACTGCGCAAAGATGCGCGTCCTGCGGGGCGGGAACCCAGCCAATGCAGCGGCGTTTGCCTAGACGGCGGGCAATCTGCGCGCCCCCGCAAGACCCCGCATCACACATTCGGAACCCCAGATGACCGCACCGTCCACGCTTAGGTACTACCCCGACAGCAAACCCGGCATCGCGCGGCGGCGCTGCGGCCGGGGGTTTTCCTATCACGCGCCCGATGGCCGCTGCATCAAGGACAAGGCCGAACGCGAACGACTGGTGAAACTGGCGGTGCCCCCAGCCTATGAGCAGGTCTGGATCAGCCCTCATGTAAACGGTCACTTACAGGCGACGGGGTTCGATGCGCGGGGGCGCAAACAGTACCGCTATCATCCGCTCTGGTCCGAGGCGCAGGCGCAGGAGAAATACGCAAGCCTGCCCGAATTTGCCGAGACCCTGCCGCGCATCCGCCGCCGCGTGCGCCGTGACCTCAAGGAGGAGCTGGGCGAACGTGCCTTTGCACTGGCCGCCGCCGTGGCGATGATCGACCGCCTGTCCCTGCGCGTCGGCAATCAAGTCTATGCCAAGACCAACCGTACCTATGGCACGCTGACCTTGAAACGGCGGCATCTGGTCTTGAAAGATGGGAAATTGCAGGCCTCCTTCATGGCGAAGGGCGGCAAGCGGGTTCGCCGCCAAATCGCCAACCGCACCCTGATGCGCGCGCTGGAGAAAATCCGCGATCTGCCGGGCGCGGACCTGCTGACCTGGCTCGACGAAGAGGGGGAGCCGCGCGGGCTGACTTCTTCGGCCCTGAATGATTATATCGCCGAGGCCGCTGGCACCGAAGGGTTCTCTGCCAAGACCTTTCGCACTTGGGCCGGGTCTGTCGCGGCCTTCGACGTGGCGCTAAAGGACGACAAACCGACCATCAAAGCCATGGCCGAAGCGGCGGCCCAACGGCTGCACAACACGCCCACCATTGCGCGCAATAGCTATATCCATCCGCAGGTCACCGACCTTTGCCAAAACCCCCAAGACCTGCCGGACCCGCCTGATATTGACGATATGACCCAAGCCGAACGGGGGCTTTTGGCCTTTTTGCGCAGCACCGCGTGACCCTGAATTGACGGAATGGGCGAACTTTAACCGCGCTCAGGCATTGTTAACATGAATANTGGTATCGCCCGGCTTNAGAAGGACTGAAATTTCATGAACGAGACAGGTGGGCCGACCCTCAGCGGTGTCCTTGACCAGATGGAGCATCTGTCCGGCGGTGCAGATCGGCAGATTACCGTGGAAGAGATCATCGATTGTCTGGGCAAACATTCATTTGCTTCGACAATCCTGACCTTCAGTCTGATCTCTACCTCTCCGGCCAGCGGCATCCCCGGCTTTACGGCGTTTATCGGGTTGGTGGTCTTGTTTTTAGTGGTGCAGATGATCTTTGGCCGCGAAAGCCTGTGGCTGCCGGGCTTTATCATGCGCCGCGACATCGCTGCGAAGAAGCTGCGCGCGGGGGTGCGCTGGCTGCGCCGCCCGGTGGATTTCGTGGATCAATATTTGCATGAGCGGTCGACCTTTATCCTGCACCGCCCGTGGATTTACTTGCCGTTGTTGATGGTGATGGCCCTGTCGATGTTCATGCCGTTCATGGAACTCGTGCCCACTTCCGGCTCTATCGCATCGGCCATGATCGCCATTTTCGCNGCGGGCTATCTGATGCGCGACGGNAGGGTCGTGATTTTTTCGATGGTTCTGATGTCCCTGCTTCCCGTGGGGGTTGCATGGTTCTTTCTTGGGCGCTGAAAAAATAATCGCGGCGGATTGCCATGCTGCGTCTGCAAAAGAATTGACCAAAGCCGACCAAGCTGGGAACATTTACCGACCTAAACCATTAAACCGTTAGTGGTGGTCGGCGTTCCGCCTTAGCAGGCTCGGCGGCCAAAAATTGTTTGTTCCCGAGGCATAAAATGGCTGGCAGATTAATTGTAATCTCAAATCGCATTCCATCAGAGGCCGCCCCCTCCGGTGGGTTGGTCTATGCGCTTCATGAAACCCTGCGCAAGATCGGCGGCATCTGGATCGGGTCGCACCCGGAAACCACCGAAACCCCGTCAGAGAGCCTGAGCGAATATGGCGATCAGGGCAAATACACCCGGCTGAGCTTCAGCCTCAGCCCCGAAGATTACAAGAATTTCTACCTCGGTTTTTCGAACTCGGTGCTTTGGCCGGTCTGTCACCGTCGCGGCGATCTGGTGGAGTTGGACCGGGGGTTCGAGCGGGGCTACAGCGCCGTGAACGCGCGGCTTGCGCGGCAGGTGATGAAGGTGGCCCGGCCGGACGATATGATCTGGGTGCACGACTACCACTTCTTCCCCTTCGCTACAGAACTGCGCAAGCTGGGTTTTGCGGGTAAGATCGGGTTTTTCCTGCATATTCCCTTCCCCGCTTTGGGTGATATGGGCGCCCTCCCGCGGGAGGCCAATCTGGCGCATTGGTTGGCGGACTATGACCTTGTGGGCCTGCAAACCCGCGCTGACGTGGCGCGCTGCCTTGAGATGTTCCGCGCCGAGACGGACTCCGAATTCTTGATGAACGGCACGATCAAATGCGGCTCTCGGGCGGTGGCGCTGCGGTCGTTCCCTATCGGGATCGATGTGGAGACCTTTGTGCAGGCCGCCCAAGGCGGCAGCGCGCAGGACCGGCTTGCCGATGATATGGCGGGGGACATCGTGATCGGGGTGGACCGGCTGGACTACTCCAAAGGTCTGCCCAACCGCTTCCGCGCCTTTGGCCGCTATCTGGAAACCCGCGATGAGCGTGAGCGGCGAGTAAGTATGGTCCAGATCGCCCCGCCAAGCCGCGAAGAGGTCGCCGCTTACCGTGAGTTGCGCTACGAATTGGAAGAGCTTGTCGGCCGAGTGAACGGCGAGCATGGAGAGATCGACTGGACCCCGCTGCGCTATATTCACCGCAACCTTGATCGCGATCTCTTGGCGCGGCTCTACCGCCGTGCGCGGGTGGGGATCGTCACCCCCTTTGCCGATGGGATGAACCTTGTCGCCAAGGAATATGTCGCGGCGCAAGACCCCGAAGACCCCGGCGTGCTGATCCTGTCGCATATGGCCGGCGCCGCCGAAGACCTAACGGATGCTATTCAGGTCAACCCTTACGACATTGAAGACATGAGCGAGGCGCTCAAAACCGCGCTTGCCCTGCCGCTGGAGGAACGCAAACGCCGCCATGCCAGTTGCATGGCGCAGGTGCGGGCGACGGATGTGAACCGCTGGAGCCAGAACTTTGTCGAAGCGTTGCAAGCCTGCCTGCCTACACTGGTGACCAAACCCGCCGCGCGGGAATGGACGGACGCCTAGCGGCGCGCGTCAGGCATCGGGGGCAAAGATCACTTCGGTCTCCCAACCCTTGCATTTCTCTGCTAGCCCGGCGGGCAGGGGCAGATCGGTAAAGAACATATCCACCTCCCGCGCCGAAGCGATGCGCGCCGGGGCGGAGCGTTTGAATTTGGAATGATCCGTCACCAAAAAGGTCTTGCGCGACTGCGCGATGATACATTGGCTGACCCCCACTTCTTCGATGTCGAAGTCGAGCAGATCACCATCCGCGTCCATGGCCGAACAGCCGATCACCGCGATGTCGAACTTGAACTGGCGGATCGTTTCGATTGTCAGATTGCCGACCAGCCCACCATCCATGCGGCGCAGCGCCCCGCCCGTGAGCACAATGCGGCATTCGGGATTGTCGACCAGAATATTGGCGACATTCATGTTGTTCGTCACCACCATCAGATCGCGGTGATGCAGCAGAGCGCGGGCCACCGCCTCGGTGCTGGTGCCGATATTCAAAAAGACCGAGCAGCCGTCGGGAATATGTTCGGCACAGGCGCGGGCAATGCGATTCTTGGCTTCTTCGTGCAGATTGCGCCGCTCGGCATAGCCGATGTTGCTGGCCCCCGAAGGCAGCACCGCGCCGCCATGCACCCGCTCAAGCTTACCACTATCGGCCAGTTCCGTAAGGTCACGGCGGATGGTCTGATGGGTCACGCCGAAATGTTCGGCCAACCCGTCAACGGTGACTTTGCCTTCGCGCCGGGCGATTTCAAGGATGTCGGGATGGCGGAATGTCTGTGAAATGGGTGTCGCTCCTGCCTGCTGTTGGCGCATTATCTCCAGTGTTTTGGCTAACGCAAGCAATCGCGCAGCAGGTTGTGGTTAGCATGTTCGATATACTGGTGAAACGAACATAAACGAAAATAAAACTTGTGCAGATGAGAGTCGTTTCGTAACACTGCCCCCAATTGGACAGTCTGAGCTGGGGGAGGGCCGGATTTTGAACCAACAGCCCGAGAGCCATGTGCCCGCTGCCCCGGTCGATCTTTTCGTCATCGGTGGGGGCATCAACGGCGCCGGGATCGCGCGCGACGCCGCAGGACGGGGTCTGAGCGTGACCTTGGCCGAGATGAACGATCTGGCCTCCGCGACCTCTTCGGCCTCGACCAAACTGTTCCACGGCGGGCTGCGCTACCTTGAGTATTTCGAGATCGGCCTCGTGCGCCACGCGCTGACCGAGCGCGAAGTGCTGCTGAAAGCGATGCCACATATCTCTTGGCCGATGCGTTTCGTGCTGCCCTATCACCGCGACATGCGGTTCGAGGGGGACACGCCGACCTCCAAATTGCTACGGCTGTTCATGCCTTGGATGCGGGGCCGCCGCCCGGCTTGGCTGATCCGCTTGGGCCTGTTTCTCTATGACAACCTCGGTGGTCGCGAGATCCTGCCCGCCACCCGCAGCCTTGCGCTGCGCGGCACGCCCGAAGGGGCACCGCTGGAGGATCGCTTCGAGAAAGCCTTTGAGTATTCCGACTGCTGGATCGAGGATTCGCGCCTTGTGGTGCTGAACGCCCGCGATGCGGAATTGCGCGGCGCACGCATCATGACCCGGACCAAGGTGATCTCGGCCGACCGCAATGCCGAAGGTTGGGCTGTCACGGTGGAGCATGGCGCCGATGGTCAGCGCGAGGTGATCCAAGCGAAGATGCTGGTCAACGCGGGCGGCCCGTGGGTGGGTGAGATCATCCACAACACCGCGCGGCTGAACTCCTCCGAAGGGGTGCGGCTGGTGCGCGGCAGCCATATCGTGACCAAGCGGCTTTACGATCACGACAAATGCTATTTCTTCCAAGGCACCGATGGGCGGATCATCTTCACGATCCCCTATGAGCAGGATTTTACCCTGATCGGCACCACGGACGCGGATCACCCTGATCCATCCGTCACCCCGGAATGCACCCCCGAAGAGCAGGATTACCTGATCAACTTCGTGAACGGCTATCTCAAGCAGGACATCACCCGCAAAGATATCGTCTGGACCTATTCCGGCGTCCGCCCGCTTTATGACGATGGGGCCAGCAGTGCCACGGCGGCCACGCGGGACTATACGCTCAAGGTGGACGAAACCGGCGGCGCGCCGATCCTCAATGTCTTTGGCGGCAAGATCACCACATACCGCAAACTGGCCGAAGACGCGCTGGATCTGATCGCCCCGCATTTCGGCGGGCTGTCGGATCATTGGACCGCTGGCGTGGCGCTGCCCGGCGGTGATTTCCCGGTGGACGGTGTCGCGCAGTTGATCGCGCGGCTGAATGCGGATTATGACTTTCTTGATGAAAGCTGGGCAGCACGGCTGATCCGCGCCTATGGTACCGATGCATGGGCGATGATGGGCGCGGCGAAAACGCTCGCGGATATGGGCGAGCATTTCGGCGCGACTCTCACGGCGGGTGAGGTCGCGTGGCTGATGAACAAAGAGTATGCTCTCAGCGCAGAGGACGTCGTTTGGCGCCGCAGCAAGTTGGGCCTGCGAATGGATGAGGCGCAGATCGCGCGTCTTGATGAATGGATGCAGATGCGCGCGGCGAAACAAGCCGCCTCTGCGGCGGAATGAGGGGAGGACGAACGTGAGTTTGATCCTAAAAAACGTGTCGAAAACGGTGGGCGGTCAAACGCATATCCACCCGACCGACCTGACCTTGGAAAAGGGCACGATGAACGTGCTCTTGGGGCCTACGTCTGCGGGCAAGACCTCGCTGATGCGGCTGATGGCGGGGCTTGATGTGCCAAACACGGGCCAAGTGATCTGGAACGGCGAAGATGTCACCGGCATGCGCGTTCAAGACCGCAAAGTGGCGATGGTCTATCAGCAGTTCATCAACTACCCCTCGATGACCGTCTATGACAACATCGCCTCGCCGATGAAGCTGGTCGGTAAATCCAAAGACGAGATCGACCGCGCGGTGCGCGAAACCGCCGAGCTGATGCAGCTAACCCCGATGCTTGACCGCAAACCGCTGGAACTTTCGGGCGGTCAGCAACAGCGTTGCGCCTTGGCGCGGGCGCTGGTGAAAAACGCAGGTCTCGTGCTGCTGGATGAGCCGCTGGCGAACCTCGATTACAAACTGCGCGAAGAACTCCGCGCCGAGATTCCGCGCATCTTTGAACGCGCCGGGTCGATCTTTGTCTACGCCACGACAGAGCCGGAAGAGGCGCTGCTTTTGGGCGGCAACACCGCGACGCTTTGGGAGGGCCGCGTCACGCAATTCGGCCTGACGCCAAGCGTCTACCGCCGGCCCGAGAATGCCACAACGGCGCGTGTTTTCTCTGACCCGCCGATGAATTTTCTCAGCATGACCAAATCGGGCAACACGCTGCGGTTTGACGGCGGTGAAATGCCCGCGCCTGCCACGATGGCAAGCCTGAAAGACGGTGAATATACCGCCGGTTTCCGCCCCAACCACCTGACACTCGCAGCGCAGACCCCCGGCGCGATCGGCTTTGACGCGAAGCTGAATGTGACCGAGATTACCGGGTCGGAGACCTTTATCCACCTCGACTATCACGGCGCGAAATGGGTCGGGCTGGTGCATGGCATCCAGCACTTGCAACCGGGTCAGCCGCTGCCGGTCTATCTGGATCCGGCGCATATTTATCTCTTTGACGCGAACGGGGCGCTCGTCTCTGCCGCGCCCTATGCGGAGGCGGCATAATGGCCAAGATCACGCTTGATAACCTTGCGCATTCCTATCTGCCGAACCCCGGCCATGAGGATGATTTCGCCCTCAAGGAATTGAACCACGACTGGATCGACGGCGAAGCCTACGCCCTTCTGGGCGCGTCGGGCTGTGGCAAGTCTACGCTGCTCAATATCATATCGGGCCTGTTGCAGCCTTCGCAGGGCCGCATTCTGTTCAACGATGTGGACGTGACCCACGCCCCCACGGCCGAGCGCAACATCGCGCAGGTGTTCCAGTTCCCGGTTGTCTACGACACGATGACGGTGCGCGATAACCTCGCCTTTCCGCTGCGCAACCGGGGCGCGGATGCCTCTTATGTTGCAGATCGCGTGCAGCAGATCGCACAGATGATCGGCATGGAAGACGAGTTGAACCGCAAGGCGCGCGGCCTCACGGCGGATGCCAAGCAGAAGATTTCACTGGGCCGGGGCATGGTACGCGAAGACGTGAACGCCCTGTTGTTCGATGAGCCGCTGACCGTGATCGACCCGCATATGAAATGGGAATTGCGCACGCAGCTCAAATCGCTGCACCACGAATTTGGCCACACGATGATCTATGTGACCCACGACCAGACCGAGGCGCTGACCTTCGCCGATAAGGTTGTAGTGATGTATGATGGCCGGGTGGTGCAGATCGGCACGCCGCAAGAGTTGTTCGAGCGGCCCGCGCATACTTTCGTGGGCTATTTCATCGGCTCGCCGGGGATGAACCTGTTTGATGCGCAGATCGCGGGCAATGCCGCGCAGGTTGCAGGCACAAGCATCAACTTGAATAAAACTTACGCCCCCAAGGGCGGCAAAACTCAGCTGGGCGTCCGGCCCGAGTTTATCCGCCTTAACGGCGAAGGGCTGGGCCTGCCTGCCAAGGTGACGCGCGTCGAAGATGTGGGCCGTCACAAAATCATCCGTCTCGACGTGGCAGGCCAGCCGGTCAGCGCCATTGCGGAGGAAGGCGCCACGGTGCCAAGCGAAAACACCGCGATCAGTTTCGATCCGGCGGGCATCAATGTCTATGCCGATGATTGGCGCATCAGCGCAGAGGGAGAGGCCGCATGAACAAGACCGTCAACCAAAAGGCATGGTTCCTTGTCCTGCCGGTTCTGATCCTCGTGGCCTTTTCGGCTGTGATCCCGCTGATGACCGTGGTGAACTACTCGGTGCAAGACACCTTTGGCCGGAATGAATTTTTCTGGGCCGGGCTTGAGTGGTTTTCCGACATGCTCGACAGCGACCGGATGTGGGATGCGCTTGGCCGACAGTTGATCTTCTCGGGTGTCATTCTGGCGATCGAAATTCCGCTGGGCATCTTTGTTGCGCTGAACATGCCGAAAAACGGGTTCTGGGCGAGCTTCTGTCTTGTGCTCATGTCCCTGCCACTGCTGATCCCGTGGAACGTGGTCGGCACCATCTGGCAAATCTTTGGCCGCGTCGACATTGGCCTTTTGGGCTACACGCTCGACAAGCTCGGGATCACCTATAACTACACCCAAGACATTACCGCCGCTTGGATTACCGTTGTGGTTATGGATGTTTGGCACTGGACCTCGCTGGTTGCGCTCTTGGCCTATGCCGGGCTGCAATCCATCCCGGACGCCTATTATCAGGCCGCCAAGATCGACCAAGCCAGCCGTTGGGCCGTGTTCCGCTATATCGAACTGCCCAAGATGGCAGGCGTGCTGATGATCGCCATTCTGCTGCGCTTTATGGACAGTTTTATGATCTATACAGAGCCGTTCGTCGTGACGGGTGGCGGGCCGGGCAATGCCACGACCTTCCTGTCCATCGACTTGGTGAAAATGGCCATCGGCCAGTTTGACCTCGGCCCCGCAGCGGCGTTCAGCCTGATGTATTTCCTCGTTATCCTGTTGATTTCATGGGTGTTCTACACCGTGATGGTCAACCTCGACAAAAGGGATGGTGTGTGATGACCGACACAACCGTGCAAGCCCCCGGTGCCGCGCCCATTCCGGGTGACGTGACCACCGACAAACGCGCCCGCCGCAGCCGCTTTCGGCCCAAAGGGTCTGTGGTGGTGATGACCCTCTACCTGCTTTTCCTGCTGCTGCCGATCTACTGGCTGATCAACATGAGCCTGAAGACCAACGCAGAAATCTTGGGGAGCTTCTCGCTCTATCCGCGTGATTTGACGCTGGCGAACTACGCCAAGATCCTCACCGATCCGAGCTGGTATATGGGCTATGTCAACAGCCTGATCTATGTTGTGCTGAACACCGTGATCTCGCTCGCTGTGGCGCTGCCTGCGGCCTATGCTTTCTCGCGCTACAGCTTCATGGGCGACAAGCATCTGTTCTTCTGGCTGCTGACCAACCGCATGGCCCCTCCGGCGGTCTTCGCGCTGCCGTTCTTCCAGCTTTATTCCTCCGTCGGGCTGTTCGACACGCATATCGCCGTGGCGCTAGCACATTGCCTGTTCAACGTGCCGCTGGCGGTCTGGATTTTGGAAGGCTTCATGCGCGGCGTGCCGAAGGAGATCGACGAGACGGCTTACCTTGATGGTTACTCTTTCCCGCGCTTCTTCATCCGTATCTTCACCCCGCTGATTGCCTCCGGCATCGGTGTCGCGGCCTTCTTCTGCTTCATGTTCTCATGGGTGGAACTGCTGCTGTCGCGGACCCTTACTTCGGTCGACGCGAAACCCATCGCCGCCACCATGACCCGTACTGTTTCGGCCTCGGGCCTCGACTGGGGTGTTCTGGCCGCCGCCGGGGTGCTCACAATCGTACCGGGCGCTTTGGTGATCTATTTCGTCCGCAACTACATCGCCAAGGGCTTTGCCCTCGGGCGCGTATAAAGGGAGACCGCTCATGTCTTGGATGGCTTGGACCATGCCCACCGCGATCTTCTTCGGTGTCATCGCGCTGTTACTCGTGACCTTCACGATCCTTGCGATCAAATTTCCTGAGACGCCCCGCACCGGCATTCTCAGGATTGAAACAACCCGTGGTGACCGTCTGTTCATCACGCTTCTCGGCTCGGCCTTTATCAATTTGATCTGGCTGGGTTTCGAGGCGGGGCCGCAGCCCTATGCGCTGCTGGTCTGCCTTGCCTATGCCGCAGCCGTATTTCGCTGGGTCTAGGCGCTATCACGGCTGATCCCGGTTAATCGGGGCAGCCATACGACACGACCAAATGTCTAGGGAGGACATAATGAAACGATCTGTCATGAAATCGAGTACCGCACTTGCGGTCACGCTCGGTCTGCTCGCCGGACCAGTATTTGCGGATATGGAAGCCGCGAAGAAATTCCTCGACGAGGAAATCGAACGCTCCGCGCTGAGCCGCGAAGAGCAGGAAGCGGAGATGCAGTTCTTCATCGACGCTGCTGAGCCGTTCAAGGGCATGGACATCAAAGTGGTGTCCGAGACAATCACCACCCATGAATACGAGGCCAACGTGCTGGCCCCGGCCTTCACCGCGATCACGGGCATCAACATCACCCACGACCTGATCGGCGAAGGTGATGTTGTTGAGAAGCTGCAAACACAGATGCAGTCGGGCGAGAACATCTATGACGCCTATATCAACGACTCTGACCTGATCGGCACCCACTGGCGCTACAAGCAGGCGCGCAGCTTGACCGACTGGATGGCGAATGAGGGCAAGGACGTGACCAACCCTGGTCTCGATCTCGACGATTACATCGGCCTCGACTTCACCACCTCGCCCGACGGCGAGTTGTACCAGCTGCCCGACCAGCAGTTCGCGAACCTTTACTGGTTCCGTCAGGACTGGTTCACCGATCCTGAGTTGATGGCCGAGTTCAAAGAAAAGTACGGCTATGATCTGGGCGTGCCGGTCAACTGGTCTGCCTATGAGGACATCGCTGAGTTCTTCACTGGCCGCACCATCGACGGCGTCGAAGTCTTTGGCAACATGGACTACGGCAAAAAAGACCCGTCGCTTGGCTGGCGCTATACCGATGCGTGGATGTCCATGGCTGGCATGGGCGATGTGGGTGAACCCAACGGCCTGCCGGTCGACGAATGGGGCATCCGGGTCAACGAAAATTCGCAGCCGGTCGGCTCCTGTGTGACCCGTGGCGGTGCGACCAACGATGCGGCGGCGGTCTATGCGATCACCAAATCCATCGAATGGCTTGAAAAGTACACGCCCCCCGCAGCCGCTGGCATGACCTTCGGCGAAGCCGGTCCGGTCCCTGCACAGGGCGCAATTGCCCAGCAGATGTTCTGGTACACGGCCTTCACCGCGGACATGGTGAACGAGAATGCCACTGCCGTGCTGAACGACGATGGCACGCCCAAGTGGCGCATGGCCCCCAGCCCGCATGGTGCCTACTGGAAAGAAGGGCAGAAGGTTGGCTATCAGGACGTGGGCAGCTGGACGCTGATGGAAAGCACCCCCGTCGACCGCGCCAAGGCCGCATGGCTCTACGCGCAGTTCGTGACCTCGAAAACCGTCGATGTTGAAAAGGCCCATGCCGGTCTGACCTTCATCCGCGAATCGACCATCCAGCACGAAAGCTTCACCGAACGCGCGCCGAAACTCGGCGGTCTGGTGGAATTCTACCGCTCCCCCGCGCGCACCGCATGGTCGCCCACCGGGACGAACGTGCCGGACTACCCCAAGCTGGCACAGCTGTGGTGGCAGAACATCGGCGACGCAATGTCCGGTGCGAAAACCCCGCAAGAAGCACTCGACAGCCTCTGCGCCGAGCAGGAAAAGGTCATGGAACGTCTTGAGCGCGCAGGCGTCCAAGGCGATCTGGGTCCGAAGATGAACGAAGAGCAGGAAGCCTCCTACTGGCTGGAGCAGGAAGGTTCGCCTGTTGCCAAGCTCGACAACGAAGACCCAGAGCCTGAGACCATCAGCTACGAAGAGTTGATCAAGTCCTGGCAGTAAGCCAAACTTTGGGGGCCGGGGCGTATTAGCGTCCCGGCCCCTTTTTCATGTCCAAACCATTATCCGGGGGCTGCGCCATGACCCATATCCTCGCCATTGATCAGGGAACCACCTCTTCGCGGGCGATCATTTTTGACGGCAACATGTCGGTGACGGCCACGGCCCAAGAAGAGTTTCCGCAGCATTTCCCCCGCTCCGGCTGGGTCGAACATGATCCGGGCGATCTATGGTTCACCACCGCGGGCACCTGCCGCGCGGTGATCGAAAAGGCTGGTCTGCGCCCCGATGACATCACCGCCATCGGCATCACCAACCAACGTGAGACGACGCTGGTCTGGGACGCGAAAACCGGTAAGCCGGTGCACAACGCCATCGTTTGGCAAGACCGCCGCACCAGCGATTTCTGCCGCGAACTGCGCGAGCGTGGCGACGACAAGATCATCACCGAACGCACGGGCCTGTTGGCCGATCCGTATTTTTCGGGCACCAAGCTGAAATGGATTTTGGATAACGTCGATGGGGCGCGCGACCGCGCACAGGCGGGCGAGTTGCTTTTCGGCACGGTCGACAGCTACCTGATCTGGAAGCTCACAGGCGGCGCGCGCCATGTGACTGATGCCACCAACGCCGCGCGCACCATGCTTTATGACATTCACAAGGGCCGATGGAGCACGACGATCTGCAAGATGTTCGACATTCCCGTCGAGATGCTGCCCGAGGTCAAAGACTGCGCCGCCGATTTCGGCATGACCCGTCCCGATCTGTTTGGCCGCGAGATTCCGATCCTTGGTGTGGCAGGCGACCAGCAGGCGGCGACCATCGGGCAGGCTTGTTTCCAGCCCGGCATGATGAAATCGACCTATGGCACGGGCTGTTTTGCGCTGCTAAATACGGGCGAAACGGCGGTGACTTCAACCAATCGCCTGCTGACCACCATCGCCTATCAACTCGACGGCAAGCCAACCTATGCGCTCGAAGGGTCGATTTTCGTCGCTGGTGCCGTGGTGCAATGGCTGCGCGACGGGCTCAAGATGATCCGCGAGGCGAGCGAGACTCAAGCACTGGCCGAACAGGCCGACCCGCATCAAAACGTCGTGCTGGTGCCCGCCTTCGTGGGCCTCGGTGCGCCTTACTGGAACGCCGAATGCCGTGGCGCGATCTATGGGCTGACGCGCAACTCCGGCCCCGCGGAACTGGCCCGCGCGGCGCTGGAAAGCGTCGGCTACCAGACCCGCGATTTGCTGGAGGCGATGCAGGCGGATTGGGCCGCGCAGGGGCAGGCGGGCGAGATCGCTACGCTGCGTGTCGACGGTGGGATGAGCGCCAGTGACTGGGCGATGCAGTTCCTGTCCGACGTGATCGGCGCCTCGGTCGACCGTCCTGATGTGCTGGAAACCACGGCGCTTGGTGCGGCATGGTTGGCGGGGCAGCGGGCGGGCATCTATCCGGACATGGAAGGCTTTGCCCGCGAATGGGCGCTTGATCGGCGGTTTGAAACACAAATGGATGCGGCGACGCGGGATGAGAAATACGGCGCATGGAAGCGCGCTGTGAACGCCACGTTGCAATTCTGATGGAGGAGGTCGCAGCCTTTGGTTTCGCCACCGCCGGGCGCATCCGCTTTGGCCGTGGGACCGCTACAGAAGCCGTCGGCGCCGCGCTCAGCTATGGCCGCCGGGTGCTGATTTTACGCGGTGGTTCCGTCGCTTGGGTCGATGAGCTTAGCCGTGACCTGACGGCGGCTGGATGTGACGTGACCGAGGTCCGCAGCAGCGGCGAACCCTCTGTCGATGATGTCCGCTCTGCCGCTCTGGCAGGGCGCGGGGCGCAGGTGGTGCTGGGCGTGGGCGGCGGCGCGGTTATTGACCTTGCCAAAGCCGCAGCGGCGCTGATCCCGTCGGATTGCGACGTGATGGAACATCTCGAAGTCGTGGGTGCGGGCCAGCCGTTGCAAGCCGACCCGCTGCCGATGATCGCGATCCCCACCACCGCAGGCACCGGAGCCGAGGTGACAAAAAACGCCGTCATCGCCGTGCCAGACGCCGCGCGAAAGGTCAGCCTGCGCGACGACCGCATGCTGCCGCGTCTGGCTTTGATCGATCCGGCATTGACCGATGGCGCGCCGCGCGACGTGACCTTGGGCTCCGGCCTCGACGCGCTGGTGCAGGTGATCGAGCCCTATCTTTCGAGCAAGGCCAACCCGCTCAGCGATGCGCTCTGCCGGGCCGCGATTCCGCAGGGGATTGCCGCGCTCAAACGTCTGGCGGCGGGCGAAGACCCTGCCGCGCGGGATGCGATGGCCTATGTCAGCCTGTCGGGCGGTTTGGCGCTGGCGAATGCGGGCCTCGGCGCGGTGCATGGGCTGGCCGGTGTGATCGGCGGGCAGTTTGGCGCGCCGCATGGGTTGATCTGTGGGCGTCTGCTGGGGCCGGTTCTGGCCGCCAATAGTGATGTGCTCGGTGCCTCCCGGCGGTTTTCAGAAGTGCAGACATGGCTGGCAGAGGGTTTTGATTTGCCCGAGACCGGCACATTCACCGCCCTCTCGGCCCTGCTTGACGATTGGGGGCTGGAGCGTCTGAACCGCTGGATCCCCGAAGGGACCGACCTTGTAGAGACTGCGCAGGAAGCGGCGGCGTCTTCCTCCATGCGGGCAAACCCCTGCGCCCTGAGCCAAGATGCGCTGGAAAATTGCATCCGGGCTGCATTGTAAGTCGGGCAGGGGCCAGATGCCCCCGCCCGTTTCTTCTCACGTGGCGCGCGGCGGTGTATTGCCGTCGCCCAGGTCCCAGAACACGCCCGCCATCACCCGCAGCGCATCGCGGCAGACGGGTTTCAGCACATGTTCATCCGGCGCGTGCTGCGAACAGCTGCGATAGGAATGCGGCACCCAGACCGTCGGCAGACCCAGAATATCGCTGAAACTGTCGTTGGGCAGGGAGCCTGCAAGGTTCGGCAGGATATGTGGCGCTTTTCCGGCGCTTTTCGTGAGGGAGGCGGCCACGAACTTCACCCAAGGGTGATCCGCATCCAGCCGCGTGGCGCGGAAGAAGCCGCGGTCATGCGGCTCGATCCGCACATCCTCGAACCCGTGTTTATCAAGGTGACGCCGCAGCGCGGGCAGAATGTCTTCGGGATCGGTGCCGACGACATAGCGCAATTGGCAGGTCGCGGTGGCGTGGGCCGAGATCGCATTGACCGGCGCTTCGGGGACGCCGCTTTTCATCGCGAGAATGGCAAAGCTGTTCCAGCCATAGGCGCGCTCGACCGGGGTCAGGTCTTTTTCGCCCCAATCGTTGTCGATGGCGGGGCCATCGTCGCTTTCGATCGGCAGGTCTTTCAACGCCGCGCGGACCGAGGGGGTCAGGCTGTCGGGCCGCCACTCGGAGATCTGGATTTGCCCGCGTTTGTCGGTGATGGTCGCCAGCGCTTGGGCCAAGATCATCGCCGGATCGGCCAGCAAGCCACCCCAATTGCCCGAGTGATGCGCCCCGTCGCGTTTGTCGATGATCAGATCAAAAGAGACCCCGCCGCGCGAGCCCATGAACATGGTCGGCACATCGGGTTGCAGGCGCGGCCCGTCCGAGGCGATCAGCACATCCGCCGTCAGCTTCTCGCGATGTTCGGTAAAGAACTCTGGCAAGCCCGCGCTGCCGGTCTCTTCGCTCATCTCGATCACGATGCGGCAGTTGAACCCCAGCTTGCCGCGCGTTTTCAGCACGGCCTCAAGAGCGGCGATATTGATCAGGTGCTGGCCTTTGTTGTCGGCGGTGCCGCGGCCATAAAGCTTGTCGCCTTCNTCNACCANTTTGAANGGATGCAGCCCCTCGCGCCACTGGTCGGTCTGGGCGCGGATCACGTCGCCGTGGCCATAGGTCAGCACGGTCGGCAGGTCATCNCCCTCNCGGCGCTCGCCCACCAGAAAGGGGCCNCCGCGCGGGTCNGGATTGTCGTGAAAGCTNCAGGCAAAGCCCATCGCNGTNAGCCNNGGCTCCATCGTCTCGACCAGATAGCGTTTNAGNTCGGNGGCTTGGTCGGGGTTCTGGCTCTCGGTCTCGTANGAGACGAGGTTGGCCAGTTCGGCTTGGAANGTCCCCTCATCGAAATAGGTCGAGATCGCTTCGATCGCNCTGATCGCGGGTCATGCTTCAATGTCCTTTGTCATATCTTCGGAAATGGCGTCGCCCCAAGGCGACATGATCTCGGTGCAGCCGGAATTCTGCCCGTTCGCGCGCATCACGCCTGCGGGACAGGCGAAAGCGTAGGGAAAGATCGTGCGTTTGGTCTCGGCGACCTCATTGTTCTCGCGCAGNCGGTCGAGCACATCGCGCGGCAGNCTTTCATCGGCGATGAGCTGGTTGGNGTCCGANGCGTCNATGCGNGGNGCGTGGAANCTGTCTTCGAGCGACATGTCNAAATCNGTGACGAAGGAGGACANTTGCGCCACCGCGCCNAGAATNTTGCGCCCGCCGGAGGCNCCGAAGGCNAAGCGTTTGTCGNCCTGTTCGCCGATCACCGGGCAGACATTCATCAGGCAGCGNTTGTTCGGGCCGAGCGAGTTNGGGCGGCCCTGAACCGGNTCGAACCACATGATGCCGTTGTTCATCAAAAANCCGGTNGAGGGCGAGACGACGCGGGAGCCGAAGATCGACAAAAGCGTCTGCGTCTGCGCCACCATATTCCCGTGACGGTCGACGACCGAGAAATGCGTCGTGCAGCCCGGGGCCTCGGGGCTTTCGCCGGTGTCGCCCATCGATCCGAGCCGCCGCGCATAAGCGCCCTTCAGCGCCGCAGCCATCGCGGCATAGCTGTCGGGGCCGGGAGCGCTGCCGAGGTCTTCGGTTTCCAGCGAGGCAAAGGTGTCGCGGAAAGTCGGGCCAGCGGTCAGCCCCGGGACGACATGGAACCGCGCGTCGCGGTAGGCGAAGTCAAGCGGGGCGTGGAACTCGGCGCGGTAGGCTTGCAGGTCGTCGCGGCTGAGGCAGCCGCCTTTCTCCTGCACATCCCGCGCCATGGCCGCGCCAAGGTCACCGTCATAGAGCGTGCGCGCCCCATGCCGCGCGATCTGGTCAAGGCTGTCGGCCATGCGCGATTGATCCAGCCGTTTTTCGGCCAGCGCGGTCCAACCGCTGATCGTCGGCCATTGCCCATCNTCGAGGAAAACCGCCGCAGCGTCGGCATCTTTGGCCAATTCGCGGGTGCAAGAGGCAATGACGAGCGCGGCATACCAATCCACCGTCAGCCCCCTGCGGGCGTGGTCAATCGCCGGCGACAGCAGTTCGCCCCAAGGCATCTTCCCAAAGCGCGCGTGTGCTTGGCCCAGCCCATCGACCACACCCGGCACGGCAATTGCCGTAGCACCCTGCACGTTNCGGTCGCCTTCGACATGCTCCCACGGGAACAGATCGCCCGCCTTGCCGCGCCCGCTGAGCGGATAGTTCGCCGGGTCAAGCGCGCCGGGGCTGCGCATGCCGTGGTTCAATGCGTGGGCCTGACCTTCGTCAGCGCGCCAGAGCATCATTGCCCCGCCGCCTGCCGNGCCGCTCATCCACGGTTCCAACACGCCGATGACGAATGAGGTGGCGACGGCTGCATCTACCGCGTCCCCTCCCGCCGCGAGAACTTCGGCCCCCGCGATTGCCGCCAGACGGTGCTGTGCGGCAACGACGCCATGTTCGGTTTCGATGACGGTTTTGCGGGTTTGGCTGCTGTGCGACAGGTTCGATGACATGGGATTACTCTTGCTCGTACATGGGGGTTTCCGGATCGTGCAGATGGCAGGCCACATGCCCCTGCGGAATCGGGGTGTGACGTGGGGCCTTTTGCGTGCAGAGGTCCGTCGCACGCGGGCAACGGGGATGGAAGTGGCAGCCCGGCGGCGGCGCGATCGGATTTGGATAGGCCATGCCAAGCTGCGTGTCAGGCACACCCAAACCCGGCTCGGGCGTCAGCACGGATTTCAGCAGCGCCTGCGTGTAAGGGTGGCGCGGCGCGTCAAAAAGGCCCGCCACCGAGTTCTGCTCGACGATCTCGCCCAGATACATCACCGCCACGCGGGTCGCGAGGAGTTCGACCACCGCGAGGTCGTGGCTGATGAAAAGGTAGGTCAGGCCAAACTCTTCGCGCAGCTCGCCCAGAAGGTTGAGGATCTGGCTTTGTACCGACACATCCAGCGCCGAGGTCGGTTCGTCGCAGATCACCACTTCGGGCTTCATGATGAGCGCGCGCGCAATAGCGACGCGCTGGCGCTGGCCGCCTGACATCTGGCTGGGGTAGGTGTTCATCACCCGCTGTGGCAGGCCGACAACGTCGAGAATTTCCTTAACCTTCTGCTTGCGGCTGGCCTCATCACCGATGCCATGCACGCGCAGGGGCAGGGAGATCACGTCATAGATGCTTTTGCGTGGGTTGAGCGAGGAATAGGGGTCTTGAAAGATCGGCTGGATCCGCCGCGCCAGCGCCAGACGGCCCTGCTGCGTGATCTCTTCACCATCGATTTTGACATGACCTGCGGTCGGCTGCTCCAGCCCCAATAGGATCTTGGCGAGTGTTGATTTACCGCAACCGGATTCACCGACCAGTCCCAGCACTTCGCCTTTGCCCAATTGCAGCGACACGTCATTCACCGCCGTCAGCGGTTTGACCTTGCCGAACATGCCCTGTTTCACCCGGTAGGTCTTGCTGACGCCCGAAAGCTCCAGCACCGGGGGGGTGTTTACGCTGTCCTTCATACGGTCAGCTCCTTCTCGGAATGGCGTTTGCCATCGGGGAAAATGCAGCGGAAGGCGTGGCTGCCGTCCTCTCTTTTCGGGATCTCGCCCCGGCATTCGGCAACCGCATGGGGGCAACGGGTGCGGAAGACACAGCCCTCGACCTCGCCCACGAGCGAGGGCACGATGCCCGGGATGGTGCCCAGTTTCGCGCCGCGGTCGGTCTTGCCGGGCAGGGGAATGCAGCGCAGAAGGCCACGGGTGTAGGGATGCGACGGCGCGTTAAAGATGTCGGCTACCGGGCCGGTCTCAACCAATTCGCCCGCATACATCACGGCGACCTTATCGGCCACGCGCGCCACGACGCCGAGATCATGGGTGATCAGGATCACGGCCATGTTCATCTCGCGTCCCAGATCGTGCAGCAACCGCAGGATTTGCGCCTGAATGGTCACGTCAAGCGCGGTTGTCGGCTCGTCCGCGATGATCAGTTCCGGCTCGCACATCAGCGCCATGGCGATCATCACACGCTGGCGCAGACCGCCCGAGAGCTGGTGCGGATACTGCGAAAGACGGCTCTCTGCGGCGGTGATGCCGACTTTCTCCAGCAGTTCAATCGCCCGGTCCCGCGCCTGCTGGCGGCTGACCTTGCGGTGCAGCAACAGCGCCTCGGCCAGTTGATCGCCGATGGTGTAGGCGGGGTTGAGCGAGGTCATCGGCTCTTGAAAGATCATCGCCATCCGCGCGCCGCGCAGCTTGCGCATCTGGCCTTGGCTGGCGGTGGTCAACTCGGTGCCATCAAAGGTCATCCGATCCGCGCGGCGGTTGATGGATTTGCCCAAGAGCCCCATCAGCGCGAGCGAGGTGAGCGATTTGCCCGACCCGCTTTCGCCAACGATACACAGGGTTTCGCCACGGTTAAGGTCAAAGTCGATCCCACGCACCGCATGCAGGGTGCCGCTGCCCGTGGGGATGTCGAGCCGCAGGTTGCGGACGCTCAGAAGTGGTTCTGTCATGGGTCAGCTCCGGTTTTCGGGGGCGGTNACGTCGCGCAGNCCGTCACCCATCAGGTTGATCGCCAGCACCAGCACGAANAGGACAGCGCCNGGGATCANNACGAGCCACGGCTCGAACAGCATCATGTTCTTGCCTTCGGAGACCATCAGCCCCCAGCTNGGCGTCGGCGGTTGCACCCCAAGGCCNAGGAANGANAGNGCCGCNTCNAGNANGATCGCATGGGCCATNTCCAGCGTNACGACGACGATCAGGTTGTTGGCGATNTTGGGCATGATCTCNGACAANAGGATGCGCGGNGTGGAGGCGCCGATGACCTGNGCCGCNGCCACATATTCGCGCCGCCGCACCTGCATGGTCGAGGCGCGCATCACCACGGCAAAACGGTCCCAAAGCAGCAGGCCCAGAACGCCGATCACGACCTGAAGCGAGCCGCCGAGGATTGCGACGACCGCGAGGGCCACCAGCACCACGGGCATCGCCAGACGCACGTTGATAAGAAAGGTCACGACCGCATCGACCTTGCCACCGAAGTAGCCCGCAGCCACGCCCATGGCCGTGCCAATCACGCCAGAGATCAGCGCCGCCACGGCCCCGATCAACAGCGAAATTCGCGCACCGTAGATCAGGCGCGACAGGTAATCGCGGCCCAGATGATCGGTGCCCAAGGGATGCTCCCAAGTGCCGCCCATGAAAACGGGGGGCTCCATCCGGGTCATCAGGCTTTGGGCATAGGGATCATGCGGGGCTATCCACGGCGCGAGGATCGCAATGATCGTGAGGATGATCAAAACGATCGCCCCGATTAGCAGACCTTGGTGCCCAAAGACGCGTTTGCGCAGCATTTGACCGGGGGTCGGGCCGGTGATTTCGTCCAAAAGGCTGTCATGTGTACCAGCGGTGATCATGTCAGCTGCTCCTCATGCGGGGGTCGAGCCATGCGTTCAGCACGTCTGCGAGGAAGGTGAAAACGATGTAGAACATCGAGAAAATCAGGATCAGCGCCTGCACGGTGGGCAGGTCGTTGCGCGCAATGCTCTCCCACGCCAGATAGCCCGCGCCATGCAGGGCAAATATCGATTCAACCACGATGGAGCCGCCAAGCATGAATCCCATCTGCACGGCCGCAAGGCTGACGACCGGGATGATCGCGTTGCGCAGCGCATGGCGGAACAGAACGCGGCGTTCATTGGCCCCCTTGGCCCGCGCGGTCCGGATGTAGTCCGAGTTCAGCACGTCCAGCATCCCGGCGCGCGTCAGGCGCATGATGGCGGGCATGGCGTAATAGCCCAGCACGATAGTCGGCAGGATGAAATGCCGCCACGTGTCGGTGCCCGAAGGCGGCAGCCAGCCCAGTTGGATCGCGAAGACTACGATCAGGATTAGGCCGAACCAAAAGCTCGGCATCGCTTGCCCCGCGACCGAGATAAACAGGGCCACACGGTCAATGATCGAATTGGGGCGGATCGCGGCGACCACGCCAAGCGGCACGGCTGTCAGCAGGGCAAATACAATGCCACAGACACCCAGCGTCATGGTCACGCTCAGACGGTCGGCAATCAGCGAGGCGACGGGCAGGCGGAAATAATAGCTCTCGCCGAAATCGCCCTGAAGGGCTGAGAACAACCATTCGCCGTATTGTACCAACATGGGCCGGTCGAACCCGTAGAGACGGCGCAGCGCCTCGATATCTTCGCCACTGGCGGTTTCGCCCGCAAGTGCTGCGGCAGGGTCGCCCGACAGGAACAGCAGGCTAAAGCTGATAAACGACACGGTAAAGGCCACGAGAAGGGCCAGTCCCAAGCGTTTGAGAATGAATTGAAGCACGGGTGCAACTACCTTGAGGCTGCGCCGCAGGCGGATGGCCTGCCGCGTGGGTCTGGGTGGGGTGCGGAAAAAAGCAGGGCAGGGGCACCGATCACGGCGCCCCTGCAGATTGGTTTACTTCCAGCTGGCCGTGGTGAAGCGCAGAACTTCGTCGGCTGTGGGCGTGTAGTCCACCTCATTGGTGGTCACGTAGTTGGTGTTGTAGGAGAACATCGGCGCCCAATAGGCTTCCTCGGTGATGCGCTCAATCGCCTTGGAGTAGTTCTCTTTGCGGACCTCTGGGTCGGTCGAGCTGTCGGCTGTGTTGAGGTATTCCAACGTCTCATCGTCCATCGCATAGTCGAGCGAGCCATGTTTGAAGAACTGGCTGACCATGGCAGAGGCGTCGTTGATCGAATAGCTGCCCCATGTCTGGAACGACACGGCGGTTTCACCCTTCATGTTCTGCTCGCGCAGGGCGGAATACTGCAACATCTTGAAGTTGGTATCGATGCCCACGGCGTTGAGATAGCTGGTGATCGCCTCGGCATATTCACGGTCGCGGTAGGCATAAAAATCGATGGTCAGACCGTCTTCATAGCCCGCTTCGGCCAGCAGTTCTTTGGCCTTCTCGGGGTTGTACTCATATTCGACCGCCGCCTCTTCGTCGCAGCCAAACTGGCTGGGGAAGCAGGGGGTGTAGACGACTTTGGACTTACCTTTGAGCAGCGCGTCGACCAGTTCCTGACGGTTGATCGCGTAGTTCACGGCCTTCCGCACGCGGATATCGGTGAAGGGGCTGTCCTCGGACCGGCCCGCCGCATCCAGCGTCAGATAACCCACACGCATGGTGGATTCATTGGAGACCTGAAACTCATCCCGCTCGGCCAGTTTTTCGGCTTGGTCCGAAGGCACCTGCCAGATCAGATCGAGCGACCCGCTGAACAGTTCGGCCATCTGGGTGTTAACATCCGGAATGGTGCGGATATCTACGTTTTTGATGCTGGGCTTGCCTTTGGGGCTGTCGTGATAGCCTTCATAGGCTTCCAGTTTGAAGTGCTGGCCGGGGACGACTTCGGTCACTTTATAGGGGCCGGTGCCGACGGGTTTCAGGCCCATGCCTTCGGGACCAGCTTCTTCGTAGTAGTCGCTGGGGTACATCGACACGGGGCCGGAGAGGAATTCGATGGCCGCCGGGAATTTCTCTTTCAGCATGATGCGGACGGTGTAATCGTCGATCTTCTCGGCCGATTTCATCCAGTTCACGTTGCGCTGCGTTTTCACGCCATTGGCCTCATCGGCCACGTAGTTGACGGTGAACACCACATCATCGGCAGTGAAGTCCGACCCGTCGTGAAATTTCACGCCTTCGCGCAGTTTGAACTCGATGGTCGTGTCGTCGATCCATTCCCATTCGGTAGCGAGGTTGCCCATGTATTCGTTGCTGACCGGATCGCGGTAGATCAACCCGTCCCAGACCGCGCGCTGCAGCACAACGCCTTCGCGCGATGAGTTGAAGTAGCTGTCGACGTTCTCAAGCTCTTTTGTGAAGGCGACGTTCAGCGTGTCGTCTGCCTTGTCCGCCCAAGCCGCACCCGTGGCGGCGGCAAGGACAAGCCCGGTGATGGTAGATTTCAGGACCGTGGATTTCATGGTCAACTCCCCTGTTGGTTTACGAATTTAGTTCCGTATCGTTTTTGACTTGCGAAGCGTATCATATAATAATACTTGATATCGCTATACGATTAGTAAACGCAATGAGCTTGGCATACGTCAAGCCCCGGTTTGAACAATTGGGCCGGTTTCAGGGGTAGGTGATTGGAAAATAAGCAAAATACGCTCTATGTGGGATCACTTGCCAAGGGGCTGCGACTGCTCCGCGCTTTTGATGAATCGCATACGGAATTGTCACTGGTAGAGCTGGCCGCGCGCAGCGGGCTGGACAAAAGTGCCGTGCAACGCCTTGCGAATACGCTGCATATCGAAGGCATGTTGGAGAAGGATCCGGCCACCCGGCGCTATCGCCCCTCCCATGCATGGCTCGAACTGGCCTATGCTTATTACTGGTCAGATCAACTGGTCGGGCAGGCGATTCCCAAGCTGATCGACCTCAGCCAAGAGATCGGTGAGACGGTGAATCTGGCCGAGCTTTCCAAGGACCATATCATCTACGTCAGCCGCTTGCCCTGCCAACGGACCTACTTCGCGGCGACGGTGATCGGGCGGCGGTTGCCTGCGCTTTCGACATCGGCGGGGCGGGCGATCATCTCGACCTTCTCGCCCGAGGATCGGGAAGAGGCGATTGAGACTTGGCCGCTCAAACCCTTTACCGCGCGCACCACGATGGACCGCGCCACGATCCGCAACAGCATCAATGAGGCCGTCCAACATGGCCATGCGATTTCAAGCGATCAGATGATTCTGTCAGAGATCGGTGTGGCTTGCCCGATCACCGGCCCCGACGGGCGCGCCTTTGCGGCGGTGCAATGTTCGGTCTCGGCTCACACCTGGACGCGCGAGCGGATCAGGGCCGAAATTCTGCCGCGGTTGCAGGACACGGCGAACGCGATTTCACCATCCTCACAGGTGCATCGGCGCTAGAAAAAGGCCGGAGCATTTCTGCCCCGGCCTTTGATTTCTTATTCCCAGTTCAGCTTTTCTTCGCGCTGCCAGAACCGCAGCTTGCGGCAGGATTGAAGGAAATCACCCGCATTCTCGGCAGAGACTTCCACCGTGCCCTCGTCCTTCTCAACACCGGCGGCATTGAGCAGCGGGTCCGCGGCTTTGGTCCACGCGATGAACTTGTTATGCGCAAAGGCGTCCGAGACGAAATCCTGCGAGGGTTTGTTCTTGGCGATCTTGTCGGCCTTTTCTTCGCCAAAGACCAAGGCCACCGCGTCAAAGACCACCGACGGCCCACCGTCGATCTTCTCATCCGCCGCGCGGGTGCTGCCATCTGACAGGGCCACCCCTTGGATATGCGGCGTCACGATCGCGACCATCGCACCTTCATCGGCGAATGTTTTCTCCAAGGCTTCCACGATCGACGCATCGGCGCCCTCCGTCAGGAACAGACCCAGCTTGCGGCCCGCGAAGGTGTTCGGCGGGTTTTTCAAAATGCTGAGCGCATCCGAAGGCGGCAGATCGGTGATTGGTTCCCGCGCGGGTGTGGCCGGTTCCGGCATCTCGGTCACGCCAAGGCCTTCGGCCACTTGTTTGGCCAGATCGTCATGCACGTTCATCAGGTGCGAGAGCATCCGCAGACGAATGCGCTCTTCCTGACATTTCGACAGCTCGAACGTATAGGCCGCCGCGATATGCTGCTGTTCGATCTCGGTCTGGCTGATGTAGAACTGCCGCGCTTGGCTGTAGTGGTCGGCGAACGTCTCAGAGCGCACGCGCTGCTTGGTGCCGCTGACCTCTTCGGGGTAGCTTTTGAACCCAATCTCAGGGTTTTCACGCGGGCCACCATCGTCGCCCCAGCTGTTGGGCTCATAGTTCACGCGGCCCTTGGGGTTGTGCATCGCCATATGGCCGTCTTGCTGAAAATGGTGGAACGGGCATTTCGGCGCGTTGATCGGAATATGGGGGAAGTTCGGCCCGCCGAGGCGTTTGATCTGCGTGTCGAGATACGAGAAGTTCCGCCCCTGCAACAATGGGTCGTTGGTGTGGTCGATCCCGCGCACGATATTCTGCGTACAAAAGGCAACTTGCTCGGTCTCGGCAAAGAAGTTGTCGACATTCGCATCCAGCGTCAGCGTGCCGATGATGCGCACCGGCACCTGTTCTTCGGGGATAAGCTTTGTGGCGTCGAGGATGTCGAACTCAAAGTTATCGGCAAAGTCGTCATCAAAGACCTGAATGCCCAGATCCCACTGCGGGTAATCGCCCGCGTCGATTGCATCCCACATGTCGCGGCGGTGGAAATCAGGGTCCGCGCCGTTGATCTTGAGCGCTTCGTTCCAGACCACTGATTGCACGCCCTGCTTGGGCTTCCAGTGGAACTTGACGTAGTGGGATTTGCCCTCGGCATTGACCAGCCGGAAGGTGTGCACGCCAAAGCCTTCCATGAAGCGGAAGGAGCGTGGGATCGCCCGGTCGGACATCTGCCACAGCGTCATGTGGGTCGCCTCGGGAGAGAGCGACACGAAATCCCAGAAGTTGTCATGCGCCGATTGCGCCTGCGGAAAGCCCCGGTCGGGGGCGGCTTTGACGGAGTGGACGAGATCGGGGAATTTGATCGCGTCTTGGATGAAGAACACAGGGATGTTGTTGCCCACCAAGTCCCAGTTGCCCTCTTTGGTGTAGAACTTCGTCGCAAAGCCGCGCACGTCACGGGCCAGATCGAAAGAGCCTTTGTTGCCCGCGACGGTTGAGAAACGGGTGAAGGTCGGGGTCTTTTCGCCGACGCGCTGGAAAATATCGGCGGCAGAGAGTTCGGGGATCGCTTCTTTGAGTTCGAAGTGCCCATGCACCCCGTAGCCGCGGGCGTGAACGACACGCTCTGGAATGCGCTCGTGATCGAAATGGAACATCTTTTCGCGGAAAACATGGTCTTCCATCAAAACCGGGCCGCGCGGGCCTGCTTTGAGCGAGTTCTGATCATCCGCGATTGGACCGCCCTGCGCAGTCGTCATCGTCATTTCGCGGTCCGTGGTTTGCTGGCGGGGTTCACCGCCTTTGCCAAGTTCTTTGTCTGTCATGATCTTTCTCCACAGCGCCCCCGGAAATAATCGGGAGGATTTCTTGCTAATATGTGGCGGGCACAGATGGCCGCTCCTGAGGGGGCGGTAATCGCCCGACCCTATGAAAGTTCAACAGCCCCGGCGGTGCGGGGTTCCGATGTTTCTGCGACCTGAGCGGGAAAGTTCTCGCCCCTCCAGCAATTGGTTGGTGCCTGACCGGGCGACACGGGTGCTTCCTCTTCCTCTGGCAGGTTTAGAAAGGCGCGCAGCTTCGCGATATGCGCAGGCAGTTCTCGGACCGGGACGCGCTGCGGTTGCGGAACCTGTGCGGGCCAGCACCCCAAAGTGCCGCGCTGCACCTGATCAAGAAAGGTCGCTGCATTCGGCAAACAGTCGTCGGCCAGATATTCCGTTCCGGTCAGCCGAATGCGAAGCGTATCCGCCATTCCGCCCGCCGCCCGTCCGACAAGCCTGCAAGAGGCTTCGACCCAGATGTCATCCGCGTGATGCACCCGAAGGCCCGCCGCCCGCGCGGCGCGGATGATCGCGCGGTCCTCGCCGCAGGGGATCGGGGCGAAGCCGCCGACGGCCTCATAGGCCGCGCGGGTAAAGCCAAGGCTGGCCCCCGGCGCTTCGCCGTGGCTGTTTTGCAGATCGGCGCAGTTGGGGGCATGGCGGGCGTAGCACTCCAGCACCAAGCGGCGATAGGCAGTTTCATGGGCCTCTAGGCCGGGGTCTTGCCCCGCCAAACAGACGGCCTCATCCGGGTTCAGCGTGACCTTGCCACAAAGGGCATCGTAGCGGTGCAGGTGTTGAATGCTGCGGGCGACCCAATCGGGGCTGACGCGGCAATCGGCATCGGTGGTCAGGATCTGGCGCAGATGGGGCATCTGCTCCATGGCCACGGCGCAGCCCTTCCGCCGCGCCGCCCCGACCCCCATGCCGGGCGGAAAGGTGAGGTCGAGCACAGAAAAGTCGATGCCATGTCGCGCCGCCGCAAGCGTGGCAATCTTGGCGGTGTCGTCGTCGGTGTTGTTCACCACAAGGATCACGCGAATACGGTCATTGCACTGCGGGGCAAGAGCGCCCAGGCAGGCGCCGATCCGCTCCGCCTCATTTCGGGCGGGGATGATGATTGCGGTGTCCTTCCAGCGCTCGAAACTCATGCCCGCTCCCCCGGAAACGCGCGGTCGATGCGGTAGTTCTCGGTCTCACTCACGCAGGTGAATTCATGGGTGCTGAGCGCACGTGCAAAGCCCTTGAGCGCCTCTTCTCCCTGAAGCGGGTTCCCGGTGTCACCGCGCCAGGTCACACAGATGATCTCGGCCTGCGGCCAACGGGTCGCGATGTCGGAGGCCAGATGCTCCAGCCCCGGATGATCCAGAAAATAAAGCACCTCTGACAGGATCAGCAGATCAAAGTCACCCTCGGGCAGGGGGCCGGGATAGAAGCCTTGAATGAACCGCCCCTCAGGCACCGCTTGCCGCGCGGCGATGAGGGCGCTGGCCACGGCGTCCATCCCGGTATAGCGCGCACAAAGGTCAATCAGGTGCCGCGCCAATTGCCCATTGCCGCAGCCCAACTCAAAGGCCGAGCGGTAGCCATCTTGCGCAAGCGCCGCCCGTGTCGCCGCGAATTTGGCCTGCTCATAGGCGCTGTGCTCAAACCCCCAAGGATCGCTCGTCTCGGCATAGAGACCTTGAAGGTGATCCAACCCCACGCCCATCACGGCATCCTCCAGAAAATCTCATCTCGCTGCGCGAAAAGGTCGATCATCGCATCGGGCAGGACAAAGCCTTGGGGGTCGTCTTGCACGACCTCCCCAAGCTGGCTGCGATGCGCGCGGATCGCGGCGGTTTTGGCCCCACGGTAGGTGGCGGTGTCGAGGGTGAGGGGGGCGTAGCCAGCGGTGTTTGCTGCGAAGTTCGGATCGTCAAAACGGCTCCAGACCGGGTAGCTGTGGAAATGCAGATCGGGGCGCTGCGCCCGCAACGCCTCGGCCAGTTTTGCGGTTGTCTGATGATCGCAATGTTTGTCTTCGCGGGCGGGAACAAAGACGTGCCGCGCGGCTTGGCCGTCGATCAGCGCTGTCAGCGCGGGCAGGATGTCGGCGGCGAAAACCTCATGCAAACGGCTGTCAGGGTGGCCGAGCCACGTCAGGTCCGCCGCCCCGCCGCCGAGAATTTCAAGCGCCTCAATCAACTCGCCGCGGCGCGTTTCGGCCAATCGTACCGGGGGCCAGTCGCGAGAGGCGGGGTGGCTGGCGCTGCCATCGGTCACGCAGACAACATGCGCCCCGGCGCCTGCAAAGGCACGGGCCAAAAGGCCGCCGCAGCCAAGTGTTTCATCGTCCGGATGCGGTGCCAAGACCACGATCTTTTCACGGCCCGACAGGGCATCGGCCAGAGGCGCGTTGCGGCTCATCCAAAGACACCCCAAGTCGCTTTTTCGCTGGAAAGTGCCTGGCCCGCGGCACGTTGCAGAAAGGCGTCCCGTGCCGCTTGGCGCAGGTAGACCGACAGGTCTCGCGCCATGCGGCCAGTCTCGGAAGAGGCCGTGAAATGCCGCAGGCCGAGGCTTTGCTCAACCGCTTTGATCGTGTCGAGGGCGACTTCCTCGGTGTAGAGCCGCGCCGCGATGGAGGTGCCGACGATGGTCTCTCCCTCGTGGTCGCCCACGTTGGCCTGACCTGCGCGTTCGACCAGTGCCATCCCGGCCCAGACCCGCATCAAGACCTGCATCAGCCGCGCCAATTGGGCTTCGGCTTCAAGCCGGTCCATATCGCGCAGGGTGCTGGCCGCCGCATCGATCAACCCCGCGGCCGCGCCAGCCTGAAGCGCCGCGATCCGCCAGACCCCGCCGATGAAATGCGGCTCTTTCAGGTAGTCACCCGGGGCACCGATAAGGGCGTCCTCGCCCAAGGGCAGCCCGGAGAAATTATACGTCCCCGAGGCCGTGGCCCGCATCCCCAGCATGTCCCATTGCGTGGCATCGCCCCGTTTCGGGGCGGTCACATCGATCAGCGCAAGCTGCACCTGCGCGCCGGAATTGAGCGTGATAAGCGCGTGCGTGACGGTACCGAGACCAGAGGCGAAGATCTTCTCACCTTGCAACACCCCGTACTCGGCCGTTGTAGGCGTGCCGCCATTGGCCCCCCAAACCCCCAACAGTCCCCCGTCTTTGATCACCTGTTTTGCGTGTTCTGCCTGTGCCGGACTGCCGTAGAGCCGGATCAGGCGCAGCGCGTTAACGTGGCCTTCCCACAAACGCCCCACGCTAAGATTGGCCGCGCCGATTTGCATCAGCGCATGGGCGGTGCGCAGGGGGGAGGCAGCACCGTCTTCGAGCATCAGACCCGCGTCGCGCAGAATGTCGATGGAGGCGCTGATCGGTGCCGTGCCCGCCTCCTCGTCCGGCGCCGCTTTGCGCAATGCGCTTCGGGCCGCTTGAGAAAGGACATCCGGTTGAGAACTGGGCGGAAAAGGATCGAAACGCGGCGCACTGTTCATGGCAGTTTCCGACAGCCGCTCACGGGTATCATCATCAGATCAAGCATCACGATTCAGCCCCCATTCATGAAACGGGCAGCCTGCGCGGTCGGTAGCACTGCCTTTGACAGTGCAACCGATCAACTTATGCCTTGGTTCCCCCTTACGTTGCAGCCGCGAGGGGGGAGCCGATTTCAGCCCTCAGGAATCTCGCCCATCACCTTGGGCACATGGTATCCCTTTTGCACTGCCTCGCGCGCGCGCAGCCGCTGGTACCACGCCCGGACATTGGGGTAATCGGCAAGGTCGATCTGCTGCCATTCATAGCGCGACACCCAAGGCCAGCAGGCCATATCGGCGATGGAGTATTCGCCGCAGATGTGATCACGCCCCTCAAGCTGTTTGTCGAGCACGCTGTAGAGGCGTTTGACCTCGGCGCCGAAGCGTTCTTCGGCATAGGCGGCCTTGCCGGGATTGAAATGCAAGAAATGATGCGCCTGCCCNGCCATGGGGCCAAAGCCGCCCATTTGCCACATCAACCATTGCATCACCTCGGCCCGCGCGGCCTGACCTTCGGGCAGAAAGCGGCCATATTTCTCAGCGAGGTAGACCATGATCGCGCCGGATTCCATCAAGCTCACCCCGGTGTCATGGTCCACGATGGCGGGGATTTTGTTGTTGGGGCTGATTTTGAGGAAGGCGGGACTGTGCTGCTCATCCTTGCCGATGTTGATGGAATGGACGTTATAGTCGATCCCCAATTCTTCCAGCAGGATCGAGACCTTGCGGCCGTTCGGGGTGGTCCATGTGTAAAGGTCAATCATCGCTTTGGTTCCATATGCAGATGCGCGGTTTAATTTCTTGCAATGTTAAGCAGGCAGTTTGCGGCGGGTCAACGTAAGGAACCGCGGGGGTGGCAGGAGGTTTGCTTGACAAGGCACCAATTTGCGGAGCGAAGATGCAGAAAAGTGATCCCCTATCGCAGCCCGACATCGCTGATCGCGCGCAATCCGTTTTGGAAAAGCTTTGCGCGCGGGACCTCCATATCGTCACCGCCGAAAGCTGTACCGGCGGGCTGGTTGCCGCCCTTCTGACGGATATCGAAGGTTGCTCTCATGCGTTTGAGCGTGGTTTCGTCAGCTATACGGATCAGTCTAAACACGAGCTTTTGGGGGTTGACCGGGCGCTTTTGAACGCATGCGGCGCGGTCTCCCGCCCTGTGGCGATTAAGATGGCCGAAGGGGCAATGGCGCGCTCAGGTGCGCAGATTGCCGTCTCGACCACCGGATTTGCCGGACCGGGACGCCCCGAGGACGAAGAGGGACTTGTGCATTTTGCGCTTGCACGCGAGGGATGTAACACGGTTCATCGGGCCGAGTCCTTTGGGGCCATTGGCCGCGATGCGATCCGGCAGCGATGCCTTGAAACGATATTGGATATGTTGGAAGAGAGCCTGACGTGAGCAAGAGCCAAGCCGCCGCCTTTACCGCCTACCACCGTCACGGCTTTGTCCGGGTGGCGACCTGTACACCCCATGTGCGGCCTGCTGATGTGGCCTTCAACCGCGATAGCCTGCTGGACGAAATGCGCCGCGCCGATGCGGCACGTGTCGATCTGCTGGTCTGTCCCGAACTGTCGCTCTCGTCCTATGCCATTGACGATCTGCACATGCAGGATGCGCTGTTGAATGCGGTGGAAGAGGCGCTTGGCGTGCTTGTCGAAGCCAGTGCCGAGATGACCCCCGTGATCCTGCTTGGCGCGCCGCTGCGTCGGGAGGGGCGGCTTTATAACTGCGCTGTCGTGATCTCACGCGGGCAGGTGCTGGGCGNCGTGCCNAANTCNTACCTGCCCAATTACCGNGAGTTCTATGAGAAACGCTGGTTCGCCCATGGCCGTGACACNGGCGGAGAGATCACCGTCGCGGGCNGCCGCGNGCCCTTTGGCGATGATCTGATTTTCGAGGCGACGGATCTGCCCGGNNTNATCTTCCACGCCGANATCTGCGAAGACCTNTGGACGCCCGCGCCGCCCTCGTCGGAGGCCGCACTTGGGGGGGCGCTGATCCTCGCCAACCTTTCGGCCTCCAACATCGTGATCGGGAAATCCTCTGACCGCCATCTGCTGTGCCGGTCGCAATCCATGCGCGCCTTTGCGGCCTATGTCTANTCCGCCGCCGGGCCGGGAGAGAGCACGACCGATCTGGCTTGGGACGGGCAGGGGATGATCCATGAGTTGGGCGACCTTTTGGCGGAATCCACCCGCTTCTCGCTTGAGCCGGAACTGACCATCGCTGATGTGGATTGCGGGCGCATCCAGTCCGAGCGGATGCGGACGGGCAGTTTCCACGACGCCGCGCGGCACCGCGCGCCAGAGTTTCGCCGCGTCACCTTCGCCCATCAGCCGCATCATGAAAACGCCGGGCTGATCCGCCCGCTGCGCCGTTTTCCCTATGTGCCGAACCGCGAGAGCCACCTCGACCAAGACTGCTACGAGGCGTTCAACATTCAGGTCGAAGGGCTGCGCCGCCGGTTCGAGGCGACCAAGGGCAAGACCATGGTGATCGGCATTTCCGGCGGGCTGGATTCGACCCATGCGCTGATCGTGGCGGCCAAAGCCTGTGACCGTATGGGCATCCCGCGCGACCGTATTCTTGGGTTCACCATGCCCGGCTTTGCCACCTCCGAAGGGACCAAGTCCAACGCTTGGAAGCTGATGAAGGCGATGGGCATCACCGCCGATGAGATCGACATCCGCCCCGCCGCGCGGCAGATGCTGGAGGATATGGATCACCCCTTTTCAGACGGGGAGCCGGTCTATGACATCACCTTTGAAAACGTGCAGGCCGGGCTGCGCACCGATTACCTTTTCCGGCTGGCCAACCAGCGGCAGGGCTTCGTCATCGGCACTGGCGATCTGAGTGAGCTGGCGCTTGGCTGGTGCACCTACGGCGTCGGCGACCAGATGAGCCATTACGCGGTGAACACCGGCGTGCCGAAGACGCTGATCCAATATCTGATCCGTTGGGCCACCCGCTCGGGCCAGTTCGACGCAGAGACGGACGGGGTGCTGCAAGCCATTCTGGACACCGAAATCTCGCCCGAATTGGTGCCCGCAGGCGAAGATGAAGAGATCCAAAGCACCGAGGCGATGATCGGCCCCTATGAGCTGAACGACTTCTTTCTCTTTCACACCATGCGCTACGGGCTCGCCCCATCAAAGGTAGCCTTTCTGGCGTGGCACGCATGGCACGACATCGAAGAAGGGCGCTGGCCTGAAGGCTTTCCGCAGGCCAAGCGCAACGCCTATGACTTGGAGACCATCCGCCATTGGCTCGAAAAATTTCTGCACCGTTTCTTTGCCACCAGCCAGTTCAAACGCTCGGCCTTGCCGAATGGGCCCAAGGTCAGCGCCGGGGGCGCGTTGTCGCCGCGCGGTGACTGGCGCGCGCCTTCGGATAGTGTGGCAACCCCGTGGTTGGAAGAGTTGCGCAGCAACGTGCCGGAAAGCTGGCCGAAAGGCTAAGCCGCGCTATTCCTCGCGGCTCAACTCGCCTTCGACAAAATTCGGGGTCAGCGGCGGTGCCGCGTGCCGCTCTTGGGTTTCGGGATCGCTGCGCAGGGTCATGCGCAGCAGCCCCCATGCCACGATGATAAGTTGAAAGCCGCCAAGCGCCAGNGGCAGGCCGCGCGGCCCCAGCGTATCCAGCAGCACACCCGCCAGCAGCGGGCCGATTGCCGCGCCAATCCCCTGCATCAGCACCAAACCGCCCGAAACCGCCACCACCGCCGAGCCGGGGGCGCGGTCGTTGACATGGGCGATCACGATGGACTGCGCAGGCAGGACCAGCCCGCCTATGGCGAACCCCAGAACCAGCAGCATCGTCCCCGTCGGCGCCGGGATCGGCAGGGTCAGCAACATCAAGGCGCTGCCTGCGGCGGCTAGCCCCACGCCAAGACCGCGGCGGCTCATCCGGTCGGACATCCAGCCCAGCGGGAACTGAAGCACCAAGCCGCCGATCGTAAAGGCCGCGATCAGCAGGGCGATGCGGGACTGCGTGTATCCCATTTCCTGAGCAAAGAGCGGTGCCAGCCCGTAGAATGTCCCGATGGAGGCCCCGACCAGTCCGGCGGCCACCGCGCCATAGGGCGAAAGGCCCCAAAGGCGGCGGAGCGAAGGCGGCTCTTGCGCGCCCTCAGAGCGCGGCCCTTCCACGCGGCTTAGCGAAATTGGCACCAGCGACAGTGACATGACGATCGAGACGAGCACGAAGAGGATGAACTCAGCCGGATCCCCAAGGTTAAGCAGGAACTGCCCCGCCGCCCCCGACGCCATGCCGACCATGCCATAAACCGCCAGCAACTTGCCCCGCTGCGCGGAACTGACCGACGCATTGAGCCAGCTTTCCGTGACGATGATTAACCCGGCAAAGGCGAAACCCGTCAGGCAGCGCACCGCGATCCAGACCCAAGGATCGACAAAGGCCAAATGCATCAGCGCCGCCGCAGAGGCAACAGAGGCGAGCGCGGCAAAGGTGCGGATGTGCCCCACGCCGCTGATCAGCCGCGGCGCGACGAAAGACCCAATGCTCAGCCCCGCGAAAAAGCCCGACATGATCAGGCCGGTGGTCGCCCCGCCAAACCCCTCAAGCCCCGCGCGCACGGCCAAAAGCGTGCCTTGCAGCCCGTTGCTCATCTGCAAAAGCGAGAAGCCCAGTAGCAGTGTCGCCAGTGGTAGAACCGTCGCGCGCATGATGTCCCCTTTGGTCTTTTGTCTGGCCTTGGCCCCGGTGATTGCCTGGCCTTTGGGCCGGAATATGTGCGGCGGCAATCGAATTTCTAGTAATCAAGCCCCGCGCCCTTTCACCGGGCTGGGTTCCGCGCCATAGTGGTAGCAGCCAGCGGCCCCGTCAGGGAATGCCCGGCCATTGATCAAGCAGATTTGACGTGCCTTTTTCGGGGGGATGCTCAATTATGCGCCTTGTGAAACAATTTGAAAGCGCATCCCCGTGAAATCCCTGCGCCAATTTTTCGTATTTTTGCTGGTTCTCATTGCTGGTCTTTACATGATGTTGACCTTCGTCCCCGCCTCCCGCCCCTATGTGGCTGAGACGGGTCTGCTCGATCTTTTGGGGATCGAGGTCGCATCGCAAGAGCCGGGGTCGTCAGGCCGCGGTTGGGGTGGCGGCGGGCCATCGCTGGTTGTCACGGCAGCGGTCAGCCAAGAGACCTTGGCCGACCGGATCACCGCCATCGGCGACGGGCGCGCGCGCCGCTCGGTCACGCTGCGCTCCAACGCCGTCGGGGTCATCACCGATCTCAACCTGCCCGCCGGACAGTTGATCGAGGCGGGCACCGTGGTCGCCCTGCTTGAGAATGAGGCCGAGCAGATTGCCCTGAAACAAGCCGAATTGCAGCTTGAAAACGCCCGGACCGAGCAAGACCGGGTGAAGCGGTTGCAAAATACCGGTGCCGTCAGCGAAGTGCGCCTACGCGAGACGGAATTGGCCCTGCAAAGCGCTGAACTTGCGCTCAGCCAAGCGCAGTTCGATCTGTCGCAACGCCGCATCCTCGCGCCGATCTCGGGCTGGGTGGGGATCACCGACATCGAAGAAGGCGACCGGGTGAGTGCGCAGGATCAACTGGCCACCATCACCGACCGCAGCGAGATCCTGATCGATTTCCGCGTGCCCGAGCGGGTGGTGGGCAAGCTGGACCTTGGCAAAGAAATCACGGTCACCCCGCTTGGGATGCGTGATTTGACGCTGACGGGCGAGGTCAGCGCCATCGACAGCGTGATCGACCGCGCCAGCCGCACGCTTTTGGTCCAAGGCCGGGTGCCGAACGCAGACGACCAGTTGCGCGCGGGCATGGCCTTTTCGGTCAGCCTTACCTTTGTCGGCGACCCTTTCTTGGCGATCCCGCCGCTCGCGGTGCAATGGTCCTCGGACGGGCCATTTGTCTGGGCGGTGCGGGAGGGCAAGGCGCATCAAATCGCGGTCGAAATCGCGCAGCGCAACAGCAATTCCGTTCTTGTCCTGTCGGAGGGCCTGACCGCCGAAGATGTGGTGGTGACCGAAGGCGTGCAAACCCTGCGCGAAGGTGGAGAGGTGCGCGAGACAAACCGCTCGGGCCGTGCTCAATCGGGTGCCGCCATTTCTGAAAAGACAACCCTATGAGCGCCCCGCCCTCTGATGAAGGCGCCCCGCCGCCTGCCACCGCGTCGGGCACAGCGCTTTTCGTACGGCGGCCTATCCTCGCCTTTGTGCTGAACGCGCTGATCGTGCTGGCGGGGATTGCCGCGCTTTTTGGCGCCGAGGTGCGTGAGCTTCCCAATGTCGACCGGCCCGTCGTTACCGTCACCACGACATTCTCGGGCGCGTCCCCGGAATCCGTGGATCAGGAATTGACCGGTCGGATCGAAGGGGCCGTAGGCCGCGTCTCGGGTGTGCGGGCGATTTCTTCAAACTCCCGCTTTGGGCGCAGCCGGGTCACGCTTGAGTTCAACGACAGCACCGATATCGACGTGGCTGCCACCGATGTGCGCGACGCGGTGGCGCGGATCGTGAACCAACTGCCCGAGGGCGCCGAGCAGCCGCAGATCGTCAAAGCCGACGCCAACGCCCAGCCGGTGATGCGTATCGCCGTGACCTCCATGGGCCGCTCGCCCGAAGAATTGACCAAACTGGTGCAGGACCGCGTCGAAGACCGGCTGATCTCGGTCAACGGGGTGGCGGATTTGCAGGTCTATGGCGACCGCGAACCGTTTTTCCGCGTCGATATTGATCAGTTGGAACTGGCCAGCCGGGGCCTGACCTTGGGCGACATCCAGCGCGCCTTGGCCGATGTCGCCTATGACGCGCCTGCGGGTGATCTGGCCGGGGACCGGCAGTCGATCAACGTGCGCACCACCGCCAGTGTCGCGACCACGCAGGCCTTTGAGGCGATGGAGATCAAAGAGAATGTCCGGCTCGGCGATGTGGCCACCGTGACGCTCGGCCCCGCCGATGGTGAGACGATCCTGCGGGCCAATGGGCAGTTGGGTCTGGGCATCGGCATCATCCGACAGGCGACCTCGAACACGCTTGAGATTTCGCGCGATGTGCGCGCCGTGGTGGCAGAGTTGAACGAGACGTTGCCCCAAGACGTGCGGATTTTCGTGACCTCGGATGATGCGACCTTTATCTCTGGCTCGATCCGCGAGGTGCTGTCGACGCTGGCCTTTGCCGTGGGCATCGTGGTGGCGGTGATCTTTATCTTCCTGCGCGATTTCCGCGCCACGCTGATCCCGGCGCTGACCCTACCCGTGGCGCTGATCGGCACTTTGGCGGCGATCTATCTGGTCGGGTTTTCGATCAACATCCTGACTCTTTTGGCACTGGTTCTGGCCACTGGCATGGTCGTGGATGATGCGATTGTGGTGCTAGAGAACATCGTGCGCCAGCGGGCGGCGGGGATGGGGCCACGGGCGGCGGCGGTGCTGGGCACTTCGCAGGTGTTCTTTGCCGTGGTCACCACCACGGCCACGCTGGCGGCGGTCTTTATCCCGCTGTCGTTCCTGCCCGGTCAGGCGGGCGGGCTGTTTCGGGAGTTTGGCTTTACCCTCGCCATTGCGGTGATGCTGTCCTCGGTGGTGGCGCTGAGCCTTTGTCCGGTGCTGGCCAGCCGTCTGCTGACCAAACCCGCGGCGGAGAACCCACGCGGCCCTGTCGTGGCGCTTGGCAATGCGTTGTTTCGGCTCTACGCCGCGACCCTCAAAGGGGCGCTGGCGATGCCCTATGTCGTGGTACTGATCGCCGCCTTCGTCGCGTTGACGGCAGTGCTGGTGGCGGGCGAAATTCGCCAAGAGTTAACCCCGCGCGAAGATCGCGCCGTGGCGCTGCTCAGCGTGTCGGCTCCGCAGGGCGTCTCGCTTGATTATACCCAAGCCAAGATGCGCGAGATTGAAGACCTGATCACCCCACTGCAAGAGGCGGGCGAGGTGACGAACATCTTCTCCATCACCGGGTTTGGCGCGGATAATCGCGGGTTCATGGTCTTCACCCTTGCCGGTTGGGAAGACCGCGCGCGCAGCCAAGATGAGATCGTGGGGCAGATCAACGGCAAGCTGCGCGGCATCGTCGGCGTGCGGGCTTTTGCGATCCAGCCCAACTCCCTCGGTATTCGCGGCGCGGGGCGGGGGCTGTCTTTCGCGATCACGGGCAACAATTATGAGCAACTGTCGCAGGTCGCGCAGGCCATGGTGGACCGGCTGAGCACTGACCCCGCGATGGGCCAAGTGCGGCTGGAATATGAGCGCACGCAACCGCAGCTTTTCGTGCAGATCGACCGGACGCTCGCGGCTGATTTGGGCGTCGACATCACCGGGCTGGGCCAAGCCTTGCAAGCCATGCTCGACGGGCGCGAGGTGGCATCGGTCTTTATCGACGACACCAGCTACGGCGTGCAGATGTTGTCGACCTCGGACCCGGTGAACGACCCGCGCGACCTTGAGAACGTCTTTGTCCAATCGGGCAACGGACAGATGATTTCGCTGGCCAGTTTTGTCACCCTCGAAGAGCGCGCCGTCGCCCCTGAGTTGGACCGGGAGGGGCAGAACCGCTCGGTCGAGATTTCCGCCGGGCTGACGCCGGGCCTGTCGCTGGGCGATGCGTTGGAACAAGTGCGCGCGGTCGGACAAGAGGTGTTGGACGACGAAAACCTGATCGTGCCATTGGCCGAGGCCGCGGCGTTGGATCAAACCAGTTCCGGGCTGTTCGTGACCTTCGGCTTTGCGATCCTTGTGGTTTTCCTTGTCCTCGCTGCGCAGTTCGAGAGTTTCGTCTCTGCCATCGTGGTGATGGCCACGGTGCCATTGGGCCTTGCCTGCGCGATTTTCGCGCTGCTGATGACGGGGCAAAGTCTGAACGTCTATAGCCAGATCGGGCTGGTCATGCTAATCGGGATCATGGCCAAGAACGGGATTTTGATTGTCGAATTCGCCAACCAGCTGCGCGATCAGGGGGCGGATATTCACGATGCGATCTTCGGGGCCTCTACCATCCGTCTGCGCCCGGTGATGATGACGATGACCTCGACCGTGCTGGGGGGCGTGCCGCTGATCCTGTCCTCGGGCGCGGGGGCCGAGGCGCGCGAGGCGCTCGGCTGGGTCATTGTCGGCGGCTTGGGCATGGCCACGCTTTCGACGCTCTATCTCACGCCCGTCGCCTATTTCTTGCTGGCACGTTTCACCACGCCCAAAGCCGCCGAAGAAGCCCGCCTTCAGGCCGAATTGTCCGAAGCGCAATTGGTCTGAGCGGCCGTTGCCGCCGATATTTCTGCGCCCATGCAACTTCCCACCGCACTGGGCGTTTAGCCATGTAGGATCGAACCGAAAGGGACAGACACGTGCGTGGCGATTTGGATTTAGCGAAGGCGGACCAGCAGCATCCGACTGACGCGGCAACGCGCCAGAGCCTGTTTACCGATAAGTCCACATGGCGCGTTGCACGGGCCGAGCGTTTTGGCCTTGTGGTCGATGCGGCGGATTACTTCCGTGTCTTGCGCAAAATCTTTCTCGGCGCGCGGCAGCAGTTGATGCTGATCGGCTGGGATTTCGACTTTGAGCTTGAGATGCTGCCGGGCGAGAGCGATGAGGACGGCAATGCGCCGGACGGCTATCCCAACCAACTCGGCGCCTTTGTAGAGGCGGTGGTTGAGCGGACGCCGGAGTTGCATGTCTACCTGCTGAAATGGAACGGGGCCGTGCTGGCTGCGCCGGGGCGGCTGGTGCCCTCACTGGCGCTGAGCCTGTTTGGCGGTGACCGGATCCATTTCGCTTTGGACGGGCATCACCCCTTTGGCGCCTGCCACCACCAAAAGATCGTCGTGGCCGATGATGCCTTGGCCTTTTGCGGCGGCATCGACGCGACCGAAGACCGCTGGGACACGCCCGATCACCTGCCGCATGATCCNCGCCGGGTGCGCAAAGANGGCTCTCCCTCCGACCCATGGCACGATGCCACCTCGGCGATGTCCGGCCCTGCCGCTGCGGCCTTGGGCGAACTGTCGCGCCGGCGTTGGTTGCGAGCCACAGGGGATGAGATCGCGCAGCCCAAGGGCGCGCCGAAGTTTGAATGGCCCAACGACCTGCCGGTGGATGCCGAAGACATTGATGTGGGGATCGCCCGAACCGAGCCGCCCTTCGACGAAGAGCCGCTGATCAATGAGATCGAACANCTCTACCTCACCGGGATCAGATCGGCCCGCGACTATATCTATATTGAATCGCAGTACCTCGCTGCAGACTCGGTCTGTGATGCGCTCAAAGCGCGTTTGGCCGAAGAGGGCGGGCCCGAGATCGTTATCATCAACCCGCGCGATGCNGAATCGCAGCTGGAAGATGACGCCATGCATGTCCTGCGTGAACGTCTGGTCGAAGACTTAAAACGGGCGGATCACCAAAACCGCTTCCGCATCTATTTCCCCGTCACCGACGAGGGGGAACCGATTTATGTGCATGCGAAGATCATGATCATCGACGACCATCTTCTGCGTCTCGGCTCCAGCAACCTCAACAACCGCTCCATGGGGTTTGACACCGAATGCGACGTGGCGATCGAGCGCCCCGCGCAGGTGATCGAAGGGTTCAGGACCCGCCTCATCGCCGAGCACTTGGGCCTGCCGCCCGCCCGTGTGGCCGAGGTGATGGCCGAAAAGGGGTCGATGATCGGNGCNATTGAAACCCTGAACCGCAAGAAAGGNCGCGGNNTGCGTGCCGTGTTNCGGGGCAGCGAGACGGTTGTCGGCGGCTTTCTGGCAAANACCNGGCTGCTNGACCCNCGCTATCATCCCGGAGAGGGCACCACGACCGGGCGCGGCATTCGCCCGCGTCACATGGCGTTGATCGCAGGGGGGCTGGGCCTTGCGTGGCTGGCATGGCGCAAATGGGGCCGCCGCGATCCTGAGGTCTAAGGTCTGGGCTCGGCGGCAGGTGCCGCGAAACGCGCGCTATCTTGCACAGGGTTGCGCTCGGCCGGTGCCGCTGGCGCGGTGAGCACGCGCCGCGATGTTTCGGCAGTCCAAGCGATCCCATAGAGGGCCGCCGTTCCCACCGCAGGCAGCACCCATGGCATCCAAGCTGCCTCGGGCCTTGCCATCATCAACGCCTGACAGACCAGTGCGAGCACCGTGCCACTGGCAAAGATCAACAGCCCATGCCGACCAATCAGCCGGAAGGGGCGCGCCATCTGGTGACCAGAGAGGCGGGTCACGCTTGGCAATTGCGACAGAAAATACCCCAAAGCCAGAATATGGATGAACCGCGGGGCGGAGAGATAGGTCTTGTCATGGGAGGTGATGTTGAAGGGAACCCCGGCTTCGCGCAGGTGATGCATCTGTAGGTTCAGGAATTTGCCCAAGCCCGGCACATAGCGCCATGCCAGCACCCCTAGCAACACCGCGACGGACAGCCAAAACAGCGCTTTCGACGCGGGAAAGAACCGATAGCCCTGCCGTTGGCTGAGCCCAACCAGCAGGCCGCAGACAAAGATTGCCTGCCACGCAAAAGGGTTAAAGAACCAGCCGCCCGGATTGGGGTAGTTCGGCAGGTTCAGTCGGAGAACGCCGGTCAGCAGCCAAAGGGTCAGCGACAGCGCCAAAAGCAGCCGCGGCCAGCGCAGCCCCAGCATGATCGCCGCAGGGGCACAGACCAGCAGAACCGAATAGGCAGGCAGGATGTTCACATAGCCAAACTGATGCGTCAAAAGCGGTATCCCGATCAGGGATTGGGTCGGGTTTTGAAAGACCTGCCGCATGTTGATCTTGGTCAGAAACTCGGCCTCTGTCGTGATCTGGAAAGCGGCGGCAAAGATGCCCAAAGCCGCGGCCGAAAGCATGATCTGCACGAGATAAAGCGACCATGCCCGCTTCCACAGGGGGGCGACCGCGCGCCAGAGGCCATGCCGCAGGCGGTCTCTCTCAATGAACCGGGGCGTATAGGCCAAGCCCGCTGCGATGCCCGACATCAAAAAGAACGCCTCTGCAGCGTCGGCAAAGCCTAGGTTGCGGATGGTCAGAGCTTCATAGGGGTTGCCGGGGACGTGGTTGATGAAAATCATCACCAACGCCAGACCGCGAAACACATCGATGCGCGGGTCGCGGGCAGGTTTGGCCGTGGGGGCAGAGCCGAGCGATCTCGCCGCAAGCGACAGCCCGGTGCTAGGCTGGGGCATGGGTCAGATCCGCCGCTTTGGGTTTCGCCATCAGATGTTCGTCATTCCACGTCAGCCGCCAGACATCGCAGATACTGTCGTATTCCGCGACGACATCCAGCGGTGCCGCATCCTCCGGCACGGCAAAGAGCGTGCGAGGCAGGGGGCGGGAGGTCCATGCAATTAGCAGCGGGGCCAGCAGCATCGGAACCGCCACGGGCAGCAGCCAGATCGTCAGGTCAGGTGCGACCCATTGCACCGCCGCGATGATCGCAGCGCCAATGAAAACGATCCACCGGCCCGCCGCCCAGCCATCCGCCAAGCTCAACCGGCCTTCGTTGCGTTGGTTGGCAGGCCAGCCCCCGTCTTGGCCCGAGAGCACCTGCAACACCGCGCGGCTGTGATAGAGCAGCATCAAGGGGGCCAAAAGCGTGGTCAGCACGATCTCGGTCAGAACCGAGAGCGACATGCGCAGGCTGTGGCCAAAGTCGCGTGCGCGTTTGGTCAGGGTCGCGTGCAGCAGGATCAGCAGCTTCGGCACCACCAGCAGACCCAAAACGCCCAAGGCCAGCAGCGTGATCTCGCGCGTGCTGGTGTCGGGGAAGACGGGGAAAAGCTGATAGGGGCCGGGGAAATACTCCGGCGGNGGCGCGTAAAGCGTGCTGATGGCCGANGTGATCAGAAACGCCGCCCANAGAAGNGAGACGACATAGGCGGTGACGTTCTGCAAAAAGACAAACCGGCTCCAACCCGCCAGCCCGGGGGCAAAGATCAGCCGCGCATGTTGCAGGTTGCCTTGGCACCAACGCCGCTCTCGCCGCGCAAAGGACAGGACATTCTCAGGGCCTTCTTCGAAAGAGCCGCCCAAGGTTTCGTCTACCTCAACCTTCCAACCGGCGCGAGCAAGCAACGCCGCCTCGACATAATCGTGGCTGAGGATATGCCCGCCCAAGGGCGGGGGGCCGGAAAGCTCGGGCAGCCCACAGCTTTCGGCGAAGGCGGGGACGCGAATGATTGCGTTATGGCCCCAGAACGGCCCCGTCGGGCCCTGCATACGGGCAAGGCCACGGGTGAAGATCGGGCCATGAAACCACGAGGCGAATTGCAGTGCCCGGCCAAAGAAAGACCGCGCGCCGATGATCTTGGGCAGGGTCTGTAGCAGCCCCAGTTGCGGATCGGCTTGCATCCGCGCGATCATGGCGCGGATCGTCTCGCCCTCCATCAGACTGTCGGCGTCAAGGATCACCGCAAGGTCATAGGCCCCGCCGGAGCTGCGAATGAACTCTTCGATATTGCCCGCCTTGCGGCCCGCATTGTCGCGCCGTCTGCGGTAGAAAATACGCCCTTGGCCATCTGTCTCGCGCAGCAATCGGGCAAAGGCGAATTGCTCTTTCCCGGCGAGTGCGTCATCGCGCGTGTCCGACAGAACGACGAAATCCGCCATCACACCGGCCCGGGTGACAGAACGGTCAATGGCGGCGATGCGGGCAAAAGTGGTCAGCGGGTCTTCGTTGCAGATGGGTACCGCGATCACGGTGCGCGGCTGCGGCGCGTCCAGCGCGGGGCGGGGAGGCGTTGGCCTGCCGCCGAAAAGCCCGATCAGCGCCAATGACGCCCCCCAAGCCAGCCAAGCCGTGGTCGCGAAAACGAGCAGGGCGCGGATGCCGTCCCACCCGCTGAACCCATCGCGCGCCGCCGCCTCGGCCAAAAGCATTGACGCAAGGGCCGCACAGCCAAGAGACAAAAAGACGGCGACCGCCCGTGCAAAACGGGTCGCCCCGTCCGCCGCAAGCTGCCTTTGCTGAAGTGTCATTGAACCTAGGCCTTGCGCCGCAGCAGGAACGCCCGCGCGACATCGGCCAGCCCGGCCAGCCCGGCCAGCCCGGCCAGATGGCCGCGCCGTTCCAAAGTCTGCCGTGGCATGGCAAGGGGGGCGGCGGGCGGCATCCAGGTCTCGGCCTCAACCGTCATTGCGGAGTAGGGGGTCGTCGCGTCTTGAAGGGTCATGCGTTGATCCATTGGTACACCCATGTCTCTGTAAGATTGCGGTCATATCCCGATAGAACTGCCTTGATCTCGACGATGGCGTCAGGCGCTGCACGTAGTTCCAGCACCAGCCGCCATTCGTCTCTGCCATCTACCCGGCTCAGGATCGCCTCGACGATTTCGCCGTTCTGCGCGCTGGCGATCGGCTCCAACTCTGCGTCGCTTGGCATATCGCTCAGCTGTCCGCCGGCAAAGTCGATGACGAATTTGCGGGTTTGCGTATCTGCCTCTACCCCCGCAACCCCGCCGTGGCCCGAACGCAGCCGCACCACGCGGCCAAGGGTCTGCGGGGTCGTGCCCGGTGGGTTCATCCCCCAGTGCATGCGGTAGTCATAAGCCAATTCATCCCCGGCACGGGTTTCGCCCTCGGGAATCCAATAGGCGACGATGTTGTCATTGCCCTCCAGATCGGAGGGGATTTCGACCAGTCGCACCGTGCCCTTGCCCCAGTCGCCCATGGGTTCGATCATCAGCGAGGGGCGCCGTTCGTAATGGGCCTGCGCATCGAGGTAATGCTCAAAGTCCCGGTTGCGCTGTGCCAGCCCGAAGGAGCGCGGGCTCTGCGCCCCGAAATAGGAACTCGCCAAACGCGGCGGATTGTTCAGCGGGCGGCAGAGGGTCGCATCCTTGCCCGCGTTCAGCACCAAGACTTCGCTGTCGTGGACTGAGGGGCGGAAATCGTCAAAGCTGCCCTTGTCCGCGCCATTGTGCAGGAACATCGAAGTCAGCGGCGCGATGCCAAGCTGCTTGATGTCTTTGCGCAGGAACAGCCGCATGGTGACCTCGACGGTGGTGTCGTCGCCCGGTGTGATCACGAACCTATAGGCGCCGGTCACCGACGGGCTGTCGAGTGCGGCATAGATCGTGGCGCTGCTATCGCCCGGTTCGGGGCGGCGCAGCCAGACCTCGCTGAAACGGGGGAACTCCTCGCCTTCGGGCAGGCCGGTGTTGACGGCAAGACCACGCGCGCTCAGTCCATAAAGCGTGTCTTTCCCCAGAGCGCGGAAATAGCTCGCGCCTTGGAAGACGATCAATTCGTCGAAAATATCGGCGCGGTTGAGTGGGGTGTGCAGACGGAAACCGGCAACGCCCGGCATCTCGGCATTGGGGGGGATCGACTTGGCAAGCGCCGTGTCGTCATACTCAAAATCCGCAGTGGTAAAGCTCATGGGCTCAACCGTCTCGCCCCGGACCTCGTTGATCTTCACCGCTTCTTTGAACAGCCAGCCGGGGTGGAAGGCGTGCAACCTAAAGGTAACGCCCTTTTCCTGCCAGCGCGCCTGTTCGGGTCGGAATCGAATCCGTTGGTAAGCGTCGTAATCAAGATCGGCGAGGAACCCTTTGACCGGCTTCGGAGCCGCATAGGACGACTGCGCCAAGTCCCGCATGTCATTGACCAGATTGTCGAATGTGAAGGAGGCGGCAGGCACCTCTTGCGCGCGACCGCGCAGCGGCATCAGCGCGGCGGCAAAGGACGCGGCTGAGAGGGTCAGAAACTGACGCCGCTCTAAGCCTTCGGTCCGCAATTTTTTCGATCGTGTAGTAGAAGAATTTGGCAAAACAATACCCCGAGAGACACGTTAAGAGTGTGCAATTTTTTCCCTATCTAATCCTTTCGGCGGCGCTGGAAACTTGATTCAGTAACTTTCAGCGGAATGCTGCAGAGCAGCGCGGAAANTCGCCTATCCGGGCTTTGNTTGNCNGGGTCTGCACAAAATTTTGCCCAGATTACCGTAGCATCGCCGCTTTTTTGTGACATTNGATCNTGNGNAGCGGCGCGGTCGGATGANGCTTTGGGGCATGCCACGGCTCTCAACGCTCCAACCTCAGGCGGGGCCGGAGCGCGGGAGGGGGTCAAACTGCGTCGAGCCCGTTGGCCAACAGGCGCTCTAGGCTTTGCCTTTCCGCCTCCGTCAGGGGAATCCCCTTTGCGCGGGTTTCCGCGCGGGCCTTGAACCGGCGCTGCGAGGGCAGCCGCGCCCCTTGGCCCATGATCGCGGCAAAGAGCGTTTCCGCCCGCGCAAAGGGATCNCNGGGGCGGCCAGCGGCAAACTTTNCCGGGTCGAAGGCGATGATCAACTCACCATGCGCCGGCGCGAGGGTGAGAGAGCCCAAGGCGTCGCGCGCCTCTGGGCTGGTCAGGTCGCCGATCATCACCCCGGCGAGAAGTTCGATCATGGTGGAAATGGCGGATCCCTTATGTCCGCCAAAGGGCAGCATGGCCCCGGCAAGGGCGGCTTCGGGATCGGTTGTGGGCGCGCCGTCGGGCGCGACGGCCCAGCCTTCGGGCAGGGGCGTGCCCGCGCGGCGGTGAAGTTCGATCTCTCCTCGCGCGGCGACGCTGGTGGCGAAGTCGAAGACGTAAGGGTTGCCCTCTGCCCGTGGCCAGCCAAAGGCGAAAGGGTTGGTCCCCATCAAGGGGTCGGTGCCGCCCGACGGGGCCACGCTGGCATAGCTGGGGCACATCGCCATGGCGGCGAGGCCCATATCGGTCAACGTCTCAATCTCGGGCCAGAGGGCGGCGAAATGGGTGCAATCGTTGATCACCATGGCGGCGATCCCGGTCGTGCGGCAACGCTCTGTCAGCACCGGCGCGCCCGCGTCGAATGCAGCGTTGGAAAAGCCGCCGCCCGCATTTACGCGCACAATGGCGCTGTCATCTTGGTGCACCTGCGGCACCGCATCAGGCACCACTTTGCCCGCCTTGATCGTGCGCAGGCAGCCTTCGATCCGGTAGATGCCATGGGATTTGCAGGCATCGCCTTCGCCCGCAACGATCACCCGCGCGAGGGCGGCGGCATTCTGCGGCGACAGGCCCGCGCCTTGGAAAATCTGCATGACAATTCCGTTTAGGGCGTCGTGGGACAGGGTCGTATCGGTCATCTGGATCCTCGCAGGGCTTGGGTTGCAATCATGCATACATCATGTATTCAGTTGCGCAGAGACGCAAGCTGACACCGGGCCGCGGCCCGCATGAAAGGATAGACGATGGCCTTTACCCCCCATGGCAAACACCTGATCGCTGGCGAATGGATCGCCACCGACGACCGCTTTAGCTCTAGCCCTGCCCATGGGCCTGTGCATGACTTCTCGGTCGGGACGGTGGATTTGGTCGACCAAGCCTGCGAAGCTGCCGAAGCGGCGTTTTGGGACTTCGGCTATTCCAGCCGGGCCACCCGCGCCAAGTTTCTGAACGCCATCGCCGATGAGATCGACGCCCGCGGTGCCCAGATCACCGAGATCGGCAGCCAAGAAAGCGGCCTGCCCACAGCGCGTCTGGAAGGAGAGCGGGGCCGGACCGTTGGCCAGCTGCGCCTCTTTGCCGCGCATATCGAAAAGGGTGAGTATCTCGACCGCCGGTTTGATGGGGCGATGCCAGAGCGTCAGCCCGCCCCGCGCCCGGCGATCACCATGGTGCAACGCCCGATCGGCCCTGTCGCCGTCTTTGGCGCGTCGAACTTTCCGCTGGCATTCTCGGTTGCGGGTGGTGACACGGCGGCGGCGCTGGCGGCAGGCTGTCCGGTCGTGGTCAAAGGCCACTCCGCCCATCCCGGCACGGGGGAGATTGTTGCAGAAGCGATCCATGCGGCGGTTGAAAGCTGCGGCATACCGCGCGGGGTGTTTTCGCTGATCCAAGGCGGCAGCCGCGCGGTTGGTCAGGCCGTGGTGCAGCATCCGCGGATCAAGGCCGTGGGTTTCACCGGCTCTCTCGCCGGGGGCCGGGCGCTGTTCGATCTCTGCGCCGCGCGGCCCGAGCCGATCCCCTTCTTTGGCGAATTGGGCTCGGTCAACCCGATGTTCATGCTCCCCGCCGCGATGGAGGCACGGGCCGAGGAACTGGGCAAAGGCTGGGCCGCGTCCCTGACCATGGGCGCAGGCCAGTTCTGCACCAATCCGGGCATTGCCGTGGTGATCGACGGGGCAGGGGCAGACGCCTTCGTGAAAAGTGCCGCCACCGCACTGCAAGACGTGGCCCCGCAGGTCATGCTGACAGACGGTATTGCGGATGCCTATTGCGCAGGTCGGGACAAGTTCAAATCCGCGCCAAGCCTGCGCCAAGTACATGTGGCCGACAGCACTGGCCGCAACGCCGCCCCGGCCCTGTTCGAGACCACGGGCGCAGAGTTCAAAGCGAACCCGGCGCTGCATGAAGAGGTCTTTGGCCCGCTGGGGCTGGTGGTGCGGGTTGCTTCGCTGGAAGAGATGCGCGCACTGGCGGTTGAGCTGGATGGGCAGCTGACCATCACCCTACATATGAACGACGCGGATGTCGACGCCGCACGAGACCTCATGCCGGTGCTGGAACGCAAGGCGGGTCGCCTGTTGGCCAACGGTTTCCCGACAGGGGTCGAAGTGGTGGATTCTATGGTGCACGGCGGGCCATATCCGGCCAGCACCAACTTTGGCGCGACCAGCGTAGGTACCCTGTCGATCCGGCGTTTCCTGCGGCCTGTTTCCTATCAGAACCTGCCGGAGGCGCTTCTGCCCGAAGACGCGGCGAAGTGACACCAGACCGAGAAAGCCGGGCCGCGCGTCCGGCTTTCTCATTTCAGCCTGAAAAGGGAGCGGCTGCGGCTCTATCCCATCCCCAAACAACGACGATAGCGTCTCAATAGTTCAAAAATATGTCGACACACCGATAAAAGTTAAAAATACATATTGTATTTTTAATGAGGACATAGTTCCTTCATACCACCCCGTACCCCGCCCAGAGAGAGTCGGGGGCGACCAACCCAAGAGGGAGATATCTATGAAATTCACGCAACTCGCCGGGAGCCTCGTGGCTGCGACCGTGATCGGCACCGCCGCTCAGGCCGACAAACTGGACGACATCATTTCTTCGGGCACGCTGCGCTGCGCCGTGGTGCTGGACTTCCCGCCCATGGGCTCGCGCGATGACAGCAACACGCCCGTCGGCTTCGACGTGGATTACTGCAACGATCTGGCCGCAGCACTTGGTGTCGAGGCCGAGATTGTTGAGACGCCTTTCCCTGACCGTATCCCCGCGCTTGTTTCTGGCCGCGCGGATGTGGGTGTCGCCTCTACCTCCGACACGCTGGAGCGGGCGAAGACAGTCGGTTTTTCCGTCCCCTACTTCGCCTTTACCAACGTTGTGCTGACGCGCGAAGACGCAGGCGTCGACAGCTTTGAAAGCCTCAAGGGCAAAACCGTCGGCTCCGTCGCGGGCACGTTTGAGGCCATCGCGCTGGAAGAGCAGGTCGACGCATGGGACGAGGGCAGCTTCCGCTCCTATCAGAGCCAAGCCGATGTGTTCCTGTCGCTGTCCCAAGGCCAGATTGATGCGACGGTCGTGACCTCCACCGTGGCCTCCTCCATCGTTAACGGCGGCAAATTCGAAGGTCTGACCATCGCGGGCGATGCGCCCTTTGACGTGGACTATGTCGGTCTGATCGGCCTGCGTCAGGAATACGGCCTGCTGAACTATCTCGACCTCTTCGTGAACCAGCAGGTCCGTTCGGGCCGCTACCAGGAACTCTTTGACAAATGGGTCGGCGGCGACGCGCCCGACCTGACCATCGCTAAAGCCTATCGTTGATGGATGCGGGGGCCGCAGCTTGCGGCCCCCACTGCCGATAACCGCTGATCGGAGCAAATGATGGGCAACTACACCTTTCAATGGCGACAGGCCTTTCGCGCTTTCCCAGAAATGCTGGAAGGCGCGCTGGTTACGCTGCAAATATCGATCCTGTCGATGCTCATCGGCGTAACGATCGCCGTGCTGCTGGCCGTAGGCCGCGATGCCAAGTCGCGCTGGCTGCGTGCTCCTGCGACCGCATGGGTCGAAGTGGCACGTAACACACCCGCGCTTTTCCAAATTTACATGGCGCATTTCGGGCTTGGGTCTTTCGGGATTTACCTCAGCCCCTATGCCGCATTGCTGGCCGGGATCGCGTTTAACAATGCAGGCTACCTGTGCGAGACGTTCCGCGGCGCGATGCGGGCCATTCCGGACACGCAGCTGCGCGCCGGTCGGTCACTGGGCATGGGGCAAGCAAAAGCGTTTCGCCTGATCATCGTGCCGCAGATGTTCCGCATCTCGTTTCTGCCAACCACAAACCAGATGATCTGGGCGATCCTGATGACCTCACTGGGGGTCACGGTGGGGCTGAATTCGGATCTCGCCGGGGTGACGCAAGACCTCAACGCGCGCAGCTTCCGGACCTTTGAATTCTTCGCACTGGCGGCAGTGATCTACTACGTGATCGCCAAAGCCGTGATGCTCGGTGCACGGCTTCTGGCCGCCCGCCTGTTTCGCTACTGAAGGAAGAGAATAGATGTTTGATACGGCTCTGACCTTCAACGACCTGTTGTTCATGCTCAAAGGCGCAGGCGTGACGCTATCGGTCACCGCATTTGCGGTGGTGGGCGGCACGCTGCTGGGGCTCTTCTTCGGGGTGCTGCGCAGCCAGATCAGCCCTTGGGCGGCCCTTCCATTGACCTTCGTGCTGGATATCTTCCGCTCGGTCCCGCTGCTGATCCAGTTGATCCTTGCCAACGCCTTTCAGGCCATCGCGGGCTGGGGGATTTCGCCCTTCGTGACCTCCTGCATCGTGCTGGGCCTCTACACGTCGGCCTATTGCACCGAGATCGTGCGCGGCGCGATTGAGGCGGTGCCTTCGGTCACCCGCCGTGCGGCGCGCTCGCTCGGCATGACATGGGGGCAGGATCTCACGCAGATCGTCTTTCCCATGGCGCTGCGGGTGGGCCTGCCCAGTTGGATCGGCCTCACGCTTGGCGTGATGAAAGACAGCGCGCTGGTGATGTGGCTAGGCATCATCGAATTGCTGCGCGCCTCACAGATTCTGGTGACACGCCTGCAAGAGCCGATGTTCATCCTGCTCGTGACGGGTGCGATCTATTTCGCGCTCAGTTTCCCCATTGCCCGGCTTGGCAGCCGCTTGGAAAAAAGGTGGCAAGAAAATGATTGAGATTGAAAACGTCCATAAATCCTTTGGCGCACTTCAGGTGCTCAAGGGCATCGACCTGACCGTGCAAAAGGGCGAGGTCGTGTCGGTGATCGGCGGCTCTGGTTCGGGCAAATCGACGTTGCTGACCTGCATCAACGGGTTGGAGCCGATCGACAATGGCCGCATCGTGGTCGACGGCACCGAGGTCCACGCCCGCGACACCGACCTGAACAAGCTGCGCCGCAAAATCGGCATCGTGTTCCAGCAGTTCAACGCCTTCCCGCATCTGACGGTGCTGGAAAACGTCACGCTTGCCCCGCGCAAAGTGAAGGGCATGGGCCGCAAGGAAGCCGAAGAGATCGCGGTGCAGCAGCTTTCGCACGTCGGTCTGGCGGACAAGTTGGGCGTCTACCCCAGCCGCCTGTCGGGCGGGCAGCAACAGCGGATGGCGATTGCGCGTGCATTGGCCATGTCGCCCGATTACATTCTCTTTGACGAGGTGACCTCGGCGCTCGATCCGCAATTGGTGGGCGAGGTGCTGGACACGCTCAAATTGCTGGCAGATGAGGGGATGACGATGATCTGTGTCACCCATGAGATGAGTTTCGCACGCGATGTGTCGGACCGTGTGGCGTTCTTTCACAAGGGCGTCATGGCCGAGATCGGCGCGCCGGATCAGATCTTTGGTGATCCGCAGCAAGAAGAGACCCGTCAATTCCTGTCGAGCGTCCGGTAATGAGCCAATCCCCGGTGACGGTTGTCGGCGCGGGCGTGGTGGGCCTGACCACCGCGCTGGCGCTTCAGGCGCGCGGGCTGCCCGTGCGGGTGATTGACCGTGAGGGTCCAGCGGCGGGCGCGTCGGCGGGCAATGCGGGCGCCTTTGCCTTTACCGAGATACTGCCGCTCGCCTCACCCCGGATGATCCGACAGGCCCCAAAATGGCTGCTGGATCCGCTGGGGCCGCTGTCCGTGCCACCGCGCTATGCCGCAAAGATAGCGCCGTGGATGTGGCGTTTCTGGAAGGCAAGCTGGCCCGCGCAGGTGCGGGCTTCGACCGTGGCGCAGACGGCGCTGATGAAGCTCTCGCAGGCCGCGCTCGACCCGCATCTGGAGTTGAGCGGCCTGGCCCATATGCTGCGCCATGACGGCCAGTTGCAGGTCTATGAAAGCGAGGCCGAGTTTCGCGCCTCGCTCCCCGGCTGGCAGGCCCGCGAAGAGGCGGGGATCGCCTTCAACCATCTCAAGGGCGATGAGATCGCGGCCTATCAGCCCGGTCTTGCGCCCAGCTTCACCTATGCGACCTTCACGCCTGAATGGCAGTCGATCTCGGACCCGCGCGACTATGTGTTGGCGATGGCCGAGCGTTTTCGCGCAGGGGGCGGTGAGATCACGATCACCCGCGCCGAACGTCTCGTCGCGGGCGGGGTCGAGACCTCAGATGGCTTCATACCGGGCCGCGTGGTGCTGGCCGCAGGGGCGCATTCGCATCACTTGGCCCGCACCGCTGGCGTAAAAAATCCGCTGGAAACCGAGCGCGGTTATAACACGACACTGCCTGCAGGCGCGTTTGATCTAAAACGACAGATCACCTTCGGCGGCCATGGCTTTGTCATCAGCAAAGTCGGCGACGGCCTGCGCGTCGGCGGGGCGGTGGAACTGGGCGGGCTAGACCTGCCGCCGAACTTTGCCCGCGCCGATGCGATGCTGAAAAAGGCCAAGCGCTTCCTGCCGGGGCTCGATACCTCGGGCGGCACGCAGTGGATGGGTTTCCGCCCCTCGCTCCCCGACAGCCTGCCTGCCATCGGGGCATTGCCAAACCGCCCGGATGTCTTCTGCGCCTTCGGCCACGGCCATCTCGGCCTCACGCAATCCGCGGGCACCGCCGCCATCATCGCGAACCTGTTGACCGGCCAAGACCCCAGCATCGACCTGACCCCATTCTCTCCTGCGCGCTTTTAGAGGCTGACATGACGCAACACACATTTCCTTGTATCGACGGCCATACCTGCGGCAATCCGGTACGGCTCGTCACCGGCGGCGCGCCACTGCTTAAGGGCGCGAACATGCTGGAAAAGCGCGCGCATTTTCTGGCTGAATATGACTGGATCCGCACCGGCCTGATGTTCGAGCCGCGCGGCCATGACCAGATGTCAGGCGCGATCCTTTACCCGCCAGCGCGCGACGACTGCGACATCGCCGTGCTGTTTATCGAGACCTCGGGCTGCCTGCCGATGTGCGGCCATGGCACCATCGGCACCGTCACCATCGCGCTGGAAAACGGGTTGGTCACGCCCGCCACCCCCGGACAGTTGCGCCTTGAGACCCCCGCCGGGCGGGTCGATGTGACCTACCGCCAAGAGGGGCGTTTCGTCGAAGAAGTACGGCTGACCAATGTGCCCGCCTTCCTCCATTCCGAAGGGCTGACGGCTGAGGTCGACGGATTGGGCGAAGTGGTGGTCGATGTGGCCTATGGCGGGAACTTCTATGCCATCGTCGAGCCGCAGAAGAATTTTCGCGACATGGCGGATTTTTCGGTTTCCGAGCTGGTCGGTCTCAGCCCCAAACTCCGCGCGGCACTCAATGCGAAATACGAATTCATCCACCCCGAACACCCGGCGATTAACGGGTTGAGCCACATCCTCTGGACCGGTGCCGCCCAAGCGCCCGAGGCCCACGCCCGCAACGCGGTCTTCTACGGCGACAAGGCGATCGACCGCTCCCCCTGCGGCACCGGCACCTCTGCCCGGATGGCGCAACTCGCGGCCAAGGGGAAGCTGAAGGTGGGCGACGACTTCGTGCATGAATCCATCATCGGGTCGATGTTCAAGGGCCGCGTCGAAGCGGCGGCGGAGGTGGCGGGAAAGCCCGCGATCATCCCCTCTATCGCAGGTTGGGCGCGGGTCACCGGCTTTAACACCATCTTTATCGACGAGCGTGATCCCTTCGCGCATGGCTTTGTCGTCACCTGACTTGGAAAGGCTCCCCATGGCGCAAGTTATCATTCCCGCCGAGGCCAAAGGCGCGGTGCTCGCATCCTCCGAGGGGCTGAGTTTCTGGGGTGGCGTCGATCCGGCCAGCGGCAAGGTCATCGACGCGCATCACCCGCTGTGCGGTCAGTCGCTGGCGGGGAAGATCGTGTTGATGCCCACCAGCCGGGGGTCTTGCACCGGCAGTGGCGTGCTGTTGGAACTGGCGCTGAATGGCCATGCCCCTGCTGCCCTCGTGTTTCGCGAGGCCGAAGACATCCTGACCTTGGGGGCGCTGATCGCGGGCAAAATGTTCGACAAGCCGCTCGCGGTACTGCGCCTTGGCGCAAAGGACTACGACCTGCTCGCCAAAGCGCGCAGCGCGCGGATTACGCCGGAGATGCTGAGCACGGATGAGTGGGTTCTGCCCCTGTCGGACAAGCCCGCCCGCGATCTGCATCTCACCGCTGAGGATCAAGCAATGCTGGACGGAGCCCACGGCCCGGCCGTGCAACTGGCGATGGAGATCACCTGCACCATGGCGCGCGGGCAGGGGGCCGAGCGGCTGGTCGACGTGACGCGCGTGCATATCGACGGCTGCATCTACGCCAGCCCCGCCAACCTGCTTTTTGCGCAGACCATGGCCGATATGGGATCACAGGTGCGCGTGCCGACCACGATGAACGCGATCTCGGTCGATCACGGCAATTGGCGCGCCCAAGCCGTGCCGCCAGATTTCGGCCTGCCCGCCAGCCGTCTGGCCGACGCCTATGTTACCATGGGCGCGCGGCCCAGTTTTACCTGCGCGCCCTACCAACTGCCCGCCCCGCCCGAGCGTGGCGAGTTCATCGCGTGGTCGGAATCCAACGCGGTGATCTATGCCAATAGCGTGCTTGGCGCGCGGACGGTGAAACATCCCGATTTCCTCGACCTGTGCATCGCGCTGACCGCACGCGCGCCGCTTTCGGGGGTATATCTGGATGAACACCGCGCCCCACGCCGGGTGATCGATGTGACATTGCCCGCGCAATATGACGAGGCGATCTGGCCGATGCTCGGCTGGCTGGCGGGGCAGGCGGCACCGGACCGGATCCCGCTGCTGCGCGGGCTGGAAACCGCTGCGCCGAACGAGGATGACCTCAAAGCGCTCTGCGCCGCCTTTGGCACCACCTCCGCCGCGCCGATGCTGCATGTGGCTGGCGTCACGCCCGAAGCCGATCTGCCCCCCGTGGCTAAGGCCGATACGCTGCGCATCACGCCCCAAGACCTGCGCCGTGTCTGGCGGCAATTCAACGCGGGGCCTGCGCAGGTCGATCTCGTGGCCTTCGGCAGCCCGCATTTCTCGCTCGCGGAATGCCGAGCTTTGGATGCGGCTCTGGCCGGGCGAAAACGTCACCCAGACACGGCGGTTATCGTTACCCTTGGGCATGACACGCTCACGGCGGCGCGTGACGACGGCACCGTGGCGCGGCTCGAAGCAGCAGGGGTGCAGGTCGTGCCCGACATCTGCTGGTGCTCGATTTCCGAGCCGGTCTTCCCGCCCTCGNCCAAGGTGTTGATGACCAACTCGGGCAAATACGCCCATTACGCTCCGGGNCTTTCGGGCCGTGCGGTGCGCTTTGGCAGTATCGCCGATTGCGTGGAGGCCGCCGTGACCGGGCAGGCCGGAGAGGCTTTGCCGAAATGGCTGGCCGAAGAGGAAACAAACGATGCGTAGCAGCAAGACCATTCACGTCATTTCCGCCCATGCGGAGGGCGAGGTCGGCGATGTGATCGTCGGCGGTGTCACCCCGCCCCCCGGCGACACGCTCTGGGAGCAAAGCCGNTGGATCGCGCGGGACCAGACGCTGCGCAANTTNGTGCTGAACGAGCCGCGTGGCGGGGTGTTTCGCCATGTGAACCTGCTCGTCCCGCCGAAAGACCCACGCGCCGATGCGGCCTTTATCATCATGGAGCCAGAGGACACGCCGCCGATGTCTGGCTCCAACTCGATCTGCGTGTCGACCGTCCTGCTGGACGGGGGGATCCTGCCGATGACCGAGCCTGTGACGGAGCTAGCGCTCGAAGCGCCGGGCGGGCTGGTGAAGGTCCGCGCCGAATGCCGCAATGGCAAGGCGGAGCGTATATTCGTGCAGAACCTGCCGAGCTTCGCCGCCCGCATGGATATTCCGCTTGAGGTTGAAGGGCTGGGCAGGCTCACCGTCGATACCGCCTATGGCGGCGACAGTTTCGTGGTCGTCAACGCCGCCGCGATGGGGTTTTCACTGGAGGCGCATGAGGCCCATGACATCGCCCGCCTTGGCGTGCGGATCACCAATGCCGCGAATGCCGCGATCCGGTTTGAGCACCCCGAGAACCCCGATTGGCAGCATTTCTCATTTTGCCTTTTTGCCGGGCCAGTCACCCGCGACGCGACCGGTCTGCGCGCCGGGGCGGCGGTGGCAATCCAGCCGGGCAAGGTCGATCGCTCCCCCACGGGCACGGCGCTCTGCGCGCGGATGGCCCTGCTGCACGCGCGGGGGGAAATGGGGCTGGAGGACAGCCTGACGACTGTGTCGCTGATCGGCTCGACCTTTACCGGGCGGATCTTGGGCGAGACGCGCGTGGGCGATCATCCGGCGATCCTTCCCGAACTCTCTGGGCGGGGCTGGGTCACAGGCATCCACCAGCACATGCTAGACCCCGATGACCCGTGGCCCGGCGGCTACCGACTGTCCGACACTTGGGGGGCACGCGGTTAGGCGCCCATCCCTTTCGACCCCCGATCCCCTGGCCAGAGCGGGGTCGGGGCGCGGGGTGGATATGCGCCGCGCTACCGCCGCGCCGCCTCGGCGCGAAGCCGCGGTCCTTGGCTGACGCGAGGCAACGTCTTGCATGCGCTCTTCGTTTTCGATTGATTACTTTTCAATCAGAACACGAACTTTCAATCAACGGAGAGTCACCATGAAGCTACGCACCACACTTGCATCCTCCGCATTGGCGCTCGGCCTTGCGTTTCAGGCCCAAGCCGCCGATGTCCCCGAGGGTGTGAACCTTGCCGAAGATCAAAGCTATACCTTCTGGCTGCTTGACGCGATCAAGTCGATGGACCCGCAGATCAACACCGATGTCGAAGGTTCGGACGTGCTGCGCAACCTCTTTGAAGGGCTTTATAACGAAGACGGCAATGGCGAACTGGTCCCCGGTGTGGCGCTTGACCACGAAGTCTCCGAAGACGGCAAGACCTACACCTTCAACCTGCGCAAAGACGCCAAATGGTCCAATTGCGAGCCGGTCACGGCCAATGATTTCGTCTATTCTTGGCGCCGTTTGGCGGACCCGGCGACCGCGTCGGAATACGCATGGTATATGGAGTTGATGCAGGTCGAAAACGCGCCTGAGATCATCGCCGGGGACAAGTCGCCCGAGGAATTGGGCATCCAAGCCGTCGACGACCACACGCTTGAGGTCAAGATCACCACGCCGCTGCCCTATTTCCCGCAGATGCTGGTGCATGGGTCGACCTTCCCCGTGCTGCAAAGCGTGGTGGAAGAGCATGGCGACGATTGGACCGATGCGGGCACGCTCATCGGCAACGGCGCTTATAAACTGGTCGAGCATCAGTTGGGCGAACGTGTCGTGATGGAAAAGAACGACACCTATTGGGACGCCGACAACGTGGTGATGGAGAAGATCACCGCGCTCACGATCAATGACGTGAACCAAGCGCTGACCCGCTATCTGGCGGGTGAGTTGGACCGCGTGGATATCCCCGCCGGTCAATACCCNCGTCTGAAGAAAGAGTACCCCGAACAGGCGGTCTCAACCCCCTATAACTGCTCCTATATCTACATGCTGAACGTAGGGGAAAAGGGCCCCGAGGCGCTGAAAAACGTCAATGTACGCAAAGCCTTGGCCTATGCCATCGACCGCGACATCATTGTCGAGCGTATCCTGCAAGGCGGTCAGAAGCCGTCGTACAACTGGACCCACTGGGCGATCGCCGATTTCGAGCGTCCCGAGTTGGATTGGGCCGACAATATGGATCAGGCGCAGCGCGTGGAAAAGGCCAAAGAACTGTTGGCCGAGGCGGGATATGGCCCCGACAACCCGCTGGACCTGACGCTGCAGTACAACACATCGGAAGATCACAAAAAGATCGCCATCGCGGCCTCGCAGATGCTCAAACAGATCGGCGTGAACCTGACGCTGGATAACTACGAGTGGAAAGTGCACACCGACCGGATGCAGAACCAAGACTACGACATGGCGCGTTACGCTTGGTGCGGCGACTACAACGAGGCCTCGACCTACCTTGATCTGCTGACCTCCTACTCGGGCCACAACAACGGCGAGTTCTACAATGAGGCCTATGACAAGCTCATGAAGGACAGCAAAACCGCCGAAGATCCGCAGCCGCTTTACAAAGACGCGGAGCGTATCTTGGCCGAGGAAATGCCGATCATCCCGATCTACCACTACGCCAACGTCGACATGATCGCGGAAGACATCGAAGGTCTGCCCGAGAATAACGTCAACAACACGTGGTACGGCAAAGACCTCTATCGTACCGCGGAGTAACCTCTCGACATTCGGGCAGCCCGGCGGTTAAGGCACGGGCTGCCCGATTCTATTCTACACCCCACAAACCCCGTATTCGGAGCGCGCGCCTCTTGCTCAGTTACATTCTCAAGCGCCTTGCGATTGCGATCCCTACACTTTTGGTGTTGATCGTGATTTCCTTCCTGCTGATGCATTCTGCGCCCGGCGGGCCGTTCACATCCGAGCGGGAATTGCCGCCGCAGGTGCTGGCCAACCTAAACGCGAAATACGGGCTGGATGATCCGCTGTGGAAGCAGATCGGTAGCTATGTCTGGGGCATCGTGACCGAGTTCGATTTCGGGCCGAGCTTTGTTTACAAAGACCGTTCGGTGAATGAGATCATCGCCCAAGGTTTCCCGATCACACTGACCTATGGGCTGTTGTCCTTTGCTGTCGCAGTGATCGTCGGCGTTGGCCTTGGCGTGGCCGCAGCGGTGCGGCACAACTCGCTGCTCGATTATGTCGCGGTTGGGGTCTCCATCGGGGCGCAGGTGCTGCCGAATTTCGTCATGGCGCCGATCTTGGTGCTGGTCTTTACGCTCTGGCTTGGTTGGTTGCCCGGGGGCGGGTGGCAAGGGCCGGAGTATTGGATCATGCCGGTGATCGCGCTGTCGACATCCTTCATGGCCTCGATTGCGCGGATCACCCGCTCGTCGATGCTTGAGGTGCTGACCTCGAACCACATCCGCACCGCGCGCGCCAAGGGGCTGCCCGAACGCCGTGTGATCCTGCGCCATGCGCTGAAACCCGCGATGTTGCCGGTGATTTCCTATCTGGGGCCCGCTTTCGTGGCCATGATCACAGGCTCTGTGGTGGTCGATATCTACTTCTCCACCGGCGGCATCGGCAAGGCTTTCGTCGATTCTGCGCTGAACCGCGACTACGCGGTGATGATGGGGGTGACGATCCTCGTGGGCGCGCTGACCATCTTCTTTAACCTCGTGGTCGATATCCTCTACGGGTGGATCGACCCCAAGATCCGGTACTGACATGGTGATGACATCCGAACAACGGGTCGAGGCCAGTGAGATCGCAGGCAAGGGCCGCTCGCCTTGGGCCGATGCGCGGCGGCGGTTCTTTCGCAACAAGGCGGCGCTGATGGGGCTGGTGATCCTCGGCTTCGTCGTGGCCTTTGCGGTTTTTGGCAACAGCTTTGCGCAGTGGTCGAACGAGGAATTGGACTACAACGTCATGGGCCAGATCGTCGAATTGGGTGGGCCGTCGATTGAAAGCGGCCATTACTTTGGCACCGACGATCTGGGGCGCGATTTGTTCGCCCGCACCGTGCAAGGCACGCAGGTCAGCCTCGCGGTGGGCCTTGTCGGCGCGTTGATTGCCTGTGTGGTCGGCACGCTTTACGGCGCGGTGGCGGGCTACTTCGGCGGGCGCACCGACAGCATCATGATGCGGCTTGTCGATATCTTCATGGCCGTGCCTTACATGTTCGTGCTGATCCTTCTGTTGGTCATGTATGGCCGCTCGATCACCATCCTTTTTGCAGGCGTCGGACTGATCTCTTGGATGGAGATGGCCCGCATCGTGCGCGGCCAGACGCTGACCATCAAGGGCCGCGAGTTTGTCGAGGCCGCCCGCGCCACCGGCGTCTCGGCCCCGGTCATCATCCTGCGCCATATCGTACCCAACCTCTTGGGCGTGATCGCGGTTTACGCCACGCTGCTGGTCCCGCTGATGATCCTGACGGAAAGCTTCATTTCGTTCCTCGGGCTTGGCATTCAGGAACCGCTGACCTCCCTCGGGGCGCTGATCTCCGAAGGGGCGGGCACCATCGCCTATGGCACCACTTGGCAGTTGGGTTTCCCGCTGCTGTTCTTCTGTCTCACGCTCTTTGGCCTGTTCTTTATCGGCGACGGATTGCGTGACGCCCTCGACCCCAAGGATCGCTGATGTCTCTGCTGGAAATCGACAAGCTCTCTGTCACCTTCGACGGCGACGACGGCCCAGTGCATGCGGTCAACGACCTGTCGCTGTCGATCAACCGGGGAGAGACCTTGGGCATCGTCGGCGAAAGCGGCTCGGGCAAATCGCAGACCGCCTTTTCGATCATGGGCCTGCTCGCGCCGAACGGTCGCACCGCTGGCTCGGTAAGGTTTGACGGGCAGGAAATTTTGGGCGCGAAGCCGAAGGTGCTGAACAAACTGCGGGCTGAGCGGATCGCGATGATCTTTCAAGATCCGATGACTTCGCTCAATCCCTATATGCGCATCGCCGACCAGATGACCGAGGTGCTGACCCTGCACAAAGGCATGTCCAAACGCGACGCACTGGCGGAGTCGGTGCGGATGTTGGACGCAGTAAAGATCCCCGCAGCCAAGGAGCGCATCCGCCTCTTCCCGCATGAGTTTTCCGGCGGGATGCGCCAGCGGGTAATGATCGCCATGTCGCTGCTGTGCAAGCCCGACCTGCTGATCGCGGATGAGCCGACCACCGCGCTCGACGTGACGGTGCAGGCGCAGATCATGGACCTGCTGGGTGATCTGCAAAAGGATTTCGGCATGGCCACGATCCTCATCACCCATGACCTTGGCGTCGTCGCGGGGTTCTGCGAGCGGGTGCTGGTGATGTACGGTGGCCGCGTGATGGAGCAGGGCCCGACCGAGCCGCTTTTCGCGCAACCGACGCACCCCTACACCCGTGGCCTTCTGGCTGCCGTGCCGCGGGTCGATGACCAAGACGCCACCATGAAGGCAATCCCCGGCAACCCGCCGAACATGGCCGCGCCGCCCCAAGGCTGCCCGTTCCGCCCGCGCTGCACCTACGCCGGCGAGGATTGCCGCGTGATGCCGCCCCTTGCGCCTTTTGCCGAAGGCCGCGCCCGTGCATGCCACCGCCCGATTTCGGAGGTCACCGCATGAGCCCGCTTCTGTCTGTTCGCGACCTCCACGTGCGTTTCCCCATCACCCGCGCTGGCGATATGCCTTGGACGAAACCGCGCTATCTGCACGCGGTCAACGGGGTGAGCTTTGATCTGGAGCCCGGCAAGACGCTTGGCGTGGTCGGCGAATCCGGCTGTGGTAAATCCACCCTCGCGCGGGGTTTGATCCAAATGGTCCCGGCGACGGGGCAGGTGAACTGGCGCGGAGAGACGGACCTGCTGTCACTCTCCCCCCGGCAGATGAAACCCTACCGTTCTGAGATCCAGATGGTGTTTCAAGACCCTCTGGCCTCGCTCAACCCCCGCATGACGCTGGGCCAGATTATCGCAGAGCCGCTGCGCACGCACCGGCCCGAGATCTCTGCCAAGGAACGCCGCGCCCGTGTCGCGCAGATGATGGAGCGCGTGGGTCTGCTGCCGCAGATGATCAACCGCTACCCGCATGAATTCTCGGGCGGGCAGTGTCAGCGTATCGGCATCGCCCGTGCCCTGATCGTAGAGCCGAAGTTGCTGATCTGCGATGAGCCGGTCTCGGCGCTTGATGTGTCGATCCAAGCGCAGGTGATTGAGCTGCTGAAAGAGCTGCAACGCGATCTGGGGCTGGCGATGATCTTTATCGCCCATGACCTCAGCGTGGTGAAAAACATCTCGGACGAGGTCATGGTGCTCTATCTCGGCCGCATCATGGAGAAGGCCGCCAAGGCGCAGCTCTACGACAACCCGCAGCACCCCTATACGCAGGCGTTGCTTTCGGCGGTGCCGATCCCCGACCCCGTGGCCGAACGCGCCAAGCAGATCGTGCCGATGACGGGCGATATGCCCTCCCCGATGAACCCACCCTCGGGCTGTGTTTTCCGGGGCCGCTGTCCGCGCGCGCAGGCCGATTGCGCTGAAGTGGTGCCAGAGCCGGGACGGGGCGCGCATCAGGTAGCCTGCATTCACCCCGGCCCGATGCAGGAAAATGAAGTGGCCGTAGGGCGCTGACGCCCTTCTGCTGATTTAAATCCCTTTACAATAACGCTTTACCTGCTGCCTTAGAGCCTTGCGGCGGCTTTGCATTCTGCAAAAATGCTATACGTCTATCAAAAATGATTGACGTATATCAAAATATCCTCATAGATAGGGTCAAGACGCGCCGCTTGGGAGGGTTGGCGCGATGGGGGAGGGATCATGACAAGTCCAACGCTGAGCGATGTCGCACGCGCTGCCGGGGTGAGCTATGCCACCGCAGACCGGGTGATCAACAACCGCGGCAATGTGGCCGACAAGTCCATCGCCAAGGTGCGCGAGGCGGTCACCTCTCTTGGCTATGTGCGCAATGTCGCGGCGGCCAACCTGTCGCGCGGTCGGATCTACCGGCTCGCGTTTTTGATCCCCCGCGGCTCCAACGCTTTCTTCAACCGTATCCGCCAGCACATCGACCACGCCGCCGCCCATCACGTCAGCGAGCGTGTGACCGCCGAGGTGATCGAGGTCGCAGCCTTCGCGGTGGAAGGGCTGCAAGACAGTATCTCGGCCCTACTTGAGCGTGATTTTGACGGTGTCGCCATCGTCGGGCTGCAAAGCGCTGCGCTTGAGGCACCCTTGGCCGAATTGCGTGCCAAAGGGGTGGCCGTCGTGGGCCTTGTCTCCGACCTGCCCCATGCCGCCCGCGCGGCCTATATCGGCATCGATAACATCGCCGCCGGGCGCACTGCCGGGCGGATGGTGGGCCTTGCCCATGGCGGGCAGGGCGGGCAGGTACAGACCTTTGCAGGCTCGCTCGACGCGCGTGACCACGCGGAGCGCCTTGCCGGATTTCGCGAAGTGCTCAACGCTGATTTTCCGCAGGTTACGGTGCTCGATCCGATCATGACCAAGGACGATGCGCAGGTGCTTCAGGCGCAGACGCAAGAGGTCCTGACCCAGCAAGGGCTGACGGCGCTTTACAACGTTGGCGCGGGCAACAGCGGCCTGATCGCCGCCCTTCGCGGCGGGCAGGGAAAACGCCCCTTTTGTGTGGTGCATGAGCTTGTCGCCCATTCCCGCCAAGCACTGATGGAGCGGCAGATTGATCTGGTCATCGACCAGCGGCCTGACGTGGAAATCAACCGCGCGTTCACCGTGCTGCGCGCCCTGATTGACGCGAAAGACCTGCCGCCGATGCCGGAACTCGTGCCGACGATTTATGTGCGGGACAATCTGCCCGCCGACGCTTTGACCGATCAGATGAAGGCCCAAGATACATGAGTGATTTCTTTAAAGATATTAAGCCCCTGTCCTATGACCCAGAAGGGTCTGACCTGACCTTTCGCCACTACAATCCTGACGAAGTGGTCATGGGCAAACGGATGGAAGACCACCTGCGCTTTGCTGTGGCCTATTGGCATTCCTTTGCGTGGCCCGGCGGCGATCCCTTCGGCGGCCAGACATTTGACCGCCCGTGGTTTGGCGAGACGATGGACATGGCACGCCTCAAGGCCGATGTGGCGTTTGAGATGTTCGATCTGCTGAACGCGCCTTTCTTCTGCTGGCACGATGCCGACATCCGCCCCGAAGGCGATACATTCGCCGAGAGCCTGCGTAATTTCGAAGAGATCATCGACTACCTCGGCACCAAGATGGAAAGCTCCAAGACCAAGCTGCTTTGGGGCACCGCGAACCTCTTTGGTCACCGCCGCTTTATGTCGGGCGCGGCCACCAACCCCGACCCGGAGGTCTTTGCCTGGTCCGCGGCGACGGTCAAAGCCTGTATGGATGCGACCCACAAGCTGGACGGCCAGAACTATGTGCTTTGGGGCGGGCGCGAGGGCTATGAAACCCTGCTGAACACCGACCTGAAACGCGAACGCCAGCAGGCCGGGCGGTTCTTGCAGATGGCGGTGGAGTACAAACACAAGATCGGCTTCAAAGGTGCCATTCTGGTGGAGCCGAAGCCGCAGGAGCCCACCAAACACCAGTATGATTTCGATGTCGCGACCGTCTATGGTTTCCTTAAGGAGTTCGGGCTGGAGGGCGAGGTTCAGATGAACATCGAACAGGGCCACGCGATCCTTGCGGGCCATTCGTTCGAACATGAATTGGCGCTGGCGTCCTCTCTGGGGATCTTCGGCTCCATCGACATGAACCGGAACGACTACCAGTCGGGCTGGGACACCGACCAGTTCCCCAACAACGTCCCCGAGGTCGCGCTGGCCTATTACGAGGTGCTGAAAGCGGGCGGGTTCACCACCGGCGGCACCAATTTCGACGCCAAGCTGCGGCGGCAATCGCTTGACCCGGTCGATCTGGTCGCGGCCCATGCAGGCGCGATGGATGTCTGCGCGCGGGGCTTCAAAGCCGCCGTCGCGATGTTGGAGGATGGCACGCTCGAGGCCATGCGCGATGAACGCTACGCGGGCTGGGAGGGCCCCAACGCCAAGGCCATGCTGGAGGGGGATCTGGCCAGCATCGCGGCGCAGGTTGCCAAAGACGGCATCAATCCGCAGCCCCGCTCGGGCCGGCAGGAAATTCTGGAGAATATCGTGAACCGGTTCGTTTAAGCCGGGGAAAGGGAGGACCACCATGAAAACGATCAAGGGACCAGCGCTGTTTCTGGCGCAGTTTGCAGGCGACGAAGCGCCGTTTAATTCTTGGGACAGCATCACCAAATGGGCTGCCGATTGTGGCTATAAGGGTGTGCAGGTGCCCAGTTGGGACGCACGGCTGATCGACTTGGCCAAAGCGGCGTCAAGCAAGGATTACTGCGATGAGTTCAAGGGCAAGGCAGTCGAGAACGGCGTAGAGGTCACCGAACTTTCGACCCACCTTCAGGGCCAGTTGGTCGCGGTGCACCCGGCCTATGACACTGCCTTTGACGGCTTCGCCGTAGAGGAAGTGCGCGGCAATCCCAAGGCGCGTCAGGAATGGGCCGTCGAGCAGGTAAAGATGGCGCTTTCGGCGTCCAAGAATATGGGGATTGGCGCACATGCGACCTTTTCGGGCGCGCTGGCGTGGCCTTATGTCTACCCATGGCCACAGCGCCCTGCGGGGCTGATTGAGACCGCCTTTGATGAGTTGGCCGCGCGTTGGCTGCCGATCCTGAACCACGCCGAAGACTGCGGCGTCGATGTCTGCTATGAGATCCACCCCGGCGAAGACCTGCATGACGGCATCACCTATGAGATGTTCTTGGAACGCACGGGCAATCACGCGCGGGCCAACATGCTTTATGATCCCAGCCACTATGTCCTGCAATGCCTTGATTATATTGATAACATCGACATCTACAAAGACCGGATCAAGATGTTCCACGTCAAGGATGCTGAGTTCAATCCGACAGGGCGTCAGGGGGTCTATTCTGGCTACCAAAGTTGGACGGACCGCGCCGGGCGGTTCCGGTCGCTGGGCGACGGCCAGGTTGATTTCGGCGCGGTCTTTTCCAAAATGGCGGCGAATGATTTCGATGGTTGGGCCGTGGTGGAATGGGAATGCTGCCTCAAGCACCCCGAAGACGGCGCGCGCGAGGGGGCGCAGTTCGTCAAGGATCATATCATCCGCGTAACCGACAAAGCCTTTGACGATTTCGCCGATGGCGGCACCGATGAGGCGGCAAACCGCAAGATGCTGGGGATCGACTGATGGCACGTATTCGACTTGGCATGGTGGGCGGCGGCAATGACGCCTTTATCGGCGGGGTGCACCGCATCGCTTCGCGCATCGATGACCGTTTTGATCTGGTGGCAGGTGCGCTGTCTTCGACCCCCGAGAAATCCGCTGCCAGTGCGGAGGCTTTGGGCATCCCGCGCTCCTACGGCAGTTTCGAAGAGATGGCCGAGGCCGAAGCCGCCCGCGACGACGGGATTGAGGCGGTTTCGATCGTGACGCCTAACCACGTGCACGCCGCCGCAGCCCAAGCATTCTTGGCCAAGGGCATCCATGTGATCTGCGACAAGCCGCTGACCTCAACGCTTGAGGATGCGGAGGCGTTGGCGGCCAGCGTCGCGGAGGCCGAGGCGCTTTTCATCCTCACCCATAACTACACCGGCTACCCCATGATCCGCCAAGCGCGGGCCATGGTGGCGGCGGGTGATCTGGGCGATATTCGCATCGTTCAGGCAGAGTACCCGCAGGATTGGCTAACCGCGCCGATGGAGAACGAAGGCGTCAAACAAGCCGAATGGCGCACCGATCCCGCACGCTCTGGCGCGGGCGGCTCGGTGGGGGACATCGGCACCCATGCCCATAACCTTGCGTGCTTTGTCAGCGGTCTGCAGGTCGAAAGCCTTGCCGCAGATCTGCAAAGCTGGGGCAAGGGGCGAAAGCTCGACGACAACGCGCATATGATGCTGCGTTTTGCGGGCGGCGCGCGCGGCATGCTGTGGTCAAGCCAAGTGGCCCCCGGTAACGAAAACGCGCTGAAGCTGCGGGTTTATGGGGAAAAGGGCGGTCTGGAGTGGTCGCAGGAGGACCCGAACTACCTGTGGTTCACGCCATTGGGAGAGCCGAAACGCCTGATTACCCGCAACGGGGCCGGAACATCGGAAGCCTCGCAGTCGGTGAGTCGCATTCCCGGTGGCCACCCCGAAGGCTACCTCGAAGGGTTCGCCACAATCTATAATGAGGCCGCCGATGCGATCCGTGCGGTGCAGGGCGGGGCGACCCGCGAAAGCGCCATGGGCGTGCTGCCCGGCATCACTGCGGGCATGGCGGGGATGCGTTTCATCAACGCCTGTGTCACCTCCTCGGCCAATGATGCGGCGTGGACCAAGCTATGAGCGCCACCCCCGTTCTTGCCCTGCGCGACGTGAGCAAGAGCTTCGGCTCGATCGAAGTGCTGCATGGCGTGACCCTCGCGCTGGAGCCGGGGACCGTTCATGCGCTCATTGGTGAGAACGGGGCGGGCAAATCCACCACGATGAAGATCATGGCGGGCTATCAACTGCCCTCCAAAGGCGCTGTCGAACTTGACGGTGCGACCGCCCGTTTCGACAGTCTGCACGAGGGCGAGATGGCAGGGATCGTTATGATCCATCAGGAGTTCAATCTGGCCGAGCAGTTGACCGTGGAACAGAACATCTTTCTGGGCCGCGAATTGAAACGCGGGCCACTGCTCGACAAGGCCGAGATGCGGCGGCGCACGCGCGACTATCTTGATCGGGTGGCCTGCAACGTCTCCCCCGACGCGCTGGTGTCGCGCCTGTCGAACTCCGACAAACAGATGGTCGAAATCGCCAAAGCCCTCTCGCGCGATGCGCGGGTGTTGATCATGGACGAGCCGACGGCGGTGCTGACCAAACGCGAGACCGATGTACTGTTTAAACAGGTCGCGGCGCTGCGCGCGGCGGGCACGGCAGTTCTGTTCACCTCGCATAAATTGGACGAAGTGGCCGAGATCTCGGACCATGTGACCATCATGCGCGACGGGGCGGTGGTGCAGTCCGGCCCGACCTCTGAGATCACCGAAGATGAGATGGCGACCGCAATGGTGGGCCGCGATGTGTCGGACCTCTATCCGCCAAAACCCGGCGTGGCACAGGGCGCGCCAGAGGTGCTCTCGGTCGAAAACCTCAGCGTGCCGGGCTTTGCCAGNAACGTCTCNTTTTCGNTGCGNCAGGGNGANATNTTGGGNNTNGGCGGGCTCATCGGCTCGGGCCGGACTGAGGTGATGGAAGGNCTGGCGGGGCTGCGCCCGGCGACGTCCGATCGTGTCACGCTTTTCGGCCAGCCGGTGCAATTCAAACGACCCAGCGACGCGCAGCAAGCCGGGCTGTGCTACCTCACCGAAGACCGCAAGCTGCGCGGGCTGCTGTTGGAACGCGGCATGCGAGAAAACCTAACGCTGCAGAACCTGCATAAATTCGGCGGTTTCCTGATCGACCGAGGCGCCGAGGAAACGGCGTTGACCCATGCGATCAGCGAATTCGACATTCGCGCAGGCAGCCGTGATGTGCGCGTCGGCAATATGTCGGGTGGCAACCAGCAGAAACTGCTGCTGGCCAAGATCATGCTCTCTGAGCCGCGCATCCTGATCGTCGATGAACCCACACGCGGCATCGACATCGGTACCAAGCAGCAAATCTATGCCTTCCTGCGCAAACTGGCCGATCAGGGTCATGCGATCATCGTGATCACCTCTGAAATGCCCGAACTCATCGGCCTTGCCGACCGTGTGATGGTCATGCGGCTGGGCGAGGTCAGCGGCACGCTGAACGCAGGTGAGATCACGGAAGACGCGATTGTGCGCCTCTCGATGGGGCTGNGCGCCGAACAAATGCCGATGACGGCCTAAGGAAACCGAAGATGACAGATGTAACCACACCTCACACCAAAAGCTTCCGGATGCCGTCGATGTCCGTCCTCGGGCCAATCATCGCGCTGATCGTCCTTTTGGTTATCGGCGCGCTGATGAACTCCAACTTCCTGAGTGCGGCGAATATCACCAACGTGCTTGCCCGCTCGGCCTTCATCGGGATCATCGCGGTGGGCATGACCTTTGTCATTACCGCTGGGGGGCTCGACCTTTCGGTGGGGTCGATGGCGGCCTTTATCGCGGGGCTGATGATCTTGGTGATGAACGCCGCCTTGCCGAGCCTCGGTGTCGGCGTGCCGATCATCCTGTTGGGGATGTTCACGGCCATCGTCGCGGGGCTACTGGCTGGCCTGTTGAACGGCTTTTTAATTACCGCGCTTGGTATTGAGGCCTTCATCGTCACGCTTGGCTCCATGGGCATCTACCGTTCGCTGGTGACGTGGCTGGCCGATGGTGGCACCCTGTCGCTCGATTTCGGGCTGCGCAGTTTCTATCGGCCCGTGTATTTCGACGGGATCCTCGGGATCAGCTGGCCGATCATCGTTTTTGCGCTGGTGGTCATTATTGGTGAGATCATCATGTCGCGCACCGTTTATGGTCGCCACTGCGCCGCCACGGGCTCCAACGAACATGTCGCGCATTATTCCAATGTGAACGTCAACCGCACGCGGCTGATCTCTTATGCTGCTTTGGGCATCTTGGTGGGCATCGCGACAATCATGTATGTGCCCCGCCTCGGCTCGGCTTCGGCCTCGACCGGGGTGCTGTGGGAGCTGGAAGCCATCGCCGCCGTGATCATTGGCGGCACGGTATTGAAGGGCGGTTTTGGCCGGGTCTGGGGCACCGTCATCGGCGTGCTGATCCTAAGCCTCATCGGCAATATTCTGAACCTTACCGATTTCGTGTCGCCATATCTCAATGGGGCGATCCAAGGGATTATCATCATTCTCGCTGTGATCCTACAGCGCGAAAGGAAGACGGCGCTTTAAGCCGTAGTTGAACGCTTCATGGGAGGAGCAAAAATGACATTTACCAAAACATTCATTGCGACGGCGCTGGCCACGGCTGTCGGTACGGGCGCCTTTGCCCAAGAGACCAAGGTTATCGGCGTCTCGATCCCGGCGGCGACCCACGGCTGGGCGGGGGGCATGAACTTCCACGCCAAGGAGACCGTCGAGCGGCTGGAAGAGGTCTATCCCGATCTCGACTTCGTCCTCGCCACCGCGTCGGACCCCGGCAAACAGGTGAACGACATCGAAGACATGGTCGCCACGCGCAACATCGACGCGCTGGTGGTGCTGCCGTTTGAATCCGATCCGCTGACCCCGCCGGTGCAGGCTGTGGCCGAAGGCGGTGCATGGGTGACGGTGGTCGACCGTGGTCTTTCCGTTGAGGGCATCCAAGACCTCTATGTTGCGGGTGACAACAGCGGCTTTGGCAAGGTCTCGGGTGAGTTCATGGCCCAGCAGATGCCGGAGGGCGGTGATATCGTCGTGCTGCGCGGCATCCCCACCACCATCGACAACGAGCGTGTCGAGGGCTTCAACACAGCCATCGAAGGCTCTGGCATCAACGTGCTCGATATGGAGCACGGCAACTGGAACCGCGACGACAGCTTTACCGTGATGCAGGATTTCCTGTCGAAATACCCCAATATCGACGCGGTCTGGGCCTCGGACGATGATATGGCGATTGGCGTTCTGGCCGCGATTGAGGCCGCAGGCCGTGACGATGTGAAATTCGTGCTTGGCGGTGCTGGGATGAAAGAAATGATCAAGCGTACCGCCGATGGCGACGCGATGATCCCGGCCAATGTGACCTATCCGCCGTCGATGATCGCCACCGCGATTGAACTGACCGCCGTGGGCCTCACCTCCAACGCGCCGGTCTCGGGCACTTTCGTGATCGGCTCGGTGCTGGTGACGCAAGAGAACGCGATGGATTTCTACTATCCTGACAGCCCGTTCTAATGAACATCGCCACCGGCAGATTGCCGGTGGCATTTTCCCACTTGTGAAGTAATGAGTACCGCATGACCTATCTCGGCTTGGACCTAGGCACCTCGGGCGTCAAAGCGCTTTTGATCGACGAAGGCCAAAAAGCCTTGGCCGAGGGTCATGCCCCGTTGGAGGTTCAGCGCCCGCACCCGATGTGGAGCGAGCAGGACCCTCACTCATGGATCACCGCCTGCGAGGCCGCGATTGCGCAGGTCCGCGCGGCGGCCCCTGTGCACTTTGCAGCGCTGCGCGGCATTGCCGTGTCGGGCCAGATGCACGGCGCCACGCTGCTTGACGCGAACGACCGGCCCCTGCGCCCGACAATCTTGTGGAACGATGGCCGCGCCCACGCCGAATGCGCGGAACTGGAAGCGCACGCCGATTTTCGCGGGCTCGGTGGCAATATCGTCATGGCAGGTTTCACCGCGCCCAAGTTGCGATGGGTGCAAAAGCATGAGCCTGAGGTTTTCGAACAGGTCCGCAAAGTTCTGTTGCCCAAGGATTATGTCGGCCTTTGGCTGACGGGTGAACACGTCTCGGAAATGTCCGACGCGGCGGGTACGCTCTGGCTGGATGTGGCCAAACGCGATTGGTCGGATGAGCTGCTGGCCGCGACGGACTTGACCCGCGATCACATGCCGCGCTTGGTTGAGGGCAGTGCGCGCGCGGGTGGGCTGCGGGCCGCGCTTGCCGCCGACTGGGGCGTCAGCAACGTCGCCGTTGCGGGGGGCGCGGGCGACAACGCGGCCACCGCCGTCGGGCTGGGGCTGGTGCAGCCGGGGGAGGGGTTTTTGTCACTCGGCACTTCGGGCGTGCTTTTCACCGTGACCGACCGTTTCGCCAGCAACACCGAAGGTGCGGTGCATAGTTTCTGCCACGCCGTGCCCGAGACATGGCATCAGATGGGCGTGATCTTATCTGCCACGGATGCTTTGGCATGGCTGGGGCAGATCACGGGTCAAACTCCCGCAGCCTTGGCGGGCATGGTTAAGGGTGCGACCGAACCCTCTCCCATCACTTTCCTGCCCTATCTCTCAGGCGAACGCACGCCGCATAACGCGCCCGACGCCACCGGTGCCTTCCACGGGCTGCGCCGGGGGCATGGGTTGCCCGACATGGTGCAGGCAGTGATGGAGGGGGTCGGATTTGCCTTTGCAGACTGCTGTCGCGCACTGGAGCAATGTGGCTCCCTGCCAGAGCGTGTTTGCGTGGCGGGCGGGGGCAGCCAGTCAGAGACTTGGTTGCAGATGATCGCCGACATCACCGGGCTGACCCTCGACGTGCCGGAAAGCGGTGCACAGGGGGCGGCGCTCGGCGCGGCACGGCTGGCCATGCTGGGCTGCGGGGAGGCACGGCAGGCCGAGGTGATACACCCCCCAAAGATCCGCAAAAGCATCGCCCCGAACCCCGCGCTTGAAGGGGCCTATGCGCAAAGCTACGCGGCCTACCGACAGGCGTGGACGGGGCGCCAGACGCGCTAACCACCAGATCATAATGATAGACAGAGCAAGGGGCGACCAATGGGGCCGCCCCGTCGTCGATTACATCCCCGCAATCACCTTGTCCAAGGTGGCGGGATAGTCGCGCACCCGCACCCCGGTGGCGTTGTAGATCGCATTGGTGATCGCCGCAGCCGCGCCGCAGATGCCCAACTCACCGATCCCTTTCGCCTGCAGCGGGTTGGCCCAATCGTCACGTTCCTCCAGCAGATCGACGGTCAGCTGCGGCACGTCGGCGTTCACCGGAATGTGGTATTCCGCAAGGTTGTGGTTGGCCACATGCCCGTCGCGCGGGTCAAAGGCCAACTCCTCGGTCAGCGCGATGCCGATGCCAAAGGTCATCCCGCCCAGACATTGCGAGCGCGCCGTCTTGGCATTCAGGATCCGCCCTGCGGCGAAAGTGCCGTGCATCCGCCGCACCCGCGTCTCGCCCGAGGCGGCATGAACCGCGACTTCGGCGAAATAGGCACCGAATGTCGCCTGCCGCACCGCCTCGGAAGTGTCGCCGGGCAGCACATGTCCAAGCTTCGCGATCTCATCGCCGTTCAGGATCTCGCTCAGGCTTCGGGTCTGATTGTCGAATGTGGCCATTCCATCTTTCAGCGTTAGGTCATTTTCGTCCACCTCCAGCCGCTCGGCCAATTGTTTGCGGATCGCCTCACAGGCCAGATAGACAGAGGTGCCGCTCGACGACGCGCCCCACGACCCGCCAGAGCCAGAGGCCGGCGGTAAGGTGGTATCGCCCAAGACCACATCCACGGCATCTCGCGGCAGGCCCATCATATCGCCCGCGATTTGCCCCAAAATCGCATAGGTGCCGGTGCCGATGTCGGTCATGTCCGTCTCGACCCGCAGGCGGCCATCGGGCATCAGCGTCACGCGGGCTTGGCTCTCCATCAGCACGTTGATCCGCGCCGCCGAGGCCATGCCGTATCCGATCAGCCATTCGCCCTCACGCCGTTCCTTGATGCCGGGGCGGTCGGCCCAGCCAAAGGTCTCGGCCCCGCTGTCAAGCGCCTCACGGAAGCGACGAGAAGAGAAGTCTTTGCCGCTTTCGGGGTCTTTTTCGGGGATGTTGCGGCGGCGCAGTTCGACCGGGTCCATGCCGATCTTGTCGGCCAGCTCATCCATCGCGCCCTCGAAAACGGTGACGCCCACCGCTTCGCCCGGCGCGCGGACAGAGCCTGCGCAGAGGCGGTGCACCCGTGCCAGATCCATCGACATCTTGCGGTTCGCCCCGGCATAGAGGAAATGCGAGGCTTGCAAAACCGGCTCAGCGAAGGTCTCTCCGGGCAGGTTGGACACGCGCGCGTCATGGCCCAGACCGGTCAACTTCCCCTCGGCATCAGCGGCAAGCCGCACACGCTGCGTGGTCTCTGACCTGCGCATCGTCGCCTCATAGACCTGTGGCCGTTGGAGGGCGACAGAAACCGGGCGGCCCACCTCTTTTGCCGCAATCGCCGCCGCGACCGCCTCGGGCGCGATCCCGAGTTTCGAGCCAAAGCCGCCGCCGACGTAAGGAGACAGGATGCGCAGCCGGTCGGGGTGAATGCCAAGCGCGTCCGACAGCTCGTTGCGGTTGTATTTCAGCATCTGATAGCTGCCGCGCAGGGTCAGGTCATCGCCGTCCCACGACGCGATAGAGGCATGCGGCTCCATCGGGGAGCTGGAATGCGACGGGGTGGTATAGGTCACATCCACCGAAAACGCGGCCTCCTGCATCGCGCTATCCAGATCGCCCTGATCCAGCGTTTTCGCCTCTTGCGGTTCAACCGCCGCCGTTGCAGGATCGACCGGCATAACCTCGCCGTTTTCAAGTTCCACCTTCAGCGATTGCGCCGCATGGCGGGCCTGTTCAAAGCCTTCGGCAACCACGACCGCGATCAACTGCCCAAGATAGGCGGCGTGATCCGGCCCCTGAATCGGGGCTTTGTTCGCGGTGCCTTGGGCGGGGTTGCGCAGCAGGCGTTCGTCTTGGATCACGGCCAAGACGCCCGGCATTTTCGCCACGTCATCCCGATTGGCCAAAACCACGCGGCCACTGTTGCCCGGGGCGCGGACCATCACGCCATGCACCATCCCCTCGACCTGCCATTCGTTGGCATAGGTCGCCGTTCCAGTAACTTTCAGCGGCCCCTCGGGGCGGTCAAGCGGCGCACCGACAAGACCCTGCGCCATATCATCAAGCCTGCGGGCGGTGGCGGGCGCGTCCATTTTGAATTGCTCGGTCATTGCTGGGCCTCCGCGGTAAGTTCGCTTAGCACCGACACCAGCGTGCGGCGGGCGAGGGGGATTTTGAAATCATTCGCGCCATAGCCTTTGGCCTCGGCCAGCAGCAGGTCGGCGGCTTTGTTGAACAGGTCTTCCGATGGCGCTTCACCGGTCAGCAGGTCCTCAACCTCAACATTGCGCCAAGGTTTCGGTGCCAGCCCGCCAAAGGCCAGATCGGCGCGGGTGATCCGCCCGTCCTGCACTTCGACGATCCCGGCCACAGAGACCAGCGCGAAGGCATAAGAGGCCCGATCCCGCACCTTGCGGTAGGTCTGTTTGCCCTCGACGGGCGCGGGCAAGACCACAGCGGTGATCAACTCGCCCGCTTCAAGAACGGTCTCTTGATCGGGGCGGTCTCCCGGCAGAAGATAGAGATCATCCAGCGTCAGGNGGCGCGTGCTNCCNTCNTCTTTCAGCGTNTCCACCTCGGCCCCNAGGGCGCGCATGGCCACGGCCATGTCGCTGGGNTGGGTGGCGATGCAATGCTCCGANGTGCCCAGCACGGCGAGGATGCGGTTAAACCCGTCTTTCGCCGAACAGCCCGTGCCCGGCTCACGTTTGTTGCAAGGCATTGCGCGGTCGTAGAAATACAGACACCGCGTGCGTTGCAGCAGGTTGCCCCCCGTCGTCGCCTTGTTGCGCAGCTGCCCGCTGGCCCCGGCCAGCAGCGCGCGGCTCAGCACTGGCCAGCCTTCGCGCACGCGGGCGTCATTGGCCAGATCGCTGTTGGTCACCAAGGCCCCGACGCGCAGCCCGCCGTCGTCGGTCTCTTCGATCTCGGCAAGGTCCAGACGGTTGATGTCGATCAGCGCCTCGGGGGTCATGACCTCTAGTTTCATCAGGTCCAAAAGGTTGGTGCCCCCGGCGATGAAAGTGCCACCGCCCGCCGCTTGGCGCGCTGCGGCTTCTGTGTCTTCGGCGCGGGTATAGTCAAAAGGTCTCATGCGTTTTCTCCCGCGGCTTTGCGGATCGCATCGACGATATTGGGATAGGCCGAACAGCGGCAGAGGTTGCCGCTCATCCGTTCCGAGATTTCTTCGGGCGTCAGGTCGGCCTTGCCGCTCAGATCATCGGTCACATGGCTGGGCCACCCGTTTGAGATCTCCTCAAGCATCGCGGTGGCCGAGCAGATCTGACCGGGGGTGCAATAGCCGCACTGAAACCCGTCTTCGCTGACAAAAGCCTCTTGCAGCGGGCTGAGGTTGCCGGGCTGGCCGATGCCTTCGATCGTGGTGACCTTATCACCGTCATGCATACAGGCCAGCGTCAGGCAGGCGTTGATCCGGCGTCCGTTCACCATCACCGTGCAGGCGCCGCATTGCCCGTGATCGCAGCCTTTTTTGCTGCCGGTCAGTCCAAGGTGGTGGCGTAACGCATCCAAAAGCGTTGTGCGGGGATCAAGATCCAGCCGCTGCTCGGTGCCATTAATGGTCAATTTCGTTTCCACGGCAAATTCCTTTGGCTAAATGGGGGCGGATGGGCAAAACCCTCCAGCTATCGGCTGCGTCGGGACGTAGGGCGGCGAAGTTGGGCGGCAAGCGGTTGGGCGCGGCGGAAGCGGAAGCCTCGCCGTTCGCGGTTCTAAATTACATAATGATGATTACAAGTGCAACGTCTGCCGATTGGCGCGCGCTACCCTCAAGTGCGACTCTTGTTAGAAAACAGTAGTTTATCTAATGAGAGGAATCGGTATGGGAGCCGTTTACGACCAACTGAGTATC